>ERZ859937.663-NODE-663-length-13339-cov-1.571665_pt1 | contig 13339 bp, 10 predicted proteins | sample MGYA00509985_ERZ859937 | MGnify/ENA primary metagenome ERZ859937 (study PRJEB30046, sample SAMN00715169) | human gut metagenome | study: EMG produced TPA metagenomics assembly of the A metagenome-wide association study of gut microbiota in type 2... | reverse complement strand
GAGGGTGGTGAGGGCTTCGCTACTCCTAAGCACCTCGTTAGGAGGATGGCACACAGGTACAGCTCGGCGAAGAACTGCCCTTCAAGGTTATCGAGTTTGTGAAGGATACCAAGCGTATCATCCTCTCACACAGCCGCACATCGAGCAGGGCAAGGACGAAGTTAAGCCCGCACGTAAGCATACCGCTAAGAAGGAAGCTGCTCCCGCAATCAACAACGTTGCTGCAAGCACTACCCTCGGCGATATCGACGCTCTGGCTGCTCTGAAAGCTAAAATGGAGAAAGGCGAATAATTAGAGCCACATCTATTATAGAATAAATAAGGTGTCTGTCATTTTTTGACAGACACCTTTTTTATTAATACTATATATAATAACATTAGGCCACTACAGGCACTTATAATTCATAACACATTATACATCATTACCGTTCACTCTCACAAAGGCACGCACGCGTTAATATACGTTAACCGCTTATAATCATCTATAGAAAAGCATTTCTTTCATTTTTTTTTCTATCTTTGCATTGATTTTAATACACTCGCGTTTCAATTTATGAAACGCACTATATCCAAAAAAATATTTACTACATTATTATATGTATAGCAAAGACGAGTTATCATCAAAAAGCATAACCGAATTGTTGGAAATTGCCCACAATTATGGTATCGACGTCAATACCACTGGCAGCGAAGAAGAGCTGATATACGCTATTCTTGACAAGCAAGCCGAAGTGGAAGGCATGAAAAACCCATTAGGAACGAAGCGTCGTAGAACAAGAATTGTAAAGAAAGACACTGACCGCGTGTATACCGTAAGCGGAAAAGAAGGTGAAAACTTTGACATGAAAAAGAACAAAACAAACAATCAGGAAAACGACACAGCTGAGAAAACCGACAATACAGCACAAGAAGCACAAGAGGCACAAGCGTCGGAAGAAGACATGTCGCCTGAAGAAATATTGGCTGCCATGCCCAAACATCGCGGAAGAAAATCAAAACGCGAGCTTGAGCTTTTGGCCGCTGCTGAGGCTGCACGCCAAGCAGCGCAACAAGAAACAACTGACGCTGAAGCTGATAACCTTGACGCAGATGATGCACCGTATAACGAAAAAGCTGATCAAGAAGAAGCAGCATACGAGGGAGGAGATGCTGCATACGAGGGAGAAGAAATGTACAACGACGAAACCGATAACCGCAACTTCGGAATGATGGGCGAACAGCCTACAACAATGCCTCATACGAACCCAACGATGCTGACGCGGACGAAACCATGACAGCCAGTGCACCCAACGATATGGTGCCTGAAGCAGCCTTCAACGCACATGAAGAAGATATTGACAATGAAAAACAATCAAACCTCATTGCACAGTTGCAAGCACGCATCAATGCTCATAACGAGAGTGCTAACGACTACGGACACCGCGAGATAGAAGACGGCATTTGGGCTGGCGACCCAGGCGATGGCACCGACTTTATCACCGTAGTTGACCTTCCCATCGAAGACCAAGGTGCCATGCCCAGCTACGACATGTTCGACAACCCCACAACACCTACCATGTCGCAACCCATGCAGCCTGCGTTCCAGCCCGCTACACCAGCTGTTCAGGAGCCCCTACCCTTCGACTTTACCGATATTATTGAAGCCAACGGCGTATTAGAAATTATGCCCGACGGATATGGTTTCCTTCGTTCAAGCGACTACAACTACCTCTCTTCACCCGACGATGTATATGTATCGGTACAACAGGTGAAGCGCTACGGATTGAAAACAGGCGACGTTGTAAACTGCCATGTACGTCCGCCGCATGATGGCGAGAAGTATTTCCCGCTTACCAGCATCGATAAAATCAACGGACGAGTGCCTGCCGATGTGCGCGATCGCATTGCTTTCGAGCACCTCACTCCGCTCTTCCCAGAAGAAAAATTTAACCTCTGTGGCGACCCACGCACCAATAACCTGTCAACACGCATTGTCGACTTATTCTCGCCCATAGGTAAAGGTCAGCGCGCACTTATCGTTGCTCAGCCCAAAACGGGTAAAACCATCTTGATGAAAGATATTGCCAACGCCATTGCTGCCAATCATCCCGAGGCTTACCTCATGATGTTGCTCATCGACGAGCGCCCTGAAGAGGTTACCGACATGGCACGCACCGTAAATGCTGAGGTTATTGCCTCAACCTTCGACGAGCCCGCCGAGCGCCACGTAAAGATTGCAGGCATCGTGCTGGAGAAAGCAAAACGAATGGTTGAATGTGGACACGACGTTGTCATCTTCCTCGACTCTATCACACGTTTGGCACGCGCTTACAATACAGTATCACCAGCGTCAGGCAAGGTGCTCACAGGTGGTGTCGACGCAAACGCATTGCAAAAGCCTAAGCGCTTCTTCGGTGCAGCTCGTAACATTGAGGGTGGCGGTTCGCTCACCATCATCGCCACAGCGCTTATCGACACAGGTTCGAAAATGGACGAAGTTATCTTCGAAGAGTTCAAGGGCACTGGCAACATGGAGCTCCAGCTCGACCGCTCGCTCAGCAACAAACGCATCTTCCCTGCTGTCAACCTGGTGGCATCAAGCACACGCCGCGACGACTTGCTGCAAGACAAGGAGACGCTCAACAAGATGTGGATTATGCGTAAGTTCATTTCCGACATGAACCCCATCGAGGCCATGAACACCATTCACGACCGCATGATACAAACCAAAGATAACGATGAGTTCTTGGTTTCAATGAACTCATAAAACGCGCAACAATAACATTGCAAAGATAACATAAGGCGGGTTCTATAAATTCCTTTCATTTGCAGAAATAGCACGCAAAGGTGTTTATAGGACGCGCCGTTTTTTCATCTATAAAAAGCCGAGGCATAAGCAATCAAAAAAACATGGACGAATATATTGAGATTAAAGGAGCACGGGTGAACAACCTAAAGAATGTATCGCTAAACATTCCGCGCAATAAATTTATTGCCATCGCTGGCGTTTCGGGCTCAGGAAAATCATCATTAGCCTTCGACACATTATATGCCGAAGGACAACGACGCTATGTAGAATCGCTATCGGCATACGCCCGACAGTTTCTTGGCAGACTGAATAAACCCGAATGTGACTATATTAAAGGTTTACCACCCGCCATCGCTATTGAGCAAAAGGTAAACTCGCGCAACCCGCGAAGTACCGTGGGCACCTCGACAGAAATATACGAATATCTGCGATTGCTGTTTGCACGTATCGGCAAAACCTACTCGCCCATCAGTGGCGAAGAGGTAAAAATAAATAATACCGACGACATTCTTAATTGCACCTTTCAATATGCCGATGGTACTAAGTTTGCCATCCTTTCGCCCTTACACATCATCGAAGGCAGAACATTGGCAAAGCAATTAGAAATGGACTTGCAGCAAGGCTACGCCCGCATATGGGCCAATGGCACATTTATGCGCATTGATGATGTGCTGGCCGATGAAAAACTTCTTGAAGAGCTACGTCCGAACGACGTTTTTCTGCTTATCGACCGTATGTCGGTAAGCCACGAGAAAGACAGCATCTCGCGCCTTCTCGACTCAGCCGAAACGGCTTTTTACGAAGGCGATGGCACCTGTCGCCTTGTTTTTCCACCCTCAAACATCACCTACGACTTCAGCACACGCTTCGAAGCCGATGGCATTACCTTTGAAGAACCTAACGACAATATGTTCTCGTTTAACTCGCCATTAGGTGCTTGTCCCGAATGTGAAGGCTTCGGAAAAGTGATGGGCATCGACGAGAAACTGGTTATTCCAAACACTGCGCTCAGCGTTTACGAAGGCTGCGTACAGTGCTGGCATGGCGAGAAAATGGGCATGTGGAAAGACGAATTCTGCCGCCGTGCCGCAAAAGATAAATTTCCCATCTTCGAACCTTACTACGCTCTGAGCCAAAAATATAAGGATATGCTGTGGCACGGCCTACCTTCTGATAAGCATCATACCGATGCCGTTAGCATAGATGCCTTCTTCAAAATGGTGAAAGACAACCAGTATAAGATACAGTACCGCGTAATGATGAGTCGTTATCGTGGCAAAACCATCTGCCCTGTTTGTCATGGCGCACGCTTAAAGAAAGAGGCCACATGGGTAAAAATTAATGGTATGAGCATTTGCGACCTCGTTGAGATGCCAGTAACCAACCTACTGCAATGGTTCAAAGAGCTTCATATTGACGATCATGATGCCACTGTTGCCAAGCGTCTGCTTACCGAAATCGTCAATCGTCTGCACTTCCTTGTAGAGGTGGGGTTGGGATATCTCACCCTCAATCGCCCCTCAAACACGCTGAGTGGTGGTGAAAGTCAGCGCATCAACCTCACCACCTCGCTGGCAGTTCGCTGGTAGGCTCGCTGTATATTCTCGACGAGCCCAGCATCGGCCTACACAGTCGCGATACAGATAGGCTCATTCGCGTACTGAAAGAGCTGCGCGACATAGGCAACACCGTGATCGTAGTAGAACATGATGAAGATATATTGCGTCATGCCGACTATCTGATTGACGTGGGCCCTGATGCCGGACAACATGGTGGCGAGATTGTTTATGAAGGCGCTTTAGCCGATGTATATGCACAGAAAGAGAAGCTTTCGCGTAGCCATACAGTAAATTATCTGAATGGACACGACCATATTTCTGTGCCCACCAGTAGGCGTTGTTGGAACCAAGCCATCATTATAAAAGGAGCACGTATGAACAACCTTAAAGGCATCGACGCAAAGTTTCCTCTTAATGTAATGACAGTGGTGACGGGTGTGAGCGGATCGGGCAAGTCATCGCTCGTCAAAGGCATTCTCTATCCCGCCCTTAAACGCCATCTTGACGAGGTGGCCGAGATACCAGGCGAATATGTTGCATTAGAAGGCGACTGGCGACAGATACGCACGTTGAAATGGTTGACCAAAACCCCATAGGTAAAAGTTCGCGCTCAAACCCCGCCACTTATGTAAAAGCTTACGACGCTATACGCCAACTATACGCCGACCAGCCGTTGGCAAAGCAATTAGGCTTCAGCGCCCAACACTTCTCATTCAATGCCGAAGGTGGCCGCTGCGAAGAGTGTAAAGGTGCTGGTGTTATTACTGTTGAGATGCAATTTATGGCCGACCTAGTATTAACGTGCGAGGCATGCCATGGCAAACGTTTCAAGAAAGACGTGCTGGAGGTTACATTCCACGAGAAAAACATCTATGACGTGCTTGAGATGACGGTATCTGAAGCCATCGCGTTCTTTGATCAATACGGGCAAAAAGCCATCGTAAACCGTCTGCGCCCCTTAGAGCAAGTGGGTTTAGGCTATATCAAGATGGGACAAAGTTCGTCTACTCTGTCGGGTGGTGAGAACCAACGCGTAAAGCTCGCCTACTTTATCGGTCAAGAGAAGCAAGACCCCACGCTGTTTATCTTCGACGAGCCCACCACTGGCTTGCATTTCCACGACATACAACGTCTGTTAAAAGCATTTAACGCATTGATAGAACGTGGCCATACCATCATCATTATCGAACATAACATGGACGTGGCCAAGAACGCCGACCACATCATCGACTTGGGTCCAGAAGGCGGAAACCAGGGTGGCTACATCGTATGCGAGGGCACTCCCGAAGAAATTATCAAATGCGAGAAAAGCTATACGGCCAAATATCTGAAGGAAAAGTTGTTATAAGAAAAAAATAATAATATGAGTTGTTGTCTTAACAAAGAAGGTTTATCTATTCTTATTCCCCTCTACAATCAAGTAGGGGTAGCACTTGCTATGGCCTTGTCGAAGCAGGTAGAACAATGCGCAAAGGAAGAGAAGAAGAAAAACGAAGGTAAAGGCAATGCTAACGACACAATATCTTTAGGCTTCGAAATTATCTTTGCCGATGACGGCTCGGCTGATGCTACTGCGAGACAGCGCAATGCCATCATTGCACAACTGCCTTACTGCCAATACATCGAGCGCCCTAAGAATGTTGGGCGCTCGGCCATTCGCAACTTTTTAGCACACACAGCCCACTACAGCCACCTAATATTCTTAGATGGCGACGTTGCTATTAAACGTGGCAACTTTGTGCAAACCTACCTCGCCCACCGTAACGATGCCGATGTAATCATTGGCACCTTGCTTTTTTCAAGGATGCAGGTAGCTTGCGATACAGCCGAAGACATAATCGGACACACTAAGAGGGCAAAGGAGGAGACAAAGAAAACAACAGAGCCAATGCTATATGACGACAACTTAAAATACCGTTATGAGCAACAGTTTCTGGCAAAACATCCTGTCAAAAAGCGTATGCAGCAACCTTACGCATCGTTCCGCACCACCAACTTCATGGTGCGTCGCGACTTATTGTTAGCATATCCCTTCGACGAAACGTTCCACGAATATGGTTATGAAGACACGCTTTTCGGTAAACAATTAAAAGAACATGGCGCTACCCTCATACACCTTGACAATGCAGCAACCATTGCCGACTATGAAGATAACGCCACCTTTGTAGCTAAAACCGAAGAAAGCCTACGCACCTTGGCTGCCCATGCTCACCAACTTCAAGGCTATTCAACCCTACTTCATACCGCGAACAAGCTTGAGTGTCTACACTTACAGCCTCTTATAGCCTTTGTTTTTAAGCTTTTTAAGGGCTTGTTGCACAAGAATTTATGCAGCAACTCGCCCTCAGTTTTCCTGTTCAATGTCTATAAGTTGGGCTATTATGTTAACCTCACGCGATCAATAAACCAAACAAATTAAGTTGTTAAACCAAACACATTAAGTTGTTAAGCCAAGCTTTTAAACTTGTTAAATAGCTTCTCTTAGCCCTTCAAATCGAACACACCCGTAGGGCTGAGTCGTTTCAGCACCGTCACTTCAAACGGATGTTTGGCCAGCACACCACGATCGGTCAGTATCTGTGTCACTGTTTTTAAAGCCAAATCAGGGTGGTTGTTCTCTTCGCTCAAATGGCATAGCCACACATGTTTCAGTTTTTCAGAAGCGTTTTCAGCCAATGTTTCGGCGCAAAGATGATTGTTCAGATGCCCTGTTCCGCACGTTATTCGTTGCTTTAAGTGTTCAGGATAATGCCCATTTGCCAGCATTTCCTTGTCATGATTAGCCTCTAACACAAGGTAATCGGCCTCTCTTATCACAGCTTTCATCTCATCGGTTACGTGTCCTACATCTGTCATCAAGACAAACACTATGTTTCCCCACTCTATTTTATAGCCCACATTATCGTTGCTATCGTGTGGCACACGAAAGGCCGTCACCTTAAACTCGCCTATCGTAAAGGGTTCGCCAGGCGTGATGTAGCGCTTATGTTCGGCCGGTATTTTGCGCCGCACACAATAGTTGCGGTCAATGCCAGCATGCACATTTTGCGTTGAATAAACATTAAGCTTATAATCGGTGCTCAGGCTTCCTACTGATTTAATATGATCGGCATGATCGTGTGTCACCAATAGGTGGTGTACCTTTGACATTGAAAGGCCGTATTGTGCGAAATTTTTCTTCAATCCGCGCACGCCAACGCCAACATCAATCAGCAGTCCGTCAGTATCTGAATATAGATAATAGCAGTTTCCGCTGCTGCTACTACCCAAAGAGAGAAAATGCAATATCTGTTCCATTATTACAAAATTAAGAAAAAACGATGACACTTGCAAATAAATCAGTTCTTGAATAAAAAATAAGTAATACGAAGAAAAACCTCGACTGCAAGGCTCTCATGTCAATTATTATGTGTAATTTTGATGCTTAAACAATGTAAGTAGCTCTAAAGTAAGAGCATAAATACAAACTAAGAAAGAAAAAACATTATCATGAAACGCTTTATTTACCACTATACGCTCCTTGCCTCTGCCGCCCTTTTGCTGGCGGCATGTGGCCCATCAGAAAGAGATGAGGAGGCCGAACAAACAGTGTTGCGCTTTGCCGAAACCTACTTTGGTTGCCAATATAAAGAGGCAGCCCAGCTATGCACACCCTCATCTGAGAAATGGATACGCTTTGTTGCCACCAATGTTACCGACTCTGACCTCATCGTTCTTAACCAATCAGACGCAGAGCCACAGTATGAGGTAAACGATCTTAACGCCATAGACGATAGCACCATGACGGCAACGATAAAGGCAAATCATTATTTTCATCTTCACGACATAGGACAGAAGGCCGACATTAAAGAGGCCGACACCTATACCTTTACGCTTCGTCGCATAAATGGTCAATGGAAAATAGACTTAGCATCAGTGCCTCGCCCTGCATCTCAACCGCAATAAAAGCAATATCATGTGAGATATTAAAGACATTGAGGATGCGATAGAATGACAAAAACTGCCATGCAAATTTGTCCACAGCCAGAGTTTGTCCATAAAAAGAAGTCCGCTTTAAGGTTCATGATAAAACCTTAAAGCGGACTTTTTATATTTTATTTCTTCATCTCGTTGATGAAGTGCTGTGCAATCTGACGCATAAGATGGTTGCGAGTGTTTCCGCCGAAGATACTGTGGTTACGATTTGTGTAATACAGTTCGCGGAAATCTTTATCAGCCTGCACCAGGGCCTCGGCATATTCGAATGTGTTTTGTGGATGCACATTATCATCGGCCAAACCATGACAGATAAGCAAAGCGCCATGCAGTTTTGGAGCACGCACGATGGGGTTCACATCATAACCATCAGGGTTTTCCTTAGGTGTGCGCATATAACGTTCGGTATAGATGGTATCGTAATAACGCCAACTGGTGGGCGGTGCCACAGCCACGCCAGCCTTAAACACGGGTCGGCCCTCGCTCATACTCATCAATGTGTTAAATCCGCCATAGCTCCATCCCCAAATGCCAATGTTATCCTTATCAACATAGGGCAGCGAGCCCATATACAATGCCGTTTCCACCTGGTCTTTCGACTCAAGATCGCCAATTTTCAGATAGGTACACTTCTCAAATTCAGAGCCACGTCCGCCCGTACCACGTCCGTCAACACAAGCAATAATGAAGCCTTGCTGAGCCAAATAATAGTCGAAGGCACCACCTTGCCCATCGAACCAGCGTTCCACGAGTTAGTTACCTGCTGACTTCCTGGTCCGCTATACTGGAAGAGGATAACAGGATATTTTTTTGAAGCATCAAAGTTGGCTGGTTTCACCATCCATCCGTCCAACTTCACACCTTCAGACGTAGTGAATGAAAATGGTTCTTTCTTTGTCCATCCATACTCAGCCACCTTTTGTTTCAGTGCAGCATTATCTTCAGGTGTCGACAACACCTTGCCTTGCGCATCGCGTACGGTGAACACAAACGGTGTGTTATAGTCGCTCCATGTGTTTACAAAATATTTATGATCGGCCGAGAAGATAGCGCTGTTCCAACCCTCTTGATTAGTAAGGCGCGTGGTTTTACCGTTTTTATGCGATACAAACACTTGACGATCGTGAGCGTTCAGAGCGGCAGCCTGATAATAGATATCGCCTGTAGCCTCGTCATAGCCATAGTTGGCCGTGATGTCGAAGGTGCCGTTGCCCACGGTGCGCAGCAGTTTACCATTCATATTATAAAGGTAAAGGTTCATGAAGCCGTTGCGCTCGCTGGGCAACAAGATGGTGTTTGCTCCCACTTCGATGCCTTCAAGCACCTCTTCCTTCACATATTTGTTTGCCTTATCGCTGATGAGCAGCGTAGCCACTGTAGAGCGAGGATTGACCGAATAGATGCTCAGGTTGTCTTGATGACGATTGAAGGTGTAAACCAACAATCGCGAAGCATCGTTCGTGGCCTTGATACGCGGAATGTATCCATCGGCATCTAAGGGCACTTGAAGCTTTTGTGCCTTATGGCTTTTGATGTCATAGCTCCACACCGACACTTTTGAGTTATCCTCGCCAGCCTTCGGATACTTATACGAATAGAGTCCGGGATACGCTGCATATTCGTCATGTCGCGGTTTCTCGCCAGCAAACATTTGCAGCGAGTAGGTCTTTACCGCGCTTTCATCATAGCGCACCCAACATATCATGGTGCCATCGGCCGAGAAGGTGAGCGCCTTTGACAAGCCAAACTCCTCTTCATTTACCCAGTCGGGCACACCATTTATCACCTGGTTAAAAGCACCATCTTTGGTAACTTGGCTCTCGGCATTGTCGTACAACAACTTTACCAAGAAAATGTTATTATCGCGCACAAAGGCCACCTGACGTCCGTCGGGCGACCATGTGGGCACCTGTTGCGGTCCGCCTTCCGACAGCGGTTCCAGTTTTCGGCTGGCTATTGTATATATATAATACTGTGCTTTAAACGAGCGACGATAGATGCTCTGTTTCTTTGTTTGAATGAGCATATGGGTGCCATCAGGCGAGAGGATGTATCCATCAAAGCCATCCAGCTTCTTACCCATAGTATTGTCTACATCAAAGAGCACGCGCGTCTCTTACCCGTTTTGAACGAATATTCGACCACTTTCTTTCCATCATCGCTGATACGGGCATAAAGCGAGGTACCGTCGATGGGATGAATACCACTGACATAACGTGCTGCGAACTTACCGTTGGCAATGTCAGAGAGCTGAATTTTGTTTGCCGCTGAGGTGAACATTGAAGTCATAACGAGGGCTAATAATACGAATAACTTTCTCATGAATCAACTTTGTGTATAAAATTTATGCAAAGATAGTTTTTTTTCTGTACTTTTGCAAACAGAAAGCACTAAATTGACGACATGGTGCTGCCTACACCCTCTTTGTCCCTACACTTTCTACACTATCATCATGACGATAACCCACCAGCCCGCACCCCTATCCTGTTCAGCATCAGAAGCCAAGCCCTATAACGATTATAGCACCTGGATACGACAACAGTTTCAGTTTCGTGTACAAAAAATATCGGTAGACGCAGGTTTCAGTTGCCCTAACCGCGATGGCCACATATCGACGGGTGGTTGCACCTTTTGCGATAACCGCACCTTTAGTCCGCAATATTGCGGACACGGCAAAAGCATACGCCAGCAGATAAGCGAGGGTAAAGCGTTTTTTGCCCGCAAATATCCCGACATGAAATACTTGGCTTACTTTCAAGCCTACTCAAACACCTATGCTCCTATTGACGTGCTACGCCGACGTTATGAAGAAGCATTAGAGACCGAAGATGTGGTGGGCCTGGTGATAGGCACACGCCCCGACGCCATTGATGAAGAGATATTAAACTATCTGGCCGAGCTAAACCGCCAAACATTTTTGATTGTAGAATATGGTGTAGAGAGTGCCAATAACGACACCTTGCGCCGTGTGAACCGTGGACACACCTTCGAATGTAGCCAGCGTGCCTTTACCATGACTCGCGAACGCGGCATACGCACTGGCGGACACATTATCATAGGCTTGCCTGGTGAAGACGAGGCTGAAACCTTACGACAGGCCCCACTCATCTCAGCTCTCGACATCGACCTGCTGAAGATACACCAAATGCAGATTATACGTGGCACCCGTTTGGCTGCCGAATACACCCAGCAGCCTTTCAAGCTGTATACGCCCGACGAGTATATACGCCTGGTAACAGCCTATGTAGAGCGTTTAAGAAAAGATATTGTGATAGAACGGTTTGTAAGTCAATCGCCTGCCCACCTGCTGCTGGCACCTAAATGGCACTTAAAGAACCACGAATTTACTGACAAACTGAACAATTATATGAAAGCCACTGGCGCCTATCAGGGTAGATTTCTTGACAAATAAAGGCGTAACCCTTAGGGCTGGCTGAGCAATTGCTCGGCCGTGAGCTTACTGTTTTTCTTCATGTAAGCCTCAGTCAGCGTTACGTAACGTGTGTCAAACACCTTCTTGCCCATTACCTTATTTACCACCCACATCACTTTTCCCATGTGGGTATCGCGCTCGGTTTGGTTGCAACTGTCGTGATATTGTAACGGATATTTGCTTAAAATGTAGAAGCACAATGCGTCGGGCACAATGTGGTCGCGCTGCATCGACGCTCGCTGCTGAGGAGTGTAATACTTGCGGTAAAGAGGATAGTCGGCACCCAGATACTTGTCAAGCGACACGCCAATAGAGCTATCGCCAATAACAATGCTTTGGTCAAGGGCTCCTATCTGTGCATAAATAACGGGGATAGACACTTTGGGCAACCACTTTGAAAGTTTGGTAAACGCCTTGTCAAACTGGCGGTTAATGTCTTTCATATTAGCATACTGCAACTCGGCATCGGCAATAATTGATTGCAGAATGGTGTCTTGATAAAAGTTGAGAAACTTGCTGTTTATTTCAGGATCGTTAACCTCGCCCAGCCGCAACACGTCTTCAACCAATGTGCGCGTTTCCATCGGAAACTCGATGTTCATTTGTTGCAAAGCCGAAAAATCGCCTGTAGTAAGGTAACGGCTTTGAAGGCGATCGTAACGTTGCACCTCAACACGGCTTGTTACATCGCCTAATTCTTCGTTTGGCTTCAATTTTATCTCACAAGCCACCAGAAGAACCATTACCGAGAATAATATATAATAAACTTTATTCACTTTTAAGCAATCTTTCACACTAATTATGTACGGCAAAAATACAAAAAATTAAGATAAAGACCAAATAAAAAGCGAAAAAAGTTTAAACAATGTCAATATTTTCAGTAATTAACTTTAAATTTTAGAAAATTCAGAGCCTTTAACGTTTTGCACATTACTTGAATATTAATACAAAACTACTAAGAGCCTATTCATTTACACTTGATTTTTGCATAAATATGCAAAAACAGGTTTTACGTTTTTTAGGTTAATATTTATAAAATAAGTAACAGTTCATAAGCAAATACACATCTATTGCTTACACTTTTCACCCTTGATACCTTTGAAATGAGAAAGTATGGGTTTTAGGTCCTGATTAGGCCCATTTCAGGCTGTGAAACCCTTGGTTTCAGACTGTAAAACCCATGCTTTCAGACTGTAATTTGATGCCTTTCTGAAGACAAAGAAAAGCTGTATATTTATGCATTTTCTTGCATAAATATACAGCTTTGAAAAAGGGGTGAAATAAGAAGGAATGATCTTAATATGATAAAAAAATTAACAAATCGGTGAAAAACGAATTTATGAAACAAATCCGCTCAGCAATCGGTCAAATGTTTTCTTGCCTTTCAGCCAGTAGGCCACCAGTAACGAGTGGGCCACACCTCGGGCACCGTGTTAACCACGCGTTGCTGTTGAATACGCTGGCGGTCGGCATCAAAGTCGTGTTTCCATCGTGCAAAATCGTTTCGCGCACGTATTACGGCTTTAAAATTGCCCCACTGAAGGGTGAGCAGCATCTGTAGCGCCGCCACATAGTCGAGCACAC
>ERZ859937.662-NODE-662-length-13351-cov-1.568742_pt1 | contig 13351 bp, 16 predicted proteins | sample MGYA00509985_ERZ859937 | MGnify/ENA primary metagenome ERZ859937 (study PRJEB30046, sample SAMN00715169) | human gut metagenome | study: EMG produced TPA metagenomics assembly of the A metagenome-wide association study of gut microbiota in type 2... | reverse complement strand
ATGTATTTCCGATATTCATCCAGCGTTGTCGCACCGATACAGTGCAGCTCACCACGCGCAAGCATAGGCTTCAGCATATTGCCCGCATCCATAGAGCCCTCGGTCTTACCAGCTCCGACGATTGTATGAATCTCATCGATAAATAAGATCAGATGACCTTCGGAATTCTTCACTTCATCAAGGACTGCCTTCAGACGCTCCTCGAACTCACCACGATACTTGGCACCCGCTAACAGTGCACCCATATCCAATGCGAAAATATCTTTATCCTTCAGCGAATCCGGCACATCGCCACGCACGATACGCTGTGCCAGTCCTTCGATTGCGGCAGTCTTACCAACACCCGGTTCACCGATTAAGACCGGATTGTTCTTTGTCTTACGGGACAGGATTCGGATAATATTTCGGATCTCATTGTCACGACCGATGACCGGATCCAGCTTCTGCTCCCGCGCCCGCTCTACCAGGTTGTATCCATATTTATTCAATGCATCGTAAGTATCCTCTGGATTATCACTTTCTACCTTCCGGTTGCCACGGATATTCGCCAGCACCTCAAGGAATTTACCTCTTGTGATACCATACGCATTTATCACTCGCTTGATATCCTTATCTGCCTTCTCAAGCAGACCCAAGAAAATGTGCTCGACAGAAATGTAGTCATCACCCATCTGTTTTGCTTCTTTTTCTGCCTGAATCAATGCCTTGGAAAATTCCGGACTTGTAAACAACTGTCCGCCCGATACCTTCGGCCGGTTTGCAACCAGTTTCTCACATTCGCCGGTAAACGCATCCATATTGATTCCCATATTCGTAAGCAGCTTCGCAATCAGACTGTCTTCCACCGTCACAAGTGCATACATTAAATGCGCCTGCGTCAGTTCCTGATTGTTATACTCATACGCAAGCTTCTCACAACTTTCTATTACCTCTAATGACTTCTTTGTAAACTTTTCAGCATCCATACTTCTCAACTCCCTTCCGGATCTGTATCTCTCTTTCTGTTCTAGTTGAAGTATAACACATATAGCAAATTAGTCAACAAGCAATACTATCCAATATTTTAATCTGTTTTCTTCCTGTTATTCGTCATTTTGCACAATTTGGATTGTGAACATTGTATAGTGGCGGTCCGTATACAATAAAAAAGGACCGCACCCCGCAAGTACGATCCTCTTTTGTTTCCATATTATTTGCTTTACAATCCGGCTACATCGTGACGAAGATAAACTTACATACAAACAATGCAGCGATAACTGTAATTACGATATCCTTCTTCTTGTAATTGCCTGTGAACAGAGCGATTACAACATAAGCGATTGCACCGATACCGATACCATTTGAGATAGAATATGTCAAAGGCATCATGATCAATGCAAGGAACGCAGGAACTGCTGAAAGCATATCGTCCATATCTACCTTTGCAAAGTTTCTGGCCATAAGAACACCTACATAGATCAGAGCCGGTGCAGTTGCACAGCTTGGGATCACGCTTGCAAGCGGGCTTAAGAACAAACAGAATACGAAGCAAAGTGCTGTTATAATACTTGTAAATCCTGTTCTACCACCGGCACCAACACCAGATGCAGACTCTACGAATGTTGTACATGTAGATGTACCGAGCAGAGCACCGGATACTGTACCGATTGAGTCACAGAGCATACACTCATTCATGCGATCGGATCACCATTCTCATCCATCATGTTTGCAGATGCGGCTGTACCATAGATGGTTCCGATCGTATCGAACATGTCTACGAGACAGAATGCTACGATCAGCATAATTCCGGAGAATACACCGCCGACATACGAACTGTTAAATGCGGCATCCCATGCGTCACCATTAAATACGCCTAAGAAACCTACTTTTGCAAAATCCTTGAAAGACTGGGAAATATTGCTCATATCAAAAGAAGGTACCTCCCACATAAACAGATAATAAAGTACTGCTGATGCAAGGATTCCAATAATCACGTTTGACTTAATTCCCTTCTTCGCAAGGATTGCAATGATAAGCACACCGAGCAAAGCGACGACAACCGGTACAATCTGATGCCATACATCCAGACCTGTTACCATCACGCCGTCAACCTCTGTACCGATCTGCTTGATTCTGCCATGGAAATCGTAGAACTGTACAAATGTGTACTGGTTGTCCTCGATGATACCTGCATTCTTGAAACCGATCATTGCGATGAACAGACCGATACCTGCAGGAATTGCTTTCTTCAGGCACTCCGGCATAGATACTGCAATGTACTTACGAAGTCCGGTTACGGAAAGAAGCAGAAATACAATACCTGACAAAAATACGATAACAAGACCTGCCTGATAGCCTGTCTTAACATCCTCGCCAGCGAAGAAAGAGCCAGCTACGAAGATTGTACAGAAGAAGGAATTGAGTCCCATCCACACGCCTGTGCAAACGGCATATCTGCAACAAATGCCATCAACAACGTACCGATGATCGCTACGATGATAGATGCGATGTATACAGAATTCCAAATCTGTCCCATAGTTCCCGGATCAGCTCCTAATCCGACAAGCCATCCATTTGCGCCCTCTGCAGCAACCTGATTCGGGTTTACAAAGATAATGTAAGCCATTGCGAAGAAGGTTGTGATACCTGCGAAGATCTCAGTCTTAAGCGTTGATCCTCTCTCTTTGATCTTAAAAAACTTTTCCACTTTTTTAAGTCTCCTCTCTATTGTTTTTATTAATCACCGATCTTCATGCGCGGAATGAAGATACGGGATACTTTCTTTTTGTCGTCCTCTTTCAAGGAACCCATCGCCTGTTTGCAGAAATAATTTTGCGCCTCCAACTTTTCACGCCCCCTCAGATCCTGTTTTGCATATGAGCCATCCGGCTGCATAATATGTGCTTTCAATGTATCGGAAAGCTGAATCTCCAAAATCTCAATCACCCGTTTTTTGAGGTCTTCATCCTCAACCGGGAATGTAATCTCCACTCGTTTGTCCAGATTTCTAGGCATCCAGTCGCACTGCCCATATATACATCTTCGAATCCATCATTATAGAAATAAAAGATTCTCGCATGCTCCAGGAAGTTACCTACAATGAACGCACCGTGATGTTCTCGGAAAGTCCCGGAATCCCTGTCTTCAGACAGCAGATACCACGTACGATCAGTTCGATTTTCACGCCCGCATTGCTCGCCTCATACAGTGCACGGATAATCGTCGGATCACACAGGGAATTCATCTTGGCAATGATCTTAGCACTCTTACCCATACGTGCATTCTCTGCCTCCCGGTCGATCAGTGCAAGGAATCGATCCTTCATCCAGATCGGAGCTACAAGCAGTTTATTCCATGCTGGCGGCTCGGAATAACCCGACAACATATTAAAGACTGCGGTTGCATCCTCCCCTATCGCATCCGATGCAGTCAGCATACCCATATCTGTATATAACTTTGCTGTCACATCATTATAGTTACCAGTTCCAAGATGAACATATCGCTTGATGCCATCTTCTTCCCGTCTGACAACGAGTGCAATTTTGGAATGCGTCTTTAATCCTACCAGACCATAAATAACATGGCAACCCGCTTTTTCCAGTTTTTTTGCCCAATTTATATTATTTTCTTCATCAAATCGTGCTTTTAACTCAACAAGTACCGTTACCTGCTTGCCATTTTCCGCTGCAAGTGCAAGTGCTGCAATGATTGGAGAATTGCCACTGACACGGTACAACGTCTGCTTGATCGCAAGTACATCCGGATCAATTGCCGCCTGTTTGATGAACTCAATGACCGGTGTAAACTCATCATACGGATGGTGTAACAGGATATCCTTCTTCTTGATCTGGTCGAAGATATTCGCATCGAGATCCAATCCCTTCACCGGCTGTGGGATGTATTTCTTATTCTTCAAATGATCAAAGCCATCGAGTCCACGTACCTTTCCAAGGAACGTAAGATCAAGTGGTCCATTTACCGAATAGACATAATCGCTGTTGACATTTAACTGTTTCTTCAATTCTTTCAGCAGACGCTTATCCATCTCTGCTTCCACATCGAGCCGGATAACCTCGCCCCACGCACGCTTCTTAATCTGCTTTTCGATCTCCTTCAACAGATCGGACGCATCGTCCTCGTCGATTGCAAGGTCTGCATTTCGCATAATTCTGTATGGATACGCGCAAATGATCTCGTAATTTAAGAAGAGCTGATTCAAGTTCTTCTCAATGATCTGCTCGAGCAGAATGATCTCTCTGCATCCGTCCTCGCCCGGAATCTCAACCACACGTGGCAACACGGATGGTACCTGTACGGTTGCAATGTCAATAACATCCTTCTTCTTATCACGGATCAGTGCACCAATATTTAAAGTCTTGTTGCTGATCAGTGGAAATGGTCTCGAAGAATCAACTGCCATCGGCGTAAGTACCGGATACACTTCCTTCTCAAAATATTTATCTACGAACTTGCTCTGCTTCTCGTTTAAGTCCTCATAATGCTTAACAAGCTTCAGACCATTTTCTTCCATTGCAGGAAGAATCTGGCGGTTCAGTGTGCTGTACTGGCTCGCAATCATGTTCTTCGTCTCAGGAATAATCAGATCGAGCTGCCCCTGCGGCGTCAATCCTGCAATGTCCTTCTTCTTTACATCTGCGTGTACCAGATCGATCAGAGATGCTACACGCACCATGAAGAACTCAGACAGATTTGATTCTGTGATACTCAGGAAATTCAGGCGTTCAAACAGTGGAATTGACTTATCCTTCGCCTCATTTAAGATTCTGTAATTAAACTGTAACCAGCTCATCTCACGGTTATAATAATTTTCCGGTTTTTCCAATAATTTTTTGTCCATTCCTTACACACTCCTTTTCACCCGAAGTACCGGTCTGATTCCATAGATCTGCTCAAAGAAATCTGCACGTGCTTCAAAAAGTCCCGCCTCCAGTGAGATATCTTCGTATGTCTTTGCCAGAATAATCAGCTTTCCGTCTTTCAATGTCACGGAAATATCTTCGATCTTCTGCATATGGCTCTTATCGAGAATATTCGCAATTCGTAAGATTGCTGCAAGCTTCGCGATCACAATATAATCACAGCCATCAAGTTCTGCTGATATCTTATCCTTCGATGGAAGATACAGTGGGTTGTACTTGACTACATTTGCCACTTCCATACGCTCTTTGTGCGAAAGTCCAAGGATCTCAGTATTTGCTACTATATAATAGGAATTTCTCGCTCCATCATGCAGATTGATGAAATTACCACATTCATGCAGAAGTGCCGCAATCTGAAGCTGCAGACGCTGCATCTTATCCAATCCAAACGGCTTACGAACCACATCGAAGATCTTCAGTGCAAAATATGCGGTCTGCTCCACATGATTCCGATTGCAGCGATACCGCTTCGCAATGTTATTCGCTGTTGCAAGAATATCTTCCTCAAAATTGTGATTGAACACGACACGGCTTCCTTCGTCCATGTAATTTGCCACGATACACTCGCAGAAATCCACATCCGGCACATACATTTCCTCTGCCTTACAGTTGTTCAGGAACGACTGGTAGATTGTGATGTTCGGTAACATCAGCGTCGCACGCTCGTATGGAATACCGTATTTTTCCGCGAGCTCCTGCGCCGGCATACTGATAACACGCTTGTACATCGCATCAAACTGCGCCCGCGTGATCACATCCTTGATGGAAAGTTCCGGCACGATCTTCTTCAGGGAGCTTACGACCTCACCAACAGCGATAATGTTCTTGATTTCTTTATCCTTCAGATAAATATTTCGGAACGATACAATATCATTATCTACATAGTCTGCCATGATCTCATCGAGTCTTCCGGACTTGTGCCCGATGAGTGCCAGATAATCACGAACACGCACCGCACCAATCGGGATATTCTCTGTGACAACTAGATTGTTCTTATCAAACAGGGAAATCTGCACGCTTCCAGCACCGACATCGACGAACGCTGTGTTCTTGCTGACAACCTGATGGAAATCCGAATACTTCGCAACCAGTCCCTTGAAGCTGATATAACGCTGTTCCGAGTTACTCAGAACCTGTACACGGATACCTGTGGTATGCTCGATCACATCCAGCACCAGATCCATGTTATCTGCCTCACGTACCGCACTCGTCGCATAGGCACGGTATTCTGTGATCTTGTATTCTTCCATTTTATGTTTTAAGCCTTCGAGTTCTTCGCAAATCATTTTGATCGACTCCCGGCTCAGTTTTCCTTCGCGATAGGTGTCCCGCCCAAGCTCCAGTATCCGGCTGACACTGTCAATCTGACGAAACGTTTTTCTACCATTTACCTGGAAGATCTTCATGGATATCTCGCTGCTTCCCACGTAGATGGCGGCAAACATTTTGTATGCCATAGTTTTTACCTCCCTATTTCATCCGCAGATAATTATCCGACATTTCCTGTATGTCTCATGCAGAACACTGCTATTATCCATACGCAGACGCGCTCTCGCTCACTTCCGCACATAGCAGACACTAAGCTCCTAACACATCATTCTGCGAATGAATGCGTTACTCGCTAAGTGCTGATGTGCTCCAATGGTCTGCGTTAGGATAAATACCAGTGTCCCGCATGATTTCTACACATCGATTGTATCGGATAATTATCTGCTCATTTATATACTTCCGGTTACAATGCAAATGGCATACGCATGTCATTTGCCGCTCCCTTGAATATAGTTTTTCTTATATTGTAGTTTAATCTTTTTTGTTTTGTAATATTTCCAGTAGTTCGATGATCGTCTTATGGTAGCCCGGATGGTAGGCATATGGTGCGATTTCGGCAAGTGGTTCAAGCACGAACGCGCGCTTTGCCATCTCCACATGCGGCACCTTCAGCGTGTCTTCCATGATCATTTCCTGATCATAGAGCAAAATGTCAATGTCCAAAGTTCTTGGGCCCCAGTGGATCAGCCGCTTTCTGCCGGCACCCTGTTCAATATCGTTGATAACAGCCAGCAGATCCTGTGGAGAATAGATTGTCTCAATCTCCAGACAACCATTTAAGAAATCATCCTGTTCCACATCGCCATATGGTTCTGTTATTATATAGGAAGAAACCTTTGTCACCTGAATATACTCATCTTTGTTCAGCTGATCGACCGCATAGTCAAGGTATGCCTCCTTATCTCCGAGATTGGAACCGATACCCAGATACGCAATATGTCTGCCTCTTGTAATATCCACGCAGACCGTATCAAAGTCCATCGGAATAGGAGCCCCCGGCTTGCTTACAATCACATGAACCATCTTTATCTGTGGATAGGCAAGCAAAATCGCATCTGCAACATTCTCCGCTCTGCCTCAATCAGATCATAGCTTTCCTCCTGCATCGTCCGCCGGATCAGTTCACATACTTCTGCATAATTGACCGTTTTGTCCAGATCATCTGTCATGCCTGCCGCATGCAGATCCACATCCATAGATACAGTTACATAGAATTTCTGTCCATTTCTTTTTTCTTCTGCAAGGACACCGTGATATGCAAATATCTCTAAATCTTTAATCCATATTTTATCCATTTCTTTTCTGTCCTTTTCCGTCTCCTATTCCATAGCAAATGCCCTGACAGCGTTATGACACACGCCTGCCATCTTATGCCTTGGGCATTGCATCTGTCATCGCAAGCGCACGCACATTTTTCTTCACATCATGTACACGGAAGAAGCTGCACCCCTTCACCAGTCCTAAGACAGAAGTTGCCATTGTTCCTTCCTCTCGCTCGTCAACCGGCAGATTCAGTGTATTTCCAATCATGGATTTTCTCGAAGTTCCAAGCAGTACCGGATATCCGAGTGCAACCAGATCCTCCAGATGGTTCATAAACTTTAAGTTCTCTTCCGTAGTCTTTGCGAATCCAATCCCCGGATCTAAGATGATCTTATCGTCGGCAAGTCCTGATGCGCGCGCAATCTGTACGCACTCCTTCATGTCTGCGATCACATCCGCAATAAAATCATTGTATACCGCTTCCTTCCGGTTGTGCATCAGGCAGACCGGAATCTGGTATTTCGCGCAAAGCGGTGCCATCTCATCGTCCCATTTAAATCCCCATATATCGTTGATCAGATCGGCACCAGCCAGAATTCCCGCCTGAGCCACCTGATATTTGTACGTATCTAACGAAACCGGAATCTCAAACCGTTCCTTGATTGCCTCAATCACGAAGCAGGTACGTTCAATCTCTTCCGCAACCGAAATCTTCACATGTCCCGGACGAGTCGACTCTCCGCCAACATCAATGATATCGCACCTTCCTTGATCATTTCTTCTGTATGCTTCAACGCCGCATCCAGATCTCCGTACTTTCCGCCATCCGAAAAGGAATCCGGTGTCACATTCAGGATTCCCATCACATAAGGACGTTTTCCAATTTCAAAGTCACGTTTTCCAATCGTTATAACCTGTTTTTTCATAATTTATAAGCCCTCATTTTCATTCTTGTCCATAATTATTATCATTTTAACATTTTTATCATAAAACTGCCACCGGTTTATCTATATTTTTTTATTTACAATTTTTAGAATCGTTTAGATTCCATACATCGCATATGATTCCGAATAGTATATTTTTCCATGCAAATCATTATCTCTGAGGGTTGTTTTGCAAATAATATCCTCAATAGAAAAAGGCTGCCGACAACCGACAACCTTTTCCCGTGTAGACAGGTTTGATATTACATAGCCTTTTTGTAAAGAGCTACGATATCCTTCTTCGTAGAGCGGCGTGGGTTCACCATGATGTTTCCGCTCTTCATGGCATCGTCTGCCATGACATCGATCTTGTCTTCCGTCACTCCTACTTCTGTAAGATTTGCAGGAATTGAAAGACTATTATTCAACGCTCTGATCGCATCCACCAGCATATCCGGTGTGAAGCTCTCATCGCTTCTGTGTGTCTCACTCACATATTCGTAGATTTTCTTATATTTACCTTTATCCGCAAGCTTGTTATAATCCAGAATCGTCGGAAGCAAGATTGCATTTGCCACGCCATGTGGTACATCGAAATACGCACTGACCGGATGACTCATCGCATGTACATTGCCAAGTCTCGCCCACGAAAATGCAATACCCGCAAAGAGGGAACCAACCAGCATATCACTGGCGGCATCGACATCCGTACGATTTGCCACATAAGCCCGGATCGAACGCCCGATCAGTTCCATCGCCTTCTCAGACATCGCCTCGGAAAACGGAGAAGCATCCGTCGAGATATACGACTCACATGCATGGATAAATGCATCCATTCCACACGCTGCTGCCACAGAAGCAGGAGCCGTTGCAATCAGATCCGGGTCTAAAATCGCGTACTTTGGAATCAGTTCATAACTGAATACCGTCAGTTTGTAGTTCCGGCTGTGATCGGTAATAACCGAAAATGCAGTTACCTCAGAACCTGTACCAGCAGTCGTTGGAATCGCAATCTGCGGAACAATCGGTCCCGGCACCTTGCCTCCACCTTCGTATTCTGTAATGCTTCCACCGTATTTTGCGATAACACCAACAGCCTTTGCCACATCCATCGGAGAACCACCGCCAAATGCCACAATGAAATCCGCGCCACATTCCTTGTACAGCTTCGTTGCCTTTTCGACCGTCTCAACCGAAGGATTTCCTTCGGTCTCCGTAAATGCATCCGCCGGAATCCCAACATCTGCCAGAGACTGTTTACATGTATCCACCAGTCCCATCTTGTTCAGATGGGGACCGGAGATGATAAGGGCATGTGTGCCGCCAAGTTTGGTTGCGCATTCACCTAATTTCTTAATAGAACCTGCACCAACAATGATATCCTGCGGCACAGAAAAGCTAAAATTCTTCAATCTAATTCACCTTGCCTTTATTTTGAAAGTGCATTCACTGTCTCTTCCAGATTGCATATGCCTTGTCACAATCTTCTCTGCTTGCATCAGTGGTGGAACCATACGAATGACATGCGAACCAATTGCTGTGATCAGAAGCTTTCTGTCAAATGCACCATGCTTCACATCAACAGCACCGATTGTATCATCAAACTCAACACCGATCATCAGTCCCATACCACGAACCTCTTTCACATGTGGAAGGTTCTTCAGCTTATCCATGAAGTACGCACCAACTTCTTTTGCATTGCCTGCAAGATCGCGGTCAAGAAGCTCGTTTACTTCCGCATAAGCGGCTGCACAGCTGACCGGATGTCCACCGAATGTTGTACATGGGAACCCGGTGTAAATGCGGTTGCAACTTCCGCGGTTGCACAGATGGCACCGATTGGCATACCGCCACCAAGTCCCTTCGCCATAGAGACGATATCCGGCTTGATACCATAGTTCATGTAGCACATCGGCTGACCGGTTCTGCACCATCCGGTCTGTACCTCATCAATCAGGAGCAGCATATTATTCTCATCGCAGAACTTACGAAGTCCTGTCATAAACTCGTAGGTTGCAGGATGGACACCGCCTTCACCCTGGATTGGCTCGATCATGATCGCGATCGTATTCTCGGTACAAGCATCCTTAAATGCCTGCAGATCATTGTATGGCGCATAAGAAAAACCATATGTCATCGGTCCGAAGCCAACCTGACAGCCATTGCCCGGCTGACCAGTTGCGGACATCGCACCAAATGTTCTACCATGGAAGCCCATCTTTGCAGTTACGATATGATAACGGTTTGGTCCGTAATGCTCAATACCATATTTTCTTGCCATCTTGATCATGGCTTCGTTTGCCTCTGTACCGGAGTTCTGATAGAAGATCTTATCCATACCGATTGTTGTACACACCTTCTCAGCCAGCAATGCCTGCGGAATCGTGTACGGATAGTTGAATGTATGCATGATATCATCGACCTGATCTTTGACGGCTGCAACAACCTTCGGGTTTCTGCTTCCGGCATTATTTACCGCGATACCTGCATAGAAATCCAGATACGGAGTTCCATTTTCATCGTACATGTACATGCCCTCGGCTGTCTCTGCCAAGAAATCAAAACGCTCGTATGTATCGATCATGTACTTGCTTACCTTATCCTTGATGTCCTGCTTTGTTAATCCAAGATCCTTTAATTTCATAATAAACGCCTCCTAAATATATAAAATGTTTTAGTTACTTTATAATTCCTTTGATCTTCATGTAATCCTTGATCAGCTTCACGCTGTCCTCGATCCCGACCTTCTCACTATTGATCGTCAGATCGTAGTTAACCGGATTCGTCCAGTAATTTCCATGTGTATAATACTTATAATAATCCGCACGGAACTTATCCGTATGCACGATTGTCGCTGTCGCAACATCCTCGGTCACGCCCATATGCTCCATCGTCCGCTTCACACAGAAATCACGTGGTGCCTCTATGTAGATGCTTACAATATTCGGTCTGCCCCGCAGGATGTAATCGGCACATTTTCCAACGATGACACACGATTCGGTATCCGCTAAGTTCTCATGATCTGCTTCTGATACTCAAACAGCTTATCATCGGACACGAACTTCTCATTCCGGCTGATATAGCTTTTCGCCCGTGGCAAGCCTTTTAAAAAGCTGGAAAAACCGCCATTGGAACGAACCTTCTCGTTGACCTCCTGAAATAACTTCTCATCGAGTCCGCTCATCTGGGATGCCAGTGTCAGGATTCGATTTTCGTAGCAATGGATGCCAAGCTCCTTCGCAAGCTTCGATGCGATTTCCTTTCCGCCGGTACCAAAGCCTCTTGCAAAAGTAACAACATAATTTTCCATATTTTTCCCTCACAATCTATCTACACTTTTTGAAACCATTTTCAAGCAAGGTTGCTATGCAATGAATCTGCTTAAGAACTCTCTGCTTCGATCGTTTTTTGGATTCGTGAAGAACTCCTCTGGTGGTGCATCCTCCACAACATAGCCCTTATCCATGAACAACACACGGGACGATACATTCTTGGCGAAATCCATCTCATGTGTCACGATCAACATCGTGAGTCCGGAGCTTGCAAGCTCCTTCATTACATTTAATACTTCACCGACCATCTCCGGATCGAGCGCGGATGTTGGCTCATCGAACAGCAGCACCTCCGGATTCATACAGAGCCCTCTGGCGATTGCCACACGCTGCTCTGTCCACCGGATAACTGCTCCGGTCTGGCGTTAATGTATGGTGCCATGCCAACCTCTTTCAAATGCTTGATTGCACGATCGAACGCCTCTTCCTTGGATACATGCAGGACCTTTCTAGCGCCCTCCATACAGTTTTCCAGCACCGTCATATTGTTAAATAAGTTGAAGGACTGGAACACCATGCCAACTCTGGAACGAAACTCATTAATCTCCTTCTGGACATTCCGGATCTCCTTACCATGGTACAACACCTGTCCACTCGTCTGTGTCTCCAGCTTGTTCACGCACCGGAGCAAGGTTGACTTACCGGAACCGGACGAACCAAGGATACAGATCACCTCGCCCTTCTTCACTTCAAAATCAATCTTCCGCAAAACCTCATGATCGCCGAAGGATTTGCTTAAGTCTTTTACTTCAATAATACTTTCTTCATTGTTTTTACTCATAAGCTCACCCTCCTACTGTTTGTCTTCCATATATTCCACAGCAAGCACATAATCTTTTTTGCCTGCCATCTTTTTCTCGATAAATAAGAACAACCGGTTAAATGCCACACAAAGCACCAGATAGATTAGTGCGATTACAAGATACGATTCAAAATACTTGTAATATGTACCACCGACCGTTTTTGCCTGCATGAACAACTCCTGAATACCGATTACATTCAACACAGATGTCATCTTCAGGTTCGTCAGGAATGTGTTCGCCATCTCTGGGATAATGTTCTTGAATGCCTGTGGAAGGATTACATAGAACATTGCCTGCATCGGCGACATTCCCATTGCCAGAGCACCTTCACGCTGTCCAGCATCAATGGATTTGATACCTGCACGTACGGTTTCTGACATATACGCACCTGTATTTAATACAGTTACGAGAATACCTGCAATGATCGGGTTGATGTTCACACCGCCCTGACGGAGACCGAAGTATACGATCATCGCCTGTACGATCATTGGTGTTCCTCGGAACAACTCTACATATAAGAAACAGATAAATTTGAAGAATTTGATAATTCCCTTTTTGATCGGATTATCTTCTTTGTGAATTTTGATATCTCCGACAATACCTACGATATAACCAAGTATGAAACCTACGATCGTACCGATCACAGATACATACAGGGAATCCATGTTCCCTGCAAGAACATGCTCGAATACTTTTCGGCAAGAAATGCCATCCATTCAAAGATATTGTTCGGGGATGATATACTTAGAATAGCACCCATATGATTTCCTCCTGTCCTACTG
>ERZ859937.647-NODE-647-length-13593-cov-1.380115_pt1 | contig 13593 bp, 15 predicted proteins | sample MGYA00509985_ERZ859937 | MGnify/ENA primary metagenome ERZ859937 (study PRJEB30046, sample SAMN00715169) | human gut metagenome | study: EMG produced TPA metagenomics assembly of the A metagenome-wide association study of gut microbiota in type 2... | reverse complement strand
GGGAGGAACTAATAATGCCAAACTCATTATATCAGCATCCACGGCTATTTACAATGGGCAGCATGTGCCTTTTCCACAAACTCACGATAGTCTTCTACGCTACCGCTGGCATTGGGGTATTGCAGGATGCAGGCAAAAATTTCCGGAGTAAATACCAATTCCTTGTAATTTCCTACTTGGATCTTCATGCCTTGCGGAAGGGCGCGGGTTTGGATGACTGCCAGATTCTGTGGGAAAATCTCTTCATCCACAAACAATACATTGGCTCCGCTTTTTTGTTGGTCGCGGGTGCGAAGTCCATACATCATGGTGGCGGCTTCGGCAGCGGCGGTAGATTCATCCAGCAATGAGCAGTTTGCCAATGGCATGGCTGTGAGGTCGGATATGACAGTCTGGAAGTTCATCAATGCTTCCAAACGTCCTTGTGAAACTTCGGTTTGATAAGGAGTGTACGAGGTGTACCACACAGGATTCTCGAATACATTGCGTTGAATGACCGCCGGAGTAATACTATCATACCAACCCATACCTATATAGGAGGTATAAATCTTGTTTTGTGAAGCTAGTTCGGTAATGTGCTCTGCAAACTCCCGTTCCGTCATGGGAGCAGCCAGTGGCAGAGGTTCTTTCAAACGGATTTTGGACGGAATTGTTTTGTTAATCAGTTCATCAAGGCTCTTTACGCCAATCTTTTCCAACATAACGGGAAGGTCTTCTTCCTGTATACCGATATGTCGGTCTGCTAATAAATCTGTTTTCATGGTAGTAGTATATAAGTTGAATTTTAAGTTTTATCTTATCGGAAAAAAGGGTTGTTCGCTTTTTCTGCTCCCACAGTGGTCGGGTCTCCATGACCGGGATAGACTACCGTGTCGGGGGGGAGTACAAACAAACGACTGCATATATGTTCGCGAAGTTCGTCGAAATTTCCTGTAAGGTCTGCACGTCCTATACTTCCTTGGAACAATACATCACCGCTGAAGATACAGTGGTCTTCTTTGCAGTAATAAACAATACTTCCCGGCGAATGACCCGGCACATGGATAGCTTCCAGTTGGGTATTGCCGAAAGTAATGATATCTCCATCAAAGATATATTTTCCTAATGGCACGGGTGCTTCGGGCAATTGGAAGCCAAACATACGTGATTGTGCCGGGGCTTGTTCCAGCCAAAATTCATCCGCTTGATTTGCTTCGGCTTTTAGTCCGTATTCTTGTAACAGGAATGGGTTGCCGAAAATATGGTCCAGATGGAGGTGCGTATTCAATAAATGTTTCACTGTCAGGTTATTGCTGTCAATATATCTTTTTAAGGCTTGCTTTTCTTCTTCATAAAAGCAACCGGCATCAATAATGACGGCTTCCTTCGTTTCGTCCGATAACACATAGCAGTTTACCGGAAACATATTGAATTCAAATTTCTTTATTTTCATTGTTCTTTTATCTATAGTTATTAACCGTTGATGGTTACATAAACCACTTTCTTAGTTTTAAAAAAATCTTCTGTGAATTCATCTTTCAGATCATAAAGCATTGTTTTGTGCTTCACGGGCATTGTTTCTTGTTCCAACTCTCCGCCTTTCAGGCAAATCAGCCCGTTGGGCAGGACGTTATGCTGTTCTTGTCTGATGTTTTTACGGATAATTTTTATTAAATCGCCCAAAGGCATGACAGCACGACTTACTACGAAGTCGAATTTTCTTTTTTCTTCTTCGGCGCGGCAATGACGGAAAGTGACATTCTTCAGTCCGATAGCATTGGCTACTTCTGTAGCTACTTTCACTTTCTTTCCGATACTGTCCACCAGATGAAATTGGACTTCAGGGAATAAGATGGCCAAAGGGATACCTGGGAAACCGCCCCCTGTGCCCAAGTCCATAATTTGGGTATCAGGGGTGAAGTTTATCACTTTGGCTATGCCTAGCGAGTGCAATACATGATGCTCGTACAGATTAGCGATATCCTTGCGTGAGATTACATTGATTTTGCTATTCCAATCCGTGTATAAATCATACAATGCGGCAAACTGTGTTTTCTGCTGTTCGCTGAGGTTAGGGAAATATTTCAGTATTAATTCCATTCTATACTTAAAATCGTTATTTAATGTATCATATATTTTTCTACCGATGTGTAGGGCAAAGAAAGGGTGATGACTCCTACAGCATAGGGAGCGATATCATATTTGTTATACAGGAAAGATACTTTTTCCTTTTCTAACAAGAAATTGTCGGGTACATACATATTGGTAGAATTCAAGATGCCTGCATTCTGAAGTCCTTCCAGTGAGGTAATGGAGCTGTCTTCCAAACGGGTAGCCATTTCTGTTATCAGTTCTTCCAGCAGCATGTCACTTATCGGTTTTTCCGACCCTGCCATAAATACATCTTTCAAAGCAAGTAGTTTGCCGGTATTTTTTTCGAAGTTCATCCATTTGTTCCATGAGTTGGGATGTGCTCCGCCTGTATATTCAAAAGTTTCTGCAATGAAATTCAGAATGCCTTCTTTGCCTTCGCTGAAATAGGTGGTCAGTCCGTATTCATAATTGTACCATGTGGGAAGTTCGTCTTTGGGAGTTCCATTTTTTATATCTTCCTGATAGAACTCGTTCACATCTTTGCGGTAGTTGTTAATGTAGGTATTTTTAAAAGAATCTACAGCGACTTCCGGATTCATCCGGGTATATTCTTTTCCCAAAATGTGGGCTTGTATGGTGCGGTTGATGCGTTGTACTATGCTATCCGCAGCATCAGATTTTGCTAAATAACTATAATCAATAGTAATCTGACAGGTGGGAGAGACTGTGTCATCTTGTAAATGGGCTTGTTCTTCCACCTTTACAGTCTTCACTGTTTCACTATCAATTTGTTTTTGTCCATTACATCCCGATAATAAAAAGCAGGATACAAGGCAAGTTGCCATAACAGACAATACGAGATTTCTTTTTTTCATAACTTTTTGTTTATTTGCATGGATTACTTATCCTAACTTTCTCCACAAATATAGAATAACTTCGTGAAATGTCCATCTAAAAAGCGAAAATATATTTATCTGTTTGCAACAAGATTGCATGAACTTTTTGCTAAATTTGTCCGTTGATAAGCTATAATAAATAAGTAAAGAAATGAATATGAACGATATGACAAAAAAACTATATCCCGTTACGGGAATGCATTGTGCGGCATGTGCCGGCAACGTGGAGAAGATTGTAAGGAAGCAAGAAGGCGTGGAAAATGCATCGGTCAATTTGGCGGCGGCTACTTTGGCGGTGACTTATAATCCGGATATTGTGTCTCCGCAACAACTGAAAGAGGCTGTGATGAAAATAGGTTTTGATTTGATAATAGATGAGGATAACTCTGTACAGGAGCAAGAGGAAGCGGAGCAATCTTATTACGGACTGTTGAAGCGGAAGACTATCGTTGCTTGGATTTTTGCTTTACCGGTAGCTGTTTTGGGGATGTTTCTGATGAATGTTCCGGGAGTAAACTGGTGGATGCTGTTGCTTTCACTTCCTGTTATTTATATTCGGGGCGTTCTTTCTATATGAATGCCTGGAAACAGACGCTTCAGCGTACCAGTAATATGGATACGTTGGTGGCACTTAGCACCTCCATCGCATTTTTGTTCAGTTTGTTTAATACGTTCTATCCCGAATTTTGGTACAGCCGCGGATTGGAACCTCATGTATATTATGAAGCTGCCACTGTTATAATAGCTTTCGTATTGGTTGGCAAACTGATGGAAGAGAAAGCAAAAGGAAAAACTTCCACAGCTATTCGTAAACTGATGGGATTACAACCTCGGACGGCCCGTGTGGTGAAAGACGGCAGGGAAGAGGATATCTTGATCGCCGACCTCCAGGTCGGCGATAAGGTGAGCGTCCGTCCCGGCGAGCAAATTCCGGTGGATGGAGTCATTGTCGGAGGAAATACCTTTATAGATGAGAGCATGATAAGCGGTGAACCTATTCCTGTAGAGAAAAAGCAGGGTGATAAGGTGCTGGCTGGCACTATCAATCAGAATGGTGCATTTATTATGACTGCTCAAAAGGTGGGGAAAAATACGGTGTTGGCACAGATTATCCGCATGGTGCAGGAAGCACAGGGGTCTAAAGCTCCGGTCCAGCGTATTGTGGATAAAGTGACAGCGGTTTTTGTTCCTGTTGTTCTTGCTGTGGCTGTTTTTACTTTCTTTATTTGGATAGTGGCAGGTGGAGGGATGACTTTTCCTACGCTATGCTTTCAGCAGTGTCTGTTTTGGTTATTGCCTGTCCGTGTGCCTTGGGACTTGCTACTCCAACTGCATTGATGGTAGGAATTGGTAAAGGGGCCGAATCACATATTTTAATAAAGGATGCAGTAGCTTTGGAGCAGATGCGGAAAGTGGATACAGTGGTACTTGATAAACGGGTACTGTAACTGAGGGGCGCCCTGTGGTGACCGGATGGTTGCATGATGCCGGATGGCAGAACGAGCATAAGGGAATTCTGTATGCTGCTGAATTGAAATCGGAACATCCGTTGGCTTTGGCTATTGTCGAGGCTTTGAAAAAGGAAGGTGAGAAGCCGGCAATCATTGATTCTTTTGAGAGCCGGACAGGACGGGGGATTGTGGTGACCCGTGGAAATAAACTTTTTGGGCAGGAAGCCATCGGTTACTGAAAGATTTTGGAGCGGGAATTTCCGACTTGTTGAAAGGGATGGTGGAGGATTATGAGAAGAGTGGCAAGAGTTTGGTCTATTTTGGCGAGGGAAATACATTGCTGGCGGTTATCCTATTAGTGATAAAATAAAAGATACTTCCAGACAAGCGGTCAAACAATTGAAGGAGAGTGGAAAGTATATTGTATTGTTGACCGGTGACGGTCATCTTACTGCACAAAATGTGGCCGGAGAAATTGATGCGAATCGTTTTATTTCGGATCTTTGCCGGCCGATAAGGAGAATGTTATTAAAGAGTTACAGGCTGAAGGAAGAGTCGTAGCTATGGTAGGCGATGGCATTAATGACTCGCAGGCGTTGGCCCGTGCCAATGTAAGTATTGCGATGGGTAAAGGTACAGATATTGCCATGGATGTAGCGATGGTTACGTTAATGACTTCGGATTTGTTGTTGTTACCCAAAGCTTTTAAGCTTTCCTATAAAACTGTACGGTTGATCCATCAGAATCTTTTTTGGGCATTTATCTATAATTTGATAGGCATTCCGGTGGCGGCAGGTATTCTGTTCCCATTGTATGGTATCTTGCTTAACCCGATGATTGCCAGTGCTGCCATGGCATGTAGTTCTGTCAGTGTAGTGTTGAACAGCTTGAGTCTGAATTGGAGAAAGTTGTGATTGAATTAAAAATAAATAAAAAAGCGCCGTGCGGAGATTTTGTTTTGCATGGCTGCTTTTCATTTTTCCATTTTTTAGTTTATAATTTAAAAAGGATTGTTTCTCCCTCTTTGTACTTCTATTCGTATTCCGAAGTTCCCATTTTCTGATTTCATTTCGAAAGCTCCATTGAAATTATTTCTTTCCCAAGGCAATGCGCTTGGATTTCGTACTTTGTTCCCGTCAGCGTCATATTCACCGTATGTGGTTATGTGTAATCCGTTTTTCAATTTAAAGGTTGCACTTTGTAAGGTAGGAGGCATTGACATTGTTCCGAATCCATAGATTCCCATTCCCGGATACATGGGGGTAAATACATGGTTGTAAGACCCTCTGTCATAAATGATATTCATATTGGGACGGAATATTTCATTGTAATTCGCAATTGTATTATTGTTGTAAGGCTGATAATAAAGTTGCGGGGCTATCAGAGGGGGAGGGGCCACAATCATGGAACCCATATCCAGCATAAATCCGTTAAAATTCTTGTAACCATCCAATGAAATGGGCGGAATACTATCTGTTACCACTTCGGACTGCGCAAAGGTAGTAGCGGCAATCAGAAACATAGAAATGGATAGAACCAGCTTTTTCATATACTGTTATTTTTTTTGTTCCGGACAAATATAGGGATATTTTCTAAATTCTGTATCGTTTCTGTTTCCTGTGAATAGATCTTTTCAAATACTTTATGAAGTTCTTCCTCATCGGCTATCAGTTGTCGTAATTCTTGCAGATGTACAGCATTGGCTGATTGAGGTATCCATAATCTTAAATAACCACCTTCAGCATACTTTTCTTTCAGATGTGCCAGAAAACGTATGTATTGTTTTTCTTTGTCTAGCTCGGGATAGTTGGAAAGACCATATTGTACCGTCCGTCTCAAGGTAATGTCCGGATCAATAATACGGTCGGCCTCCGCTACAATTTTGCCATAAATGCTACGAGGGACATGCTTGTTGGATGCACGGTGATCTTCTACTGCCTCTTTCATAATCAAAATATGCTCTTCAGGGAACCATTTCCTTAATTTCTTGTCCGCCCATAGTATTTTCCCTGAAATGAGATGATGGAACTCTCGTCCCTCACAGAGTCCCAGATCATGGTAGGAGGCAATAACATACACCATCATGCGGTTTACGTCATAATATTGAGACAATTTGAGGCTTTCTGCTATAACTTTCAATACATGATCTACACGATGTGCTTTGTCAAAATCAGCGTATTGTGGGATAATTTCACTTGCGATATAGTCGCGGAACTCCATTGGAAAATCATTGATGTACGACAACATATTCTTTCTTTTGATTGGGGTTGCAAATATACAATAATTATCCCACCTTTGCAGAAAAAAGTAATATGTATCAAATTATTCAACCTACACCCGATGACTTTGATGAATTGACCTGTTTATGGGAAGCTTCGGTGCGTGCTACTCATCATTTCATACCTGAAGCATATATTCAGAAGTTAAAGCCACTGGTATGGAGTGTTTATCTTCATAGTATGCCGCTTTACATGATTCGTGACAATGCTGGTATAGAAGGATTCATGGGCATTAATGGAACTATGCTTGAAATGCTCTTTGTTCACCCGCGTGCCATAGGTACGGGAATAGGAAAACAATTGATGCGTTATGCTTTGGAACATTGCCATGTACGTTATGTCGATGTAAACGAACAGAATAAGAAAGCGTCCGGCTTTTATAGCCATTTTGGATTTCGGGTTATTGGCTGGGATGCAGAAGACGCATCGGGCGAACCCTATCCTATTTTACATTTAAAACTGGGAGGTATCATGAAAATTGAAAATTGGGGATTAGTTCCCTACTCTGAGGCTTGGGAGCGGCAGACGGAATTATTTAATGCCGTGGTGGAAGCTAAACAAGTGGGAAAAACGTATGAAAATAGAATTATCTTTGTAGAACATTCGCATGTCTATACATTAGGCAAGAGTGGAAAGGAGACGAATATGTTGTTGGGGGAGACGCAATTGAAAATGATTGGTGCCACCCTTTATCATATTGATCGAGGAGGGGATATTACTTATCATGGTCCCGGACAATTGGTTTGTTATCCTATCTTGAATTTGGAGGATTATCATTTGGGGTTGAAGGAATATATTCATGTGTTGGAAGAAGCGGTGATCAGGGTCTGCGCATCTTATGGCATCGAGGCTGGGCGAGTGAAGGGAGCAACCGGAGTATGGCTGGCAACGGGAACTCCGCAGGAACGGAAAATCTGTGCAATAGGAGTGAGAAGCAGTCATTTTGTGACAATGCATGGATTGGCGCTGAATGTAAATACGGATTTGCGTTATTTCAGTTATATCCATCCTTGTGGATTCATGGATAAAGGGGTTACTTCATTACAGAAAGAATTGGGGTGTGAAGTGCCTATGGAAGAAGTGGCAGGACGTGTGCAGAACGAATTATCTGAACTTTTGTAAATAGGATATGTAAATAATACCGTATGTGTACCCTTATACATACGGGGTGTGAGTGTATCAAAAGTCCGATCGTGCTATCATGTCGTCAGCTGTAGGGGCAGGGTTTGTCTGCCCAAATGCATAAGCAAACCATTTTAGGGTGAGCGAACCTAGCTCCTACTAGCAAAATGATACGCCATTTTACTTTTGATACATCCTTGATTTATTCTTTTATATCTTGGTACAAGAAGCGCTTGATACTTTTCTTGGCTGTTTTTTCAAATTCCTCAGGATATAGCTTGAAGCGGGCTATTTGGGAAAATGCCGGTAATTGTTTGTTCAGTTCAAGGCGATTTTCTTCCATTACTCGTACAAGGTCTGATTGGTTCAAGCCGTGAGCAAAAGCATCATCGGAATCCGGATAGATTAGGCCCACCAGTTTATCTTGTTGCAGAATAATCAGTGACTCTGACACGTATGGCATATTGTTTAGCTTGGACTCTATTTCTTCCGGATAAATGTTTTGTCCGGAAGAAGTGAGTAACAGGTTTTTGCAACGTCCTTTGATGAAAACATTTCCGTCTTCATCTATTGTCGCCATATCACCTGTATGCAACCATCCTTCAGTGTCAATGACTTGCCGTGTCGCTTCCTCGTTCTTATAATAGCCCAACATCAGGTTGGCTCCACGGCATACCAGTTCACCCGCAATGGCTGATGGGTTAGGAGACAGTACCTTGGCTTCCATACGTGCGGCAACTTTTCCGCAAGATGCCAATTTCAGTTCTGTCCAATGACTATGGCAGATGATGGGACCACATTCAGTCATTCCGTATGCAATGGTGTATGGGAAATCTATCATTTTTAGAAAGGCTTCTACTTCGGCATTGAAAGGAGCACCTCCGATGATGATTTCGATGAAATTTCCGCCGAAAACCTCCATCGCCTTCTGCTTGATAAGTTCTTTTATCTTATCACTGATGATGGGAACATGTAATAGCAGTTTACCTAATTTGTTGTCTACTTTGGGAAGAATATTTTTCTTGAATATTTTTTCCACAATCAGTGGTACGCAGGCTATAACGCGCGGGCGGATTTCCGCAAATGATTCGGCTATGATTTTGGGTGATGGCATACGGGTAAGAAACCATAGATGGGCGCCTGCTGTGAAACCGTAAAGAAAATCGAAAGTCATGCCGAATACGTGCCCCAAAGGTAACATGGATACGACGCTGTCACCTGCTTTCAGACCTATTTTTTCTTTACAGTAGAGTACGTTGGAGAGTATGCTGCGATAGGGCAGCATCACGCCTTTGGAATATCCGGTAGTACCTGAAGTGTAATTAATGATGGCTAGGTCTTCTGATTTTTCTTTTTCATAAGAAATATCATCAGGACGGAATCGGCAGGGGAATTTGTGTCCGAATATCTCATTCAGATGGTCGCGGGCATAAGCTAGTTTTTCCGAACGGGATACGGGTACGCCAAAATCTTTCAATTCTATGATACCTTCCAAATGAGGCATAGCTGCTTCATTCAAGTTCTCCCATATCTGATCGCCTACGAACAACAGGCGGGCTTCAGAGTGGTTTACAATATTGTGTACCTGGTCGGCTTTGAATTCATGTAGAATAGGTACAACTACGGCACCATAGGTGATGACGGCAAGGTAAGTTACTGTCCAATGAGCGCTATTACGCCCGCAAATGGCTATTTTATCTCCCTTTTCAATGCCGGCATTTTCCAGCAAGATATGTATTTTCTCTATTTTACGGGCCACATCTCTGTATTGCAATGTGATGCCTTTATAGTCTGTAAGAGCGTTTAAATACCAATTTGTTTTTATACTTTGCTCGATAAGAGCAATAAAACTCTGTTCTAGTTCCATGATAACTTTTGCACATTTATAGGCTGAGTGTGCGCAAAAGTAGTAAAATGAGGTAAGGGGGATGGGAAATGAAACAGTTTTTTACATTAATTTAACGTCCTGAAAATGTAGATCCTTTCATCCCTTTACTTTAAAATGCTAGTTTATAATCGTTTGCCAATTGTTGACGTGTCCTATGAAGGAGTATAGTTGCTATAATTGCCAGAATAAGAGTTAACCTTGCCCGATACCATGATATACTCTTTGTTTCAATGATAGTCGGGCAAGTTCGAAAATTGTTTCTATAATTATGGGATTTCTCGATAAAGAAGCTTTATTTATCGTTGCTTTTATTTTCTGTCTCTTCTTTAGAAGGCTGTGGTTTGATGATAAGTCGCAGGGATGGGTCGTAGGTGAAATAACTCCACATCCAATCTATAAAAATAAATAAACGGTTTTTTACCCCCACTATGCTCATCAAGTGTATAAATAGCCATACTGCCCATGCGGGAAATCCACTGAAACGTATCTTTTGCAATTCTACCACTGCATTATTTCTCCCGATGGTTGCCATAGACCCTTTATTATAATATTTAAAAGGGATGAGCGGCTGGCCCTTTTCGATATTTCTCAGATTCTTTATTAAGTTCATGGCTTGCTGTATGGCAGGCTGTACAACTTGCGGATGTCCTTTAGGATACTCTTCTGAAATCATTAGTGCGGTGTCACCTATAGCAAATATATTTTTAAAGTCTTGTATCTGATTGTGTTCATTCACTCTCAAACGATTGCCTGGACCATAGCATTCGGCAGGAAGGCCTGCTAGACTGTTTGCTTTTACGCCTGCTACCCAGTAAACGTTGGCTGATTCTATAAAATTCCCGTCATCCAGTACCAACATATTATTCTCGTAATTTTTTACTTGTTGGTTCAATAATATTTCTACTCCCAAATGAGTGAGGTATTTTTTTACTTCTTCGGAAGATTGGGGGGAGAAGGCGGAAAGCAAGCGTGGACCACCATCTATTAATATGATTCTCATCGTACTGGTGTCTAGATCGGGATAATCGTGCGGAAGGATGAATTTACGCATTTCGGCTAGTGCCCCTGCCAGTTCAATACCAGTTGCTCCTGCGCCGACTATAATGAAGGTCATCAGTTGCTCCCGCTTTTTGGAGTCATTAGTGTTCAATGCTTTTTCAAAGCTTTCAAGTACTTGGTTACGATTATGCAAGGCTTCTGCTGTGGTCTTGAGGGACATGGTGCGTTTAGCTATTTCGTTGTTGCCGAAATAATTGGTATAGCATCCGGTAGATATAATCAGATAGTCGTAGCTTAGACTGCCGATGGAAGTGGTGACTTGTTGTTCTTCAGGATGTACTTGTTGTACTTCACATATGCGGATATGAAAGTCTTTGTATCCTTTGAATATCTTGCGGAATGGGAATGAAATAGCACTGGGCTCGATGCCTGATGTGGCTACTTGGTAAAGTAACGGCTGGAAAAGATGGTAGTTGTTTTTATCCAATAACACAACTTGGTAGTGTTGTCTTTTCAGTTTGCGTGCAATCTTTAACCCGCCAAATCCTCCTCCGACAATGACTATTCTTTTTTTATTTCCTTTGTCGGGAATGTTGGTTATCTGTTCAGTCATAATGGTATTTGTTATTTTATGTATATAATAACAAATAACCGGGGTGAAATGTTTAGTGTCATGGCTATTAGAAATTAAAAATTCCGGGGGATAATGTAGGATTGATATAACTTACGTCTCGTGTTTGCACTAGCCTGCCATTCAGAGTGTAGAATAATTGTTTGGTGGCCGACGAATTGTTTAGGTTAACAGTAATTACGTACAGAGTGGTTCGTTTAGGAAATTCTATGAGATTTACATTGGTGGCAGTCCACATGGCGTATGGACTCAATGTAAAATCATTATATACGTTAGGTGTCAGTTGATCTGTAGTTTGTAAATCGGTAGTAGTCATTACCCATTGGGCATTACCGTTCATCCATACTTTTTTTTCAAAACCATTTTGAGTAAAAGAGGCTACATAATAATTCCCTTGTTGGCTCCAACTTACGTTCATGGCATGCGGATATATCTTTTTCAGTGCTATATGAAATGTAGTGGGAGAGGTAGCAGACAAGGTGGTGATCAGTACCCATAATATCACACATATAGAATAGTATCTTTTCTTCATGGTCATTTAAATGTTTTGATGAGGTTGATAAAACAGCTTGGTTATACTTTTTGTTCGCCGGTATAAAATCTGATTTTGTGGACTTTTTCCACACTTTTGTAGTGTTGTCAACAGGTATCTACACTTCTAAAAATGGATATGTAAATATGTATATGCTTGATTTTTAATGAAGTATTGAGAAACGCAGATTTATGGCACGTTTCTTGTTTTATTGCTATCGGTAAAAATGAATAAAAAACAAAGTAATTATGAAAAAGGTATTAGTAACATTGGTATTAGTAATGACTTTAGGCGTGTCTGTTTCTTTTGCTCAAGCGGCTCCGGTAGAGGATCCGGTAGTGGAAAAGCCTCAACAATCTAAGAAATTGGTTTTTTCAGAAATCTATATGAATGATTTGCCGGAAGCTGTGATGGACAGGCTTGCACTGGAAGGTGCTATGATAAAGCAGGCTTTTATGACCTATGGCATTGATGGAAGCCGTATTTATAAAATTAATGTGTTAACAAGTGATGCTCATGAACAGACATTGTTCTTAGGTGAAGATGGTAAAATTTTGAAATAGTTAGTATATTTATAATAGTGCTTTTACATGAATTCCCGGCTTGTGATAAGTCGGGATTTTTTTTAGTTAAATTGTTTCTTGACGATATTCGAAAAATAATTAAGAAATTCTTGTACATAATAATTGTAGATTTATCTTTGCCACTCGAATTTAAAAAAGATGATACCATGGAAACTTATGATATATATTTTAAAGAAGGTACTGATTTTGCTAATAAAGGATTTTCATTGAAGGATAAGGCTAAGGCTATTAGAATGGCTGAAGATATGTTGGCTGAACGCAAAGGATACGTGAAGGATTTTGTTGGAGGAACTATTTCCGTAATGTGTAAAGAAACGAAAGAGGAAGTTTGGTCCAAGCCGATAGAGGAGGTTTAAGACAACTTTTACACCTCTTTTTGCCTAGTCAATCACAGAGTTGTCAAATACAACCCTTGATTATATTTATGGTGAGTTCGTTATTGGCGGACATAAATATTTCTTTCTCTTCTAGGAATTTCCGGTATATTTCTCCCTTCATGCTTTTTGCCGGGCTGATATGGATAATGTCAGGTTTCATCCGATTGAGCGATGATTCTTTTTTATAAGATGCTTCAGTATAATTTTTCTTTCCATTCTGTACATTTTTGACATATAGTTGTTATTCATTAGCTGAATACATCGTAAACTCACCAATGAAGTCTTCTGTATAAACAGAGGTTAGTTACATAAATTTATAGTGATTTTTTGTCTATAATATATTTGCCATTGAAGTCTTGTTAGATTCCTTTGGTTCTTCTCTGTTTCCGGTGCTTGAGTAGCAGATCCATTGAATGTTTTTCCCTTTGTCCTTTGTGTAATATGGCAAACATAAAAGGAAAAAGAATTTATGTTGTTTGAACAATTAAGTTAGAACGTGTGTTTATGTAACTATTGTGATTATTGTTGTGCCGATGGTGTACAGGCATTGATACAACAATGATTTTTCATAAAAACTTTAAATTTATAAATTTAGGTAGCCCTGACTTGTGATAAGTCGGGGCTATTTGCTTATTATGTGCTATTAAACTTGGTCAACTATTGGTTAACAATTTTACGCAACAGTAACTCTTTGATGCAAAAGTGTAAATAAAATTTTTTGTTCACATGAAAAAAACTTTCTCAAAAGCTTTGTAGTATTG
>ERZ859937.646-NODE-646-length-13621-cov-2.162686_pt1 | contig 13621 bp, 10 predicted proteins | sample MGYA00509985_ERZ859937 | MGnify/ENA primary metagenome ERZ859937 (study PRJEB30046, sample SAMN00715169) | human gut metagenome | study: EMG produced TPA metagenomics assembly of the A metagenome-wide association study of gut microbiota in type 2... | reverse complement strand
TCCCCAATCTTCTTTTTGTATATACTACAAGGGAAATTGTAAACTCCATTATCAAGAAAAAAGGAGATAAAACATCTGTATTAAAATTTTATCTTGATAAGACAAAACCATTGGAGGAAAATGGCAAACACCCACCTCTTACCATTCCATTTACAGCAATGATAAACTTTATAAAAGCTACAAGTACAGATAGCGAACATGTGCGAATAGTGACACCAGAACAATGTCATTATAAAAGTGGTGATATGGTAAAAGTGATAGGTGGAGAATTTGAAGGTGTTACAGGAAAAGTTGCGCGCATTGCAGGACAGCAACGTGTTGTGGTAGAGATAACCGGATTGTGTTTGGTGGCGACAGCCTATATACCAAGTATATTTTTAGAGATTATATAAATAGATTAATAATGTAGCGATAATGAACAAATATTTTTATAAAAGTGGAGTTCATAATACGAAAAGATTAACACATAAATTATGTAAGCATATGAAAAGAAAAATTTACATTCTGACCATTATCTTCGTTTCGTTTTTTTGTATACCTAAGCTTTATGCTCAAACAGATATTCAACAAATTGAATCTTTGTTTAATATGGGGAAATATGAAGAGGCTATTGTTATATCAGAACACTCTAAATCACAAACAGGAAAAATGCATTTTTGGGTTTATAAATGTTATTGCAAGTTGAACAAATATGCCAATGCTAAAGAACATTTAATTAAATCTGCAAATACAGGCCTAAGTCAAGCCCTTTATGAATTAGGGAAATGGTATTTGGATGGAGGTATGGATGAATACTATGAAAAAAGTGATACCATTAAGGCCGAGGAAATTTTCAAAAGATTATTTTCAAAAGATGATTCTTTTAAGGAACAAAGTTTATATGAAATTTTGAACATTTATGAGGACAAAGGAGATAAGTCAAAAGAAAAACCATATATAGAGAAAGCCATAACAAAAAATATAGGATATGCCTTTTTTGTAAAAGCTATATCTAACGAAAATGGCGAAAGAGGATATGAATATGATGAAGAAGTTGCTATAAAAAATTATGAGTTGGCTATTAAATATTCGGAATTAGAATGGGTCAAAGGGGAAGCTTGTACACGATTAGGAATTTTGAAGTGTAAAAAGCAAAAATTAGGATGGGCTTGGAGTTGGAAAACAGCAAGTTGGTTAAATCGAGATATACAGCCACAAAATGTTTTGGAACAAGATGCAGCAAAATTATGGAAAGAAGCTATTAGTCATGGAGAACGTAGACGAGCACCATACCTTTTAGCAATCCATCAATATGAAACGATAGAAAATTATTCAAAAGCTATGTCTCTATTTAGACTGTCTGCAGATAATGGATATACTCCTGCACAATGTAAGATGGGAAAATACTTTGAGGAAGGAACATTTGTTGCTCAAGACTTTCAAGAAGCAACAAAATGGTATACATTGGCTGCAAATAATGGGGATGGAGAAGCAGAGTTGCATTTAGGGTTATGTTACGAGCAATTGTATAGAAAAAGTAACGACGAACGTATGTTAAAGTCTGCATTGAAATATTTTTACAGAGCAGACAAACATGGATATGCAAGAAAAGTTATAGAGAAAAAGGATAAGGATGGTTATACAACCATGAAATTAGTCCACCCTGCATTACCGTTGTATGAAGAAGGCGTACTTAACTCAAATGCATACAATAAATTTGAAGAATGGAATGACAAAGTTTTAGCTTCTTTAGCAATTGATTCAGATGTAGATATTGATATTCCAAAATTAGGTAGTAATGATAAATATTCATATGCGTTAATTATTGCTAATGAAAATTACCTTTATGAAGAATATGTCCCATATGCAGAAAATGATGGTGTGTCTATTTCTAAATATTTGCAATGGTGTATAGGTTTACCTGAAGATAATATCCATATTGTCAAAGATGCTTCTCTGAACAAGATGCGATGGGAAATAGATTGGCTTAACCAGATTATAAATTCAGGCTTAGCTAAGCGAATCTATTTTTATTATGTAGGACACGGAATGCCTGCAGAGAACCAACAGACATCTTATCTCCTACCTGTTGATGGATATGCAAAAAATATTTCAACGGGGTTTGACATTAATGATATCGTAAAAAAAATAGAATCAGAAACAGCCACTACTTATTGTTTTATTGATGCATGTTTTAGTGGAGGAAAGCGAAAAGAAGGAATGCTGGTTCAATCAAGAGGCGTGGCAATTAAACCAAAGGATACAGAACCAGAAGGAAAGACAATAATGATTATGGCTTGCCAAAATGATGAGTCTGCCTATGCTTATGATGATAAGAAACATGGATTGTTTACTTATTTTTTATTAAAGGAACTTAAGAATTCTATGGGAAATATTTGTTTAGGTAATTTGTATGAATCCGTTATGAAGAATGTTAAGCAAACATCATTACAAATAAATCACAAGCAACAAACACCTAATGTATTCGTTTCAAAATCATTTGATAATTGGAAATCACATAAACTTAAATAATTATTATCAAATCGAATATTTTTAGTTATAAAAACAATATATAAACGATGAAAAAAGTTATTATTTGTGTATTTGCATTTTTCTGTGCAATAATGAATATTGAAGCACAGAACACAGCAGATGTTCGTAAAGAACGACAAGAGATGCGTAAAGCGTCCAAGAGTGAGTTAAACGAAAAGGCATCTAAAGCGGCCAGAAAGGATGCTAAGAAACTGACAAAAGAAGGCTGGATAACGGCACCTGGGGCTTTGCCATTGGAGAAACAATTGGACAAGTCTTACATGATGCAGATGGAGTATGATGATGACATGTACCCCAAGTATCTTATGGGAGAAGCAATGAGTATTGGCGAGAACTATGATGCCGCCAAAATGCAGGCTTTGGAATTAGCTAAGCAGAATCTTGCAGGTCAGATACAAACAGAAGTAACTGCATTGATTGAGAATTCAGTTGCCAATCAACAACTTGCAAATGAAGAGGCATCTTCTTTGACACAAAGTATCATGGGAGCCAAGAATCTTATTTCGCAAAGCATAGGTCGTACCATAACGGTTATGGAATGCTATCGCATAAAGACGAATAAGAACAAAGAAGTGCTTGTTCGCATAGCGTATAATGGAGCTATGGCTAAGGCTGCGGCTAAAAGGGCCATTCAAGATGAACTGAAGTCAAAGTCTGAAGACATACAGAATAAACTTGATAAAATCTTGGGATGGTAAATCGACTCGTTGTTTCTTGTATGTGTATGTTTTCCTTCGTCTGTTGTTTTTCTCAAAAGATAAAGACAGTTGATGGAGAATACACATACATCGTCCCAGAGAATGTAGATCTTGAAAAAGCTAAACAAACCGCATTAGAACGGGTCAAGATTCAGATTGTCGCTGACGAATTCGGCACCATTATATCTCAGTCCAATTCCACCTCGGTGAAAAACAAAAATGGAAAATCGAACGTCGATTTTATCTCTTTAGGTGGAAGCGATGTAAAAGGTGAGTGGATTGAAACTATTGGAGCTCCTGTTTTTAAAACGGAAATAAATGGTGAACAACTTGTTGTAAAAGTTAAGATTAGAGGGAAAATACGTGAAATCACTTCGGCCAATGTGGAGTTCTCTGCGCGCATATTACGGAATGGAACTGAAGACAAATTCGAAGATGATGTATTTAAGAACGGAGATGATTTATTTCTGTCTTTTGTATCACCTGTAAGTGGATACGTTGTTGTTTATTTGGTAGATGCGAACAATATAGCCTTTTGTCTTTTGCCTTACCAAAATCAGGAGCAAGGCAATGTAATGGTCAAAGCCAACGAAAGGTATGTTTTCTTCTCGACTAAACTTGCGTCAGAAGCTTTGCGCCAATTCACAGATGAATATACGATGACTTGTTCAAACACGCAGGAGCTAAATCAAATCTATGTGGTCTTTTCTCAGAATCCATTTGTAAAGGCTGTCGATAGCAAAAACACAGAACTCTTGCCAAGGGAACTATCAAACAAAGATTTTCAGAAGTGGCTCTCAACAAGTCGAATAAAAGACAGGTTTATGACCTATAAGAAGTATTCACTTATAATCAGCAAAGAATGAGAAGTTTTACAATTCTATTATTGACCTTATGCTTCCATTATGCTTATGGACAGCGGCATATGGTTGTATCAAAACAAAATTATAGCTTAGCTGTAGTGGAGAATGAAGACACATTATTTAAATGTCCTGTTGCAGTTGGAAAAGCCTATGGTGATAAAACCAGGAGAGGAGACATGAAAACTCCAGAAGGTACTTTTAAAATCGTTTCCATCGAAAAATCCTCCAAATGGAAACATGATTTTAAAGATGGGAAAGGTATAAGAAATGGGGCATATGGTCCTTGGTTCTTTAGACTCAATGTTCCTAATTTTAGAGGTATTGGCATCCATGGAACATGTAAACCCGAAACAATTGAAACCAGAGACAGTGAAGGGTGCATTAGACTTTTAAATGATGATTTAGTAGCACTTAAATCATTCATTCGCATTGGCATGATGTGTATTATAGAAGCAGATAAAACTAATGATTGAATTTAATTTAACTCCAATACGAGAATTAATCGACTTTCTCAAATATATAGAGGAAGTTGGAAAGACGAGGAAATTAAAGAATTTACATAAGCTTTATTTTCGCATTCTTTGTCTATTGCGTGAAATTCAAGACAGTAATTTATTTTTTCTTGAATGTCTTCAAGAATCGTGTAAGTGTAATTCTTCTATATTTCTTATCGATGCATTATCTACAGTAGAAAATATTGCATGTTTGACATCAAAGATTTTAGAAATAGAAGATCGGCCTTTTTCTGATAACACAATAAGTGAACTGCTCTTCTTGGAAGATAAAGATTTGTTTTTTAAGCTTAGGAAAGTCACTGGTATGAAAGGAGAAAGAGTAAGATTTTGGAAGAGTATTTCTGGCTCTGTACTAAAATCAGCCAATAAATGCAAAATAGATATGCACAGGAACAAAAAGAGACAAGGGCCGAAATACAAATTATATAACATACCTTCAAATGCTTATATGTGTAATGTCTATGCACCGGTTGAATATGTATACGTGATAATAAATCAAGAGTTCTTAGAAAAGCAAATAGGAATCGCTAAAGATGTCATTGTGAAGTTCGATGAAATGATAAATGAATATTGGCTATTCGTTAAGAAAATTGTAACCACGGAAGACATAATTTAAATAAAAGAATTATATGAAAATCAAAACATTTTTATGTGTAAGTTTTTTATCCATATATTCATTGTGTGACTTCGCCCAAAATTTAGAGAATCGATTGTTCGGATTTTCTGAAAATAATAAGCGTTACTATGTGAACATCGAAGGTAAACGCGTGACAGATGCAATATATGACAACGATTATTCTGCAAGCATAGAGGACTGTGACAAAGGATGGATAGGTGTAAGGAAAAATGAGTTGTGTGGAGCTATAGACGTGAAAGGAAAAGTCTTAATTCCTTGTATTTATGAAGATATGATGACAATCGAAAGTGAAGGGAATGTAATAAATTATTTGGGTTGTAAGAAAAAAGGGAAATATGGGATTGTCGATACAAACAATCAAGAAATTGTTCCATTTTTATATGACGATATGAGCTTTAGGATAGTTGATAATGATATAATAATGTTAAAAAAAGGAAGATGGGGGGCTTTAAGCATAAAAGACGGAAAGGCTATAATTCCATTCGTATATGAAAAATGGGATATATACAATTCAAATGGAAATATACTTTTTTTATTATGTGATAAAAATGGAAATTATGGTGCCATCAACACTAAAGGTCGTATGGTAATTCCTTTTGTTTTTTGTGATTATCAAATAGATTTCGATAACAAGTATATAATAGTCAAAGACAAGAACAATAGATGGTATGTCTATGAAACTTCTGGGAAAAGAAAAGAACTAGGTTCTTTTGATGATATTGGTTATGCAAGTAATGGATTTTTGGATGTCAAAAGAAATGGTTTTTGGGGCTGTGTCAATTTAAGCACAGGTAAGGTAACGACTCCTTTTATCTATAAGGAAGTTTCTAGACGCTTTAATGGAACAATAACTAAAGCAAAAAAAAAGGATGGAACTTGTGTTGTTATAAATAAATTTGGCTCTGAATTAGCTACAATAGATGAGTTATGTGATTATCATAGTTCGAATCCTTTTAAAGATGGTTTAATTACAGCATATAGAGATGGTAAAGTAGGGTGTCTTAACTCTGAAGGGACAACAATAATCCCTTTTGTTTACGATATTTTAATACATTTAGATGGTTGTGAACTTTTTGCATTTGAAAAAAATAACTTATGGGGAATAGTGGATTACTCTAATAACGTATTAGTGCAACCGCAATATAGTAGCATAACAAAATTTGATGGTGGAGGAGATATGTTAACTGTAAAAAAGAATGAGAAATGGGGAGTCGTTAACAGGCACAATGAAGTTCTAATTCCTCTAATTTATGATAGGTTATATGTGAGTGAAGAGAAAGGTGAAGTCTTTGCTGAAGTAGAATTAAATGGTAAAAAAGGGTTACTTGATAGTCGCGGTAATGAAATCTTTTGGTGCAACGAGGATTATTTTTATTTAAAAAAAGCGCAGTACCAATTTTCTCAAACACCGTCAGATGTTGATTTAAATATACCAACTAGTACAAATGAAAGCGTAAAAACGTTTGCTGTCATAATTGCAAATGAGCAATATGCGGAGGATAATATTTCACAAGTGAAATTTGCTCAAAATGACGGGAATTCTTTTAAAGCGTATTGCAATAAGACATTAGGGATTCCAAACAAAAACATAAAGTATGTTTCCAATGCAACGGTAAACCAAATGCGTTCTGCAATAAATTGGGCTACTGATATTGCCAAGGCTTTTGATGGGGATGCTAAACTTATTGTTTATTATTCTGGACATGGAATCCCTGATGAAAAAACAGGAAATGCATATCTACTCCCATCTGATGGCATTGTTGGTGATTTTAGAAGTGCTTATAGTCTAGATGAGTTATATAAGCAACTTGAAAGTGTGTCAGCAAAACAGACAACAGTATTTCTTGATGCCTGCTTTAGTGGGGCTTCAAAGGATGGCAAGATGATGCTTGCTGATTCAAGAGGTGTTGCGATAAAGGCTAAAGCCGCAATACCCAAAGGAAATATGATTGTATTTTCTGCTTGTTCTGGTGACGAGACGGCATTTCCTTACAAGAAAAAGAAACATGGAATGTTTACATATTTCTTGCTAAAGAAGTTGCAAGAAACGAAAGGGAATGTATCTATGGAAGAACTTGGTGCATATATAAATAAGCAAGTTCGACAGACATCAATGATAGAGAATAGGAAAATACAAACTCCTACAATTAACGTATCCGCGTCAATCCACGATAAAATGAAAGTCATAAATCTTCAATAATTTTTTACTTATGAAGTCTCTGACAATATTTTTAATGTTTTTTTGTCCCCAGTTGTTGTTATCACAAAATTTCAGCTCTGAGAATGGTGTATCAAAACTCCTGCAAGAAAGCTTGGGATATGGTGTATTTGTGCGGGGGAATTATGATAGTCCGTATATATGTGATATAGATGGTAATATTATAGGATATGGATTATTTGACAGTATTTTGTCACCTGTTAAAGACTATAAGGATGGTTTTATAATAGTATCCAAAGACGGAAACAGATATCAAGGATTATATGATTTACATACTAAACGAATCATTATACCTCTACAAGAAAATTCCAGTATTTACAAACTTAGGGAAGGTAAATATGTCATAAACACCCTCTCCAAAAAATCATATTTGTTTGATACTAAATCAAAAATAAAGATTGATACAAAATACAGTCGTATAACACGCTACCACGATTCTTCCTCTGATTTATACCTTAATTTTCTTGTTGTCAATAATGGTATCAATAGAGGTGTCGTGAATAAAAATCTAGAACTATTGATACCTTGTGAATACGATGATATTGAGTTTGTAAATCATAGTGGAAGTGCCGAGTCTGATTGTAGACTTATAAAAGCTACAAAGAAAAATAAGCTTTCTGTCTTTTACGATGTTTGTAAAAGACAGAAAATATATAGTCATTTGGGGGATTTTTGCAAATACATAGGGAAAATAAAAGGAAAATATTGTTTTTTAATAGACTGTAAAGACGGAGTTAATAGAGTGATTGTTGATGAAAACAATCACAAAATGACTACGGAAAAATATATAGATATAGAACCCATTGGTTGCAATGCTTTTTTTGCTTATCAAGGTAAAAGCAAGGGAGGCTTGCTAAATAGTACGTTGCAAAAAATGACACCTTTTATATATGACGATAACCCTTATGTACAACAATATAACATAGGACTTTTCAGTATGGTTAAAAACGGGAAATGTGGTATGCTAAATACAAAGGGTTATATTGTAATTCCATTTATATATGATGATTTATGTTTCTTTGATAATGGCACTATTCGTGCGCAAAAAAAATCCAAATGGGGTGTGATTGATAAAAAAGGAAATACAATAATCCCTTGTGTTTATGATGACATTGATGAAATTAACAGAATCAACAATTTCTTTAAAGTCAAACAGAACAACAAGTGGGGCTGTATTGACAGAAGTGGAAAAATAACAGTTCCTTTTGTTTATGATTTTCTTTGTGATAATCATTATGGCGATAATTGTTATGGATTATTGACAGCAGGAAACGAAGACGACAAAGGAAATGTGGTATGTTATATTTTGGATGTATTTGGCAATGAAATAATTCCTCCAACATCTTCCGTTGATGAAGCAAACTTTCTTTTGTGTCAACATATTTACAACCAATCCGATGTAGACAACGACATACCTGCCATATCGATGCATCATCCCAAGACATTTGCTTTAATAATAGCCAATGAAAATTATATAGATTCAAACATTTCAAAAGTGAACTATGCACAAAGAGATGGCAAGGTGTTTAAGGAATACTGTCAAAAGACATTAGGCATTCCCGAAGAAAACATATTGTACATCCAGGATGGAACATTAGCTCAAATGTACATGGGTATGAGTAAGTTAAAAGACTTAGCCGATATATATAATGATTCAAAAGTAATTGTGTATTATGCCGGACATGGTATGCCTGACGAGCAAAACACAGATTCCTATCTGTTGCCAATAGATGGCATGGCAAATAATTACAGAACAGCGATAAGTTTGTCAACGTTCTACGACGAAATTGGAAAAATTTCATCCAAACAAACTCTTATCTTTTTGGATGCCTGTTTTAGCGGTTCGCAACGTGATGGTAAACTTCTCTCATCAAAAACAAGAGGTGTGGCTATAAAAGCAAAAACAATTGCGCCCAAAGGTAATATGGTTGTATTCTCCGCTTCTAATGGAGATGAGGCTGCATTGTCATATAAGAAAGGAAAGCATGGGCTATTTACTTACTTCTTACTGAAAAAGCTGAAAGAGAGTTCGGGTAATGTATCCTTGGGCGAGTTAAGTACATATCTTTCTCAAATGGTCAAGAAACATTCCATTATAGACGAGAATAAAAAGCAAAGTCCGACTGTGAGCGTGGCTATTAATAATTGGGAAACCATAAAAATCAACGAAAATGAGTAATTGTACAGAAAACAGCAAGCCAAGAAAGGATAATGCAAATAGAGAGGATGTATTCAACACTCTAGAACAATATATTGACATCCATTCCAAACATTTTAGTTCTATTAGTCGGCAAATTGTACTTGCCGTCATAGGTTCCATATGGGTAACCATATATTCAACAAATAATGACAAATATCGTTTCATCCTTTTTGTCGTTCTTGGTGTTGGCTGCTTGTATTTATTTATAGAACTTCTCTATTATTTTACAATGGAAAGAATTTCAAGAAAACTTCATATTAGATTGGAAAACCACAAATATACTGAAGATGAAGTAGACAAAATATGGAACTTCGTAAGTGATTCTGTTTCAAACATCCTTATACTAAAGATAGCACTTATAATTATTATGCTGGTGCTATTTGCTATATATTTGTCAATCACTTTATAATAAAACGTAGATAATTAATAAAAATAAGATTATGAAGATTTTTAAATCTGCATTGATGGTGATAGCACTATTTCTTGTACAAGTAGGTGTCGCCCAAGATTGGAGTGATAAGGCTTATTCTTTGGTTGAGAACCAAAATTATAAAGCAGCATTAAGTATTTACCATCAGCACAAAAAAGAATTGGGGTTAGACGAACTAAATATTGTTGGATATTGTTATGAAAGACTTGGTGATTATCATAATGCAGTTGCATCTTATGGTAGAGCTTCAGAAAAAGGTTCGTCACGTGCTTCTTTTAATTTAGGTCGTCTATATGATAGAAGATATGGGAGTCATATGGGTATAAACTCAAATGATGAAGTAGCTAAGCAATATTACAAAAAAGCTATTTATAGTAATGATAGAACTTCTGGGAGTAGTTGGGCAGTTGTAAATCTGTTTCTTATTTATAAAGATGAAGGCAATATGGATGAAGCAAAAGAAATATTAGAATATGCGATAAAAGAAAAGGTGAATGTACGGGAAGCTCCATATTTTATGGCACATAATATATATAACGGAAAGAGACAGTCCGTTTATTATTATCGAATTTCGGCAGAAAACGGATATTCAAAAGCGCAGTATAATTTAGCAATAATTCTCCAAAAAGGAACACTTGTAGAAAAAGATTTGAAGGAAGCTGTGCGATGGCATAAAAAAGCAGCAGAGCAAGGCGAATGGGGATCTGAAGATGAATTGGGAAAATGTTATGAAGAACTTTATTTAAAAACATTGGATGAGCGTTATTTGAAATTATGCTTAAAATACTATTATAGAGTTTATACAGATGATAATTCAAGTGGTTTGCCACGCATTATAAATTTAGGTGAAGAAGTAACGGATCGTAGTGGAAATAAAACAATTGTTGCCACAAAAAGTCCGTTAGAGGAGATATTTGATAAAGGATTGGTTGATGCCAATAAATATAGAAATTATTCAGACTGGCTAGATAAGGTGGTGAAGCCATTAGCGGCAGAGTCTGACGTTGATGTTAATATTCCTCAAACAGATACAGAATCAAAAAGTTATGTTCTTATTATAGCTAACGAAAATTATAAATATGAGCATTATGTACCATATGCAGAGAATGATGGTGAAACAATTAAAAAATATTTTGAAAATACGATAGGTGTAGCAAATGAAAAAATACATTTTATTGTTGATGCAAGTTTAAATGAAATGAAAAAGGAAGTGGAATGGCTTGTTGAGAATAGTAAATTTACTGATAAAGTTTATTTATATTATTCTGGACATGGCATACCAGCGACAGATTTATCAACTTCTTATTTGTTGCCAACTGATGGGTATGCCAAAGATCCAGAAACAGGATTGGATATTAAATGGCTGTATTCCAAATTAGGTTCAATGAATGTTCCTTGCTATGTATTTTTAGATGCTTGCTTTAGTGGTAACGGTAGAGATCAGCAAATCTTAGTAGAATCAAGAGGCGTTTTAATAAAAGCCAAAGAACTTTCACCACAAAATAAGACTGTAGTTTTCACTGCCTGCCAAGGAACAGAAATGGCATATCCTATCAATGAACAGAAGCATGGATTGTTTACTTATTATTTATTGAAAAAACTGCAAAGCTCGAAAGGTTATGTAACGATGGGAGAATTATCAGATTTTTTAAAGCAAAATGTTCCATTACGTGCTCATGAAGAAAATTTAGGTAGTCAAACTCCAACCGTTATTGTACCAATGCCTATAATTAATGGTTGGAGAAGTGATAAGTTTAAATAAATGTACTCAATAGAAATGAAATGTTCTAGAAAAAACAAATGAGCAAAAAATACTTTTCTGAAATATGTTTTAGTGGAACGTTTTAGGGTAATAAAATGATATTAGCTGACTTGTTGGTAATGATGCTAGTGCTATTTGCAAGTTATCAGTCTAACACATTATAATTACAATAATGAAGAAGATTTTAATCAGTTCTCTTTTTGTTTTTGGTGTTTCAACATGTTATTCCCAAAATGTTACACCTCAACAAGCTTATGAGCAATTCCGAAAACATGCAAACGAAGAATTTGATGATTTTCGTAAAAAGGCGAATGAGCAATATGCTGCTTTCTTGAAACACGCTTGGGAACAATATAAGGTTCTACCTGCTGTCCCGAAGCCGAAAGATGAAACAATACCTCCTGTCGTTTTACCTGAAGGAGATAAAGATACCCCCATCGAAAGTCAGCCGATTCCGATAAAAGATGTGGTTACACCGCCCGCTCCAGAACCTCAGCCTGTTCCGATTTCACCGATAAAAGAACAACGAAATTCTACTAATACTATTGAGTTTTTCTATTGTGGTACGAAATGTAAAGTAAGAATAGATAATACAATAAGTTTGAATCTTTCAGATTGCAGTAACGACAAACTTTCTGGAGCATGGACTATGTTGTCTAGAGGAGAATTGATGAATAATACAATCCGTGATTGTCTATATTTAAGAGAAAGTCTGAACCTTTGTGATTGGGCTTATCTGAATTTGTTGTCAACGTTTACTAAGAAGCTTTATGGGAAAAGTAATGAAGCAACAATGTTGACTTCTTATATTTATTGTGAAAGTGGATATAAAATGCGATTGGGAAGAAACGGTAGTAATATATGTTTGTTATATGCCTGTAAACATGGTATATATGATGTTGCATATTTTGAAATTGATAACATTAATTTCTATCCGTTTGAATGTGAACCTAAGCATTTGGAAATATGTGATGCGTCATATCCACAAGAGCAACCATTGTCTTTATTTATCACAAAAAACCAGAAATTTGAATACAAACCAAGTGAATTGAGAACATTGACCTCAGTGCAGTATCCTGACGTTCAGATACAAGTGCAGGTAAATAAAAATATGATAGATTTCTATAATACATATCCAACATCAGAAGTAAATGCTAACTTTATGACAAGATGGGCAATGTATGCCAATACGCCATTGGATGAGCATGTAAAAGAAAAACTATATCCAGCACTAAAGGAAAAAATCAATGGCCTGAGCCAATTAGAGGCAGCAAACAAATTGCTTAATTGGGTTCAAACTGCCTTTGTTTATGAATATGACGATAAAGTGTGGGGACACGACAGAGCCTTCTTTGCAGAAGAAACCTTATATTATCCTTGTTGCGATTGTGAAGACAGAGCGATACTATTCACTCGTTTAATAAGAGACTTGTTAGGATTGAAAACTATCTTAGTGTTCTATCCAGGACATTTGGCATGTGCCGTGTGTTTTACAGATAATGTTATGGGAGATTATATTTCTTTGAATGGGAAACATTATGTTATTACTGATCCAACTTATATTGGTGCCCCCGTTGGAATGACAATGCCTGATATGGACAATACTCAGGCACACGTTATTCTATTAGAATGACACAATTATAAATGGAATTTAAAAGCAATGATAGCGGATGGAGTTGGTTATACAACAGCCATCCGCTTTTTCATTTGTCTATGTATGATGCGACAAGAAAGACAATCGAAATGACCGTATAAAGGAAACACCA
>ERZ859937.645-NODE-645-length-13639-cov-1.632362_pt1 | contig 13639 bp, 16 predicted proteins | sample MGYA00509985_ERZ859937 | MGnify/ENA primary metagenome ERZ859937 (study PRJEB30046, sample SAMN00715169) | human gut metagenome | study: EMG produced TPA metagenomics assembly of the A metagenome-wide association study of gut microbiota in type 2... | reverse complement strand
TATCATTGGGGAAGTAACCGCAGACAGGTTCGTATTGTGCAGGATGCAGATTACATCTATCGCGAAGAAATCGCCAAGGCAGGACTTGCCAAGAACCTGGGACAGTATTTCGCAGCACTGACCAACATGCGTAGTGTCGGCGTTATGGGCGATGAGCGAACCTACGACTACGCGATTGCACTTCGTGCAGTCAACACCAGCGACTTCATGACCGCCGACTGCTCCGAGATTCCATTTAAGTATTGCAGAAGGTTATGACACGAATCATAAATGAAGTAAAGGGCGTAAACCGTGTAATGTATGATCTGACGAGTAAACCGCCTGGAACGATTGAATTTGAATAATGTACATGAGCCAAGAAATGCTGAAATTACGGCGTTTCTTGGCTCGTTTTTGGTTGCGTGACAATCAAATGACAATAATTTTGGAAATTAGTATGTGCTCATATCGGATTTGAATATGTAGCATTTCTTTTTGCATAGAAAAGTTTTATTTGTCTCAAATCATAAATAAAATCATCGTATTTATTATAATCTCTATAAAGAATATCTTTAATAATTGGTGTTAATGAGAAAATTAGTGAAAAAGTTAATAACACAAGAACTATAACTTGTAATGCCATGGTAATCATTTCGTCTTGTGAAGCAGCATTTCCAATCTTTTGTGCTACAAATGCAACAATAGGAATAATTATTGCACCTAATGTCTTAAATGGTTTCTTTAATGGGGCTATGTAGTCACATTGGATTTGTGCCTGTTTTGCTTCCTCAATTAACATATCAAGTGAGTCAAAATTTTGAATTTCTATTCCGTAGTCTTTTAATACATTAATGGTCATATTCATTCGTTTTTCGGAATAAGGGGCATAGTGTTGCTGAAGCATTACTTTAAGATTTCTTTTCATGGAATCAATTATAAAGAAAATTATAAGTGATATAATACCTAATGCCATCGGGATATATGAAGCCCAAGTTTGCTTAAAAATTAATAAGATACCACTAATAATAGCACTTGCAAAAAGGATGATTACAAAAATCTTTCGATAAAGGGGAAGTTTTGTAAAAGGAATAGTGCTTTTAATACTTTTTAATCCAATTTTATAGCTGATAAATAAGTCACAAAATCTCATATGAATATCTCCTTTTTATTCGTAGTATATTGCAATAGGATGTACAATATTTAAGGATGATTGTTGACCAAAGAATGAAAGCATGATTTGGTTCAAGCCAATGCCAACTTGAGCTAATGGAGAAATATTTGTACTGTCATTAGTATCTGTTGTTATTTTGTTAGTGATATATCCAAGAACTTTGATTTTACCGCCGAATTTAAAAGATGTCATATCAATGCTATCGCGCATATATTTGTCATTTAGTACAACCATATTGTTTGCAATACATAAGGTTCTTCGATATGGAACAAGTGTGCAAAGCATTTCAATTATGTCCTTTATATCATCATAGCCTTTATCAGATTCTGCACATTTGCTTTTGGCAAGATTGTATAAATTTTCTTGATTTCATTAGAATTAGCGCCTTCCTGCTTTAATTCAATATCTTGTTGTATTTTAAGCAAGGCTTGTATTTTGTCGCGGTCGCTTTTCTTCATAAAATCCAAAAATTTTTTGTCGTTAAAAATCTTTTTATAATAGTCTAAATCCATAATATAAAATTCGTCATTGATTTCAATGAAGTCACCAATATTGTGATTTGATAAATGTTCGTTTTTGTTTAAATAATTCATGAGTTGATCGAATGCGTTGTCATGTAAAAGCTTAGTCTGTACATCGCTAATAAGTTCGGTGTTAGAGGTCTCTTTTAAATGGCGATATGTAAAATCCATTTTGCCTTCAATGCCTTTTCCAAATACTTTTAAATCTGCATCTGCTCCTAAGTCAGATGTATATTCAGATTGTTTATCAGTTGCTTGACTAGATTGAGTCTCTGTTTCTTGTGTTTGCACTAAGCCATCATATATTTGTGCAATATATGAATTAAGTGTATCAGTATCTAAATATATAAATCTTCTCATAATAATAAATCCTTTCCTGTGATTATGGTTGAACTACTCTTTCTTCGTTTTCCTTTTCCTCTTCACATAAGAGAAATCCGGAAACAGGTCTTTTAACAATTCAGCAGTTTCTTCTGCATCGTCATCCTTATTCATATTCTGAATAAGTAGCTGGTCGTCATCATCAAGATTTAGCGATACAGTATATTCTTTATTCGGGTCTGTTGGGTTCATTGGATACTTCACTTCTTTGAGATAATATTCCGTTTCTGATATTTCTCCATCTTCCAGTTTGTCTCGCAAATGTGCCCAATACTCAACCACCTTTCGGAAGTTATCAAGGTCTTCTTGTGGACGGGATCCGGCACTTGGAAGCCGCTCCTTAAATTTGAAACATACTTCTCCATCTTTCATAGTAGGTTGTAGTCCGTATGCCCATTCAATGTCAAATAGTACATGAAGTGCACTGAATATGTTTGCCACATCAGGGTCAGATAATGCATAGAAGCTGACTCCTAGATTGTTAGCAATATTTAATAAAGTTGCTTCATCCGGATATCTGTTTCCAAGTTCATAGTTTCGGATGGTGGATTCGTTTAGTCCACATTTATCTGCTAATTCCTTTTGCGTCATATCAGATGCAATTCTAAATTTCGAATCAAATAGCCTACCCGGCTGGTGAATTTCTCGCCCATTTTTTCTGCTCCTTATTTGTGGAATGAGTGCTGTATTATGCATGATGTCACGAGGTACAAATTATGCATCTGCATACATTATATCATCAACAGTGCAAAAGTGAAATGTTTTTTGCTAAAAAGTATTGACGGTACAAAAGTGAACTGTTAATATAATACACATCAAAACCGTTCATAAATGAACTGAACAATAAAAACGAAAGAAAGGAGGCTTTAGCTTATGGAGAACAAGAGATTTTTGACAGCGCAGGATGTAATGGAAATGCTGGGAGTTTCACTATCGTATTCCTATAAACTGATACGACGGCTAAATGCAGAACTTGAGGTGGATGGATTCGTGACAATAAAAGGACGTGTCAGTACACAGTATTTTATGAAACGAATCTACGGGCTATCTACGGATAAGGAGGTGGGATAGATGGCGGTTATCAAGAATAATAAGACTGGAATGTGGGAGGTGAGAACCTATTATAAGGATTTGACCGGAGCAAGGAAACAGAAAACCAAGAGGGGCTTTGCCAAGAAGAGCGAAGCCCTTGAATGGGAGCGTAATTTCAAGCTGAAAGAGGATCAGAGTATCAGTATGAGCTTCAAAAGTTTTGTGGATATTTATCTGACGGATTTAGAACCAAGAATAAAACGCAATACGTTCCTGACAAAGAAGCACATTATTGAGACAAAGATTCTGCCTTATTTCGGGAAACGAAAACTGGATGATATTCGGACATCAGATGTCATCCAGTGGCAAAATGAGATTATGAAGCTAAAAAAGGACAATGGGAAGTTATTCTCCCCTACCTATCTGAAAACCATTCATAATCAGCTCAGTGCCATATTAAATCATGCGGTAAATATGTATGGTCTGAAAGATAATGTGGCACGAAAAGCCGGAACTATGGGTAAGGAAGAAAATAAGGAAATGGAGTTCTGGACACAGGATGAATTTCAGGCATTTTTAGAGTGTGTGGCAGATAAGCCAATTTCCTATTATGCATTTGAAATGCTTTATTGGACGGGCATTCGTGAAGGTGAGCTGCTTGCTCTGACACCAGCTGATTTCAATTTTGAAAAGAAAACACTCCGGATTAACAAGTCATATCAGAGGCTGGAAGGTAAAGATGTAATTACAGAACCGAAAACACCAAAGAGTAACAGAACCATTGTCATGCCGGATTTCCTTACTATAGAGATGGAGGATTTTATAAAAAGCATATACGGAATCAAGATGGATGACAGAATTTTTACCATTTCAAAAAGTTATCTGCATCATGAGATGGATAGAGGTGCAAAGCATGCAGGAGTGAAGAGAATACGGATTCATGGATTACGACATTCTCATATTTCTCTGTTAATCAATTTAGGATTTTCTGCATTGGCAATAGGAGAAAGAGTCGGACATGAGGCAGTAGATATCACATATCATTATGCGCATTTATTTCCAACGGTGCAGACAGATATGGCAGCACAACTGGAAACAGAAAGGGAGGCGTTAGTCAATGTCAGAAAAGAATAGAGATGATAAAAACAGATGGCGGAATGTTACAATAGCGTTCCGCATGTCCCCAGAGGAAAACGAGGAGCTGAATAACAGAGTGAAACTCAGCGGATTTCGTACCAAGCAGGATTATATAATCCAGAGTGTCCTTCATCAAAAGGTGGTTGCCACTGGTAATCCGCTGATGCTAGTGCTATTCCGGCAGAATCTGCAAAGGATTGAGCGTGAGCTTGAAAGAATTGAAAAGGCATCGGATATGGATGGGGAGTTACTTACTCCCGTCCGTTCCATGCTGGAAATATTGGAAGGTTTCAAGGAACAGCCAAGAACATTGGCAGATATGAAGCAGCTTACAGCACCAAATGAGGAATAACAGATATTTTGTATAAAGGAAGTGACTGCTATGAGCGAAGAAACATTATTTGAAAAATTAGGTGTGAAATACATAGAAAAAGACGGCATATTTTATCCGTTGATTACATTAGGTGGAGAGGAGAACAGTAAAGATGTTGGTAAATATGGTCGTATGTGGATGGATTACATACAGAAGGAATATCCGCAACGATACAGAAGTCTGGTACGATTTGGCGAATTACATGATAAAGCAGCCGAGGTAAATGAAGTGGCTTATGAATTGCTGGAGGATATTGAAAATGAGTGTTTGCGTAAACATAAACCAAAGCATGTGAATTCTTTTGTGGAAATGTATCAGCTACGAACTCAGGCAAGAATGATAGCAGAGGAAGTAGTTTTGCATGATGTGGTGAACTGTTTTCATTAGGAGATAAGTGGAGTTCTGTATCGGAGCTGTGGCTGGTAAATAATATGTCGCGTATATGCGACTCATAAGCTACCGAAAGGGAGCTTTATCCGGCTTGAAGAGCCGTACAGCCTCTCCGGCGAGGAGCGCAAAACCCGATTGTGGGTCTGCATTTTTGATGGCGAAGCTGTCAAAAGTGCTTTTGCGTTACTTTTGACAAAAGTAACAAAACCTTCCCAGGGAAAACTGCTGTTTCGTGCCGTATCCGGCACTCATTACGGATAAGAAGGATGTGCCTGTATACATACAAAAAGAGGAGGATTTTGACAATGGAAAGAACGATTAGTTTTATGAATGGGGAAGGTTCTATTGGACACAACACGAGAAGATTTATAGCTGACAATGTAGATGCCAGCCGCACTCCAAATAATATCACTCTTATCCATGAGGATATTAAACAGGCATATCATAAACTGTTTGATAAGGTGCTTAAGGAATACAATGCAAAACAGAAACGCAAGGACAGGCAGATTAAAAGTTATTATGATAAGATTTCCCGAAGCAAGCAGGAAAAATTATTTTATGAGGTAATCGTCCAGATAGGTAATAAGGATGATACCGGAGTAGGAAGTTATTCTGCTGAGGTTGCGACATGGGTGCTGAAGGATTATGTGAAAAAGTTTCAGTTTCGCAATCCACAGCTTTATGTGATTGGTGCCTATATTCATCTGGATGAAGAAACGCCACATTTGCATCTGAATTTTATCCATTGGGTATCCGAATGTAAGAGAGGATTGGAGACAAAGACAAGTCTTAAGGCTTCACTTGCTACAAGAGGATTTGTAAGTGAAGGCAAAGGGAACACCGAATGGAAGCAGTGGGCGGAGGCAGAGAAAGAAGATATTGCCCTCATTATGAGTCGGTACGGAATTGACTGGAAAAAGAAAAATACACACAATAAGCATTTATCCGTACTGGATATAAGAAGCAGGAGCGGGCAAAAGAAGTGGCTGCACTTGAGGAGGAGTTGGAGGGCGCACAGGTTGTTCTGAAATTAAAAGAGGAACGGATTGATTCTCTGGAAAAAGAAATTGAAAGTAAACGAGTTGGTTTTAAAGAAGAACAGTCGGCGGTTCAAAAGAAGCTGGATGATACCATAGCGGAAAATCAGAAATTACAGTCGGAAACAACGGATTTACACTTAAAGAATTCTGAATTACGGTTGGAATATTATGAGAATGTAGATAAGCTTACAGATAAACAGAAGGAAATTGAGGTGGCGCAAAAAGAGGCTGACAAGTGGATGATGATATCGGATACTGCAAAATTACAGACTGAGCGGGCTGAATTTGAACTGGAAGAGGCGGAAAAGCTTAAGAAGGAACTGTTGGGTTCGGTCGATGGAGATGATTATCTGAAGGAGCAGGTGATAGAGCTGAGATATCAGAATCAGATTTTGAAGGAGGAGAACCATAGCCTAAAGGACAAGCTGGAAAAGGCATATGAGTTTATGAAACAGTTTGTAATTGGAGGGATTAATCTGTTAGAGAAGTTTATGGAGTGGATCGGTGAGAAGGTTAAGGATGTGGGGAGAGGAAGGTGATAGAAAGGTGATAGAAAATACTTAACAGCAACTGATAGGAAAATTTTGTGGAAAACAGAATAAAATTCTGTTATAATATATTCTGTATGTTTGCAAGCAAATGTAAGGAATGTATTATCAAAATAGTTAAAACTCAGATTGACAAAACAGAACATATGTTCTAAAATATAAGAACATAAAGTCCTGGACATTTTGTGATGCAGATGATAGAATTATGAAGAAGGAGGAAATGATAATGGCTTATGCAATAGATTTGTTTTGTGGTGCTGGTGGAATGAGCGAAGGTCTTATTCAAGCAGATTTCATATTCTTTTCTCTAGTGACATAAATTCTGATGTTCAGCGAACATACATGAATAGACATGAACAGTTAGGGTTACATCAAGGTGTAAATACTTATTTCCATAGAGGAGATATAAGAGAACTGAATGGAGATATGATCAGAGAAGCTATTCAAAATTTGGAGATATTTAGGGGACAGGATATTCCGGAGATAGATGCAATATTTGGAGGACCGCCTTGTCAAGGATTTAGTAGGGCGGGTAGAAGAGACCCTAACGATCCGAGGAATATGCTGTTTAGAGAATATGTTAGAGTAATTAGTGAAGTTCGTCCAAAGTATGTTGTTTTAGAAAACGTAACAGGATTCACAGACACAAGATTTTACGGTTTTGTAGGTGCGACAGGACATCAATATGAGGATGGAGAATTGGTGCCCGATATACTTCGTAATGAACTTAGTTTGATAGGATACCATACATTGGAACCGAGAATTTTAAATGCGGCTCATTATGGTGTACCACAGAGGAGAAATCGAATCATTGTCATGGCATATAGGAATGATATGGTAGCACCTGCATATCCAGAAGCAACGCATACGGATGAAACGGCTTTAACTATTACAGATGCTATAAGCGATTTGATTCGTGATGATAATGTGCGTAATCAGATACATCTAGGTGATAACGAATTTCAAGTGAGGTCAAGAGAGGGACGTACGCCAGATATCAATGGAAATACAGTTAGTAGTAACGGAATTATACATAATAACGAAGTTTCTGCACATCAACAAATTATTTCTGAACGTTTTGCGTTATTCAGAGAAGGAGAAGATGGAGCGGCGTTAAGAAATCGTGTTATGTCTGAGGGAATAGATATTGCAAATTGTCCTGCATTAATAGCTCATTGTGTAGAGAAGATGGGGCTTGATGCTGAAACAGTTGTTGCATTATTTAGAGCAGGCAATGTTAGTAAAGAAAATACAGATATTTTACTGACAAAGAAAAATATTCGTACTAGGTTGGATAGAACTAGACCATCAGCTACAGTTATGACTATTGCGGATGATTATATTTCGCCATTTGAACCGAGAACATTTACTGTTAGAGAATTGGCACGGATGCAATCGTTTGATGATAGTTTTGAGTTTTTGGGGAAAAGAACAACCGGCGGATTGTGAAGACGTGTAGTAGTTCCACAGTATTCACAAGTTGGAAATGCTGTACCGCCATTATTAGCTAGGGCGATAGCAACTGAAATAATGAGAGTTTTAGAGGTATAGCAATTACAAGGCAATCCGAATGTTTCGGGTTGCCTTGCGCTATTTTAAGAGAAAGAAGAGTGAGCAATATGTTGAAAATGTCAGATACGCCTATTAGAGGCTTTTTACCATTCTTTGCTAATGTAGGTTTACAAGTGGCATTTTTGGTACCAACACCGACAGGATACCAAAAATCTATTATGGATGCGACGTTACCATTAAGGGAAATGTTAAGGGAAGCGGGTATTCATAATTATGCAGAACAAAAACAAGGTCCTGAATTTAAAGCGTTGGTAAAAACTTATTATTTATCACCAGATAGGATGATAGAAACAGAGGCTTCTTTATATAGACCAATAACGAAGCAGGGGGATCCTAGAATATGGTTTTATAATCTGAAACAGTATTGCGTACCATGTAACTTGTTAGCTGTATTGGCTAACAAAGGAAATATGTATGTGCTGAATTTATCTAATGAAGAAATTGTTGAATCAATGAATTCGGGTTTTATTAGAGAAGTTATTCAGCAGTTTGTTGATGATGATAATGCTATTGCGAAAGAGTTATTAGCGAAGATTCAGGAAATTCATAATCGAGGATTTTTGCCTAGTATTACAGTAGGAGATCCTGGTGTGGGAGATACTCTTGAGAATGCTTTGGGAATATCAAGAAATCCTTCGAAATTACCGGATTATAAGGGAATAGAATTAAAGGCAAGTAGGACATCAACATATAACAAGCCAAAGACAAGCAACAGAGTAATTTGTTTACGCAAGTACCTGACTGGGCAAATAGTAGAGGTATGGATAGAGTAAAACTGCTTGATACATATGGTTATTGGACAGAACAAAAAGATGGTTCTCAAAGATTTGATTTGAATTGTACTTTGCGAGCCAATGTGCCGAATCCTCAGGGGTTGTATTTGGAAGTGGACGTAGATAATGATTTGCTGATAAATTATTACACTAAAGATGATGTGGTAAGGCGTTATGTGGCACAATGGAGCTTCTTGTTATTGAAGCAGAGATTATTGGAAAAGCATAAGGAAACATTTTGGGTAAAAGCTACGAGTAAGATAGAAAATGGACAGGAATATTTCAGATATGACAAGATAGTTCATACTAAGAATCCAAATGCAAGTTTGTTTCCGCAGTTAATAGATGAAGGAATAATTACAGTAGATTATATTATGCATAGAAAGAAAATGGTACAGTGAGAGATCATGGTTTTCCGTTTAAGATATTTCCGAAGGATTTGGACTTGCTATTTCCAGAGCCAAAGACTTATGAGCTAATTTAAAGGTAAGGAGCAAAGTGACATATGGTGTATGCAAAAGAAATAAAATATCAAATTTGTAAAAGAATTGTTGAAAAAGAAATTTCTGTAGAAAAAGCGTCATTAGAGTGTGGAGCATCTATTGGAACTATAAAAAAATGGGTGAACTTATACGAGAAGGATCCTGATAATGCGTTTAAAAAGAAAGATATAGAAGGTGGTGTAGAGAAAGAATTGCAGGGAACACAAGGACTGATTAATGTTGTTCGTGGGCAATTTTTGTTAAGTGAAAAACAAATGTCAGAAGAGGCATATAGGAGGTATGTTGTTAATATAGGGCATGAGTTGGAACCTTCTGATATCGAAAATGATGCAGATACAATTTTAAAAGAATTGTTGTTCCTTGAGCTTGATTATTATAAAGAATGCACAGATAAGCTATTAACGAATGCCTTACCTTACTATAGAAAGAATATATATGGAACATTGGATGATTGTTATCCAAATACCAGAAAATTGATTAATGAACTAGATGAAATATACTATGAAGTTAAGGATGAAAAAATAACTCAGGAAGTTTTTCTTGAAAAGGTTTCTTCAAGGATGAATCCTATTACACATTTAATTTCGTTTTCGATTTATCAAAGTTCAAAATCAAGAGCTGGTGCTGCTTTCGAGAATCATTTACAAAAGTTGCTGGATATATGTGGAATACGGAATAAATCACAGCAACAAGAAAGGGAAGGTAAAACGATTATTGATTTTGTGATTCCATCAATTGAAGAAGCACAAAGGAATCCAGCTCATTCAGCAAGCATAGAATGTCAGACTACACTTAAAGACCGATTTAGATTATCATCAGGTAAAACCATAACAACGGATATGAATTGCTTTTTGGCAACGCCTACAGGCGTAGGGATTTTCACTAAGAAAGATAACAAAGATATAACCGTACAAAAAGTTTCTGAAATAGTATATGAAGATAAAATGACATTGGTGGTATTTCCAGAAGTTCAAGAGAGGATAAAAGAACTTTTATATAAGAATATCGAGTTGCTAGAAAAAGGTACGGATATAGGGAAAGGCTTTTTGGGAAAAAAGGATATTTGTGAAATATTATTGAATCAGATAGGAACCAAGATAATTACATTTACACAGCTATTTAAACGAGAGTTACCAGTGATCAATAAGTATTGGGAGTTATAGAAACACATATTTAAAGATAATATTGAACCTTAAGATGCATTTTAGTACAAGATGAGGTTGTATATTTTATGAAAGAACAGAATACAAAATATAATAAAGATATATGTAAAATAGTCGAAGAGATTTATCGGCAGATATATTGCAAATTTAGAGAGCAATACATGGTTGTATTTCTATGTGGTGGTGCAAGTAATAGGGATTATAAGTCTTTAAGAGATAAAGTGAGAACACTGATTGAGAATGAAAAAAAGACATTATGGTATAAGCCACTTAAAATATTTTATCCGGAAGATTTATTGATAGAGATTCTGAATAAAACAAAGGATGCTGATTTATTAAGCTACGAGCAGTTTTTAGCGAGTAATTCTCATGTGATTGTTATTATTTGTGAAAGTGCAGGCTCTTTGGTTGAACTGGGGGCATTTACTAACAATGAATATACTGTAGATAAAGTAATTGCAGCAGTGGATAAAAATTTAGCGAAACATAAGAGTTTTATTATGCTTGGACCAATAAAATATTTGAAGAAAAGAAATAAGCTTAATGTTATTGAATATGGGCAGGATGAGTTGGATTTTGCAAAGAGACTCTCCAGAGATATAAGGGAGAAAAATAAATTGAGTAGCAATAAGAACAGTATGATTGAGTTAACAACTTTGTTGGAATGCACTATTTTATACAATTGTTACTCTATTTTTTTAAAACCTTAAATTCACAAGAACTTGTGGAAATAATTGGTTATATTTCGGATAAAGAAAAAGTAGTATATGATGATTTTAAAATACTATTTAATGCGGCTTTAAAATTGCTGTTTCAAGATAAGAAAATAGTAAAAATTACAGGAGAACAGTATTCGTCATATAAATTAACTAATATTGGGTTTGAAACGATGAAATTAATGATAACTGAATGTACAAGAGCTGGATTGTGTGATAGAATAAGAGTTGAGTTGATGCACAATGAATTCTATAAATCGCCTCATTCTTAGAATTGTTGTTAATATGCATACATAGCAACTAGGGGTTGTTTCGACCTCGTGAGAATAATAATTACATGAACTCAGCTAAAACAACGGTGAACTTCCACAATAGTGGAACTCCCCCGTTGTTTTACCCGAAAATATATTGAGTAAGAATGAGGTGATTTATTTGAATATTGGAAATAGTGTGGTATTAAATACTTTAGGTGTTCCAGTAATAAATTCATTTGAACATTTGTGTGAACAATTATCGGTAACGGAACAGTTACTATATTTTTTGACCTATAAAAAGAAATATTGTTATTTCGAGAAGAAGATACCCAAAAAAGATAAAACGGAAAGAACTTTGAATGTTCCTAGCTTATCTTTGAAAGTAGTGCAAAGGTGGATTTTGAAAGAAATTCTGGAGAGAATTTATGTATCAGAGCAAGCGATGGCATTTATTCCACATAAAAACGGTTTGAGAGAAAATGCAGAGAGACATAAAAAGAATATTTTTCTCTTAGAAATGGATATTACAAATTTCTTTGGAACAATAACAGAACAACAGGTGTACAGATTGTTTTGTAATATAGGTTATAATAGTAAAGTTGCAGGCGTTTTAGCCAACTTATGTACATATAATGGTTATTTACCGCAAGGTGCAGTTACATCTCCGTATATTGCAAATTTGGTCTGTTATCATATGGATGCAAGAATTAATGGTTACTGTAGTAGAAAAGATATAGTATATACTCGTTATGCAGATGATTTAACTTTTTCGTCGAACAATAGAACACTTTTGAATAAGGTTGAGAAGTTTATTAAGTATATTGTTGCTGATGAAGGATTTAAAATTAATGATAAAAAGACAAGATACCTCTCAAATGATGTAAAAAAAACAGTTACGGGTATTACTGTAAATGATGATAGTATTCATGTGGATAAAAAATTTAAGAAGGATCTGAGAGCGCAGATTTATCGTTCAATAAAGTTAAAAGATTATCAGAATAATAGTCAAATTTTAGGCAAGATAGCATATGTAAATTCTATAGAAGAAGGTTATCGGGATAAACTTTTTAAATATATCACAGATGTTATCACAAAACCGGAATTTACAGGACACATAGACATAGTTAATGCATTTAATGATAACAAATTTTTCCCTGATTTACCAGACATGATGTTTAAAGAAGTTTGGAAATCACCATTCGATTGAGAGAATTATGGGAACTGATTTTCAGAATAGCCATAAAGGCTTTTATTGATATCGTAAGTGACAACAAAATGACAATATAATCTCTCGAAAATCCACACAATAGGTAGAAATCAGACAAAACTTCCTGATTTCCACCATCCAAACCAATGAAAAACACCATAAAACAACTTGGCAAAGAAGAGTTTGAATAACGGATTAAAATGCCGAAAGCCTGTATTTATGCAGGCTTCCGGTATTTGTTTTATCAAAATAATTACAGCTGAGACTTTGAATATGATCAAAGAGTTCAAGCCTCATGTCAGAGGCTATTTTGGAACCTGCTTTGTCGAAGGTATATTCCTTGCAATATTGGAATATACATCTTCCAACGCCTACCATCAGGATTCCGCCCAATAGCCAGGGCAGTAATGTCAATTCTCTACCGACAATGACATCATCTATGATATGCATTGTCAGCATAGGGGACAGCATATCCAGGGATACGCTGATAATCAGGGCAATAATGGCAAAAAGATAGTGCCATTTATATTCCCATATATACGTTGATAGTTTCTTTCTCATAAAATCTCCCAAATCCCTTTCTAAATGTGTTGGTTTGTTCCGGCTAATTGGCAGCAATCATATTTTTGTGCACAAAAAAACCACGATAGAAAACTACCGTGGTCTAAAATCAATACAATTGTGCCCGAACCATATTAGGTTATGGCTGCGTATAACCGGAGGTAATTCCCATACAATAAATGCTTATGTTGTTGGCTGTTGTGTTATTTGAGTTAATCAGTAACATAATTTACCTCCTTTCGTGTGTGAATCAATAGTGACATCCCCTACGTTACGCCTAAAAGTGATGCCTGTCATCCATTATTCTGAAAATTCTAA
>ERZ859937.644-NODE-644-length-13649-cov-1.862881_pt1 | contig 13649 bp, 19 predicted proteins | sample MGYA00509985_ERZ859937 | MGnify/ENA primary metagenome ERZ859937 (study PRJEB30046, sample SAMN00715169) | human gut metagenome | study: EMG produced TPA metagenomics assembly of the A metagenome-wide association study of gut microbiota in type 2... | reverse complement strand
ATCAAACTCCATCGGCGTCAGGTCTATCATTTGGCCGGCCTGCAAGACCAGCCTGCGCTGCGGGTCGATTTGCAGAGAGCCAAAGAGCAGTGGTGCGTCTGCGGAGGCGGCCACCGTGGAGAAGTCTGCGACAGAAGCAAGAGCCGTTATGGTGTTCGCAAAGGCGGTATCCTCGCCGTCGCTGAAGGATAGAATTATAAACTTCCCATGTGGATCACCTCCTTCTCCTAATAAATATTACGCAAATAATACTGCTGGTAATCCGTTCTCAGGCATTAAAAACGCAAAATAGGTAAACGCGCCAAAACATAATGTGGCTAATAAGAGTGCAATTTTCCCTAACAGCGGTGTTTGATACTTTCTCTTAAATAGCAGAATATTTAAAGCCAGCGAAACCGCTACAAGGAAAACATCTAAGATGAAATTACTCCACACAATGAACTTATCTGTTCCCATACTGCCCAAAATAAAAAAGCCAAGTACGAAAATACCATAATTAACACAAATCCAAATCGTTATCCTTTTGGCTGATAATTTTTCTTTACTCATAAATGTCCTCCTTTTCTAACGCAATGGCTTGCTTGATTTGCAGAACATCATATTTTAGTTTTATCCAGCCGATGATAAAAAGAACCACTGAGATGCCTGTAAGAATTATTAAATAGCTGAAAAAGCCTATAAACAGATGTTCAAACCAACGCCCTACAAAGGCTGTTGGTATCAAGCCGATTGTCAAAGTAAGCAAGTATCCGGCTGATTGCTTTTGTGGCGACCAATCCATGTTTTCGGTCATGGAAAAGGCAACTCCACTTGCCATCCCCAACCATAAGAATGTTAAAATTTGCAAACTTCCTGAAAGCAACTCATTTCCATATTCATTTACCAGCGCAGGAATAGTAAAGTAAAATTCACCTGTTCCCAGTTTCCAAGAAAGCAAAATTGAAAACAGGAGATAAGCGAGGCTCCCGCATAGTAATCCCCAAAGGCCATATTTTATAGCTTTTCTCATTATAATTCTCACCTCAGATTCCTAAAGATTTTTTGATTTTTGGAATATATCTCCTTGATACATAGACACAAATATTACCTGAAAGGCGGATGCAGACCCTGCCTATAATATTCAGGTCAATATCTGCGATTTTCCTAATATTGACAATTTCAGAGTTAGAGATCCTCAGAAATTTTTGCTTTTTCAATACATCCTCTATTTCATATAAGCGATATTTAATAAGAAACTCTGCATTAGCTGTTTGAATATAAACTTTTTGATTTAAGGCGAATATCCTTAAAATATCTGCGACTTTAATTATATAAGCTCGGTTGTCAATGTATCCAGTAAGAGTAGTGACGGTGTGCTTATCAAAATCCCAAATAACCTCAACCAAGTCGTTTACAAACTGGGTTTTCTTTTCGGCAGTAATGAGAACCTCTACATCCTCAACACATGGGTTGACCTTAACATCAACTTGCAAATTATCACCTCCATAAAGATTATACCTATTCGAAGTGGCTAAATCCATATTTCGCATATAGGTGGTAGTGAATTTGTGATGGGCGGTAAATTTCCTTCTTATACCTTCCCAAAACCGGGTGTTTGACACAGATTACAGGAACGCATTGTAAAAATCAAGGCAATTATGAAAACAGGCCCCTATACTGACGGAGCCTGTGAGAGATATGGATGATACTTATTCTGCACATTTTATTTATTAAGCGATTGATTTTCCTGTTTTACATGTAATTTCTTTTCTGCAATGGAGAAACATTCCTTTAAGATAGGATATGTTAAGTTGTCCGGCAACGCATCGAAAAAACCGATTTCTCCCATTTCACTATAAGGTGGGATTTCACCAAAAGAATATATTGTGGCAAAGTAAACCTGACCATTCCCTTTATAGTGAAACCCGTTTAATTCCATATCGATGTAATAATCGCATAATGGCTCTATATCAAATTTGATACTTCCGGTTTCTTCAAACAGCTCCCTTTTTGCAGCCTCCAAGGGAGATTCGCCTGCTTCGATCCAACCGCTAGGGTGTTCCCACGTTGTCCGATGTTTATGTTTGCAGAATACCCACTTTGCTTTATATATTGCCATAATATCGGCAGAAAAATAGCCGGTAAGGGTATTAAATGGATAGATTTTAAATTCCATATGTTTACTACTCCGCGTTTAAGTATTGTAGCTCGGATTATACCACAGGGTGTTTCAAGATGGAAGTAATCTATCTCCACATTTTTTATTATACCTGATAAAGAGGGGGTTCTCAATCCGGATTGCAGGTAGAGAAAGTGCAAAAAGTTTCTTAATTAGTTAAACGATGAAAAATAGCAAACAGCACCGCCCATGTCAAATCCAGGCGGCGCTGTTTTGCTATTTGATTGTGAAACGGTAGCCGTGGCCCCGCACCGTCTCGATGATGTCGGAGCCAAGCTTGCGGCGGAGTTTATAGACCATGCTGGAGATCCCCGTCCAGCTTGCGTCATAGGAGTCTGCGGCGACGGCCTCATAGATCTGGCGGGCAGAGAACACCTGCCCTGGCCGGCGGGCCAGCAGGAGCAGAATGTCAAACTCCATCGGCGTCAGGTCCACCGTCTGGTCGGACTGCCATACCAGTCTGCGATGCGGGTCGATTTGCAGATTTCCAGCCAATAAAGTAAAAGCAGTGTTTTCTTGAATCTCAATATGCTCTGCTCGAAATGCCCGCACGAGCCGCTGGAGCAAAGCATCTTGTGCCTTTGTTGGATTCGTTATTCGAATAATGATGGTCTTTTCCATCCTGACGCCTCCTTATGAGCCGTCGTGGATAAAATCAGGCATGGAAAATGGGCTGCTGCACGACGGCTTTTTTTCTTTTGCCGTCGTCCGGCAGATACTTCATTTATTTTTGCGATAGACTACAAATTCCTGATTTTCCCAAGCAAAGTGCTGTCTGTTTTACTCACAAATATAGCTCCGTAGCTTTGTGCGTTACAGACAAGACTCGGATCATCAGCGCCGGACATAAGCAAGAATGAAATTTCAGAATGATCTTTGTATAACTGTTTTAGAAGATCCAACCCCGTTCCATCACGCATATTATAATCTGAGCAAACAGCATCCATCACAGATGTATTCAATACCTGAATAGCTGCTTTTACTCCTGTGGCCGTATGGACTTCAAACTGTCCTTCTAAAATGGAAGCCAAAAGCTGTAAAAATTCCATATCATCATCAACAATCAATAGTCGCTTCAATCGTCAGCCTCCAATACTTTATGTTCTGTAACCATGCGGTTACAGGAAAGAAAGGTTACAAGAAAGTAAGTTCCATAAACAACAAAGAAAAGGATTATAGTTATTCCGATATTTGTCGCTATATGAATATTCATAAATTCTTCCACCAGTTCTGTTGCTTTGCACATAAGTAAAGTTGAATAGATGCCCGCAACAAACAAGGGAATTCCGAAGAATACCGCTGTTTGTATAAAAAGATTTCTGCTAATTCTCCCATGCCTGGCTCCTAATTTTTGGAGCAACCCATACCGATAAATGTTATCTGTTGTTTCGGTAAGCTGCTTTAAGGCTAAAAGAGCTGCACAGATTAGTAAAAATACCAAGCCAATATAGCAACACAAAAAGCTCACAAGTGCGTTTACGCCATAAAACATGTCGTACATCATGTTCTTTTCTGCATACCGATACCCATGCGTTTCGTCCAAACCAATCGGAATCATTTTTTGTAACACTTCATCAGAATTTACGTCCGGCCGGTATTGTACTACTAGAACGTTTGCATCTTTCTCAAGCACCGCTGCAACATCATCTGGAACAATTAAAGTACCGCGATCATTATTTCCGACGGAGGTCATCATATATGTTTCCTGCAAAACCTTATCAGAAGCCCTCTGTAACGGAATTTCGTTGATGGAAAGTTGAGGGAGATTGTTCAGTGCATTCACAATATACTGATAAGTTCCCTCATAATTGCAGTTTAATAGATATTGGTTATCCCCTAAAACAAGGGGGGCTTTTCCCTGCATAACCAGCACACGGTTAAAATCTGAAACAGATACAACCGACACCGCCATATCCGGGATATTTTCATCAATCTTCCAAAGATTGATGTCTTGTCCTTTAAACAAATCTGCATAAGTAATGTCAGATTCATAAATGCTGATCTGTTCCATCTTTTCTGCGTAATTGGCCATTTGTATGTCACAGGAGACCAGATAATCTTCAATGCTGCCATCTCCATCAATTTCTACATCAGAAAGAATATTGAGATCATAGGGAGTCGCTGCTTTTGCAAGCTCATTCATTGTAAGAGCCGTACTTGCTCCGATAGACACTGTACCGATTGTCACAGTAAGCAAGATACATATAATAGCCATAATGAAATAATTTGTTTGTAGTTTACTCCCAATTTGACTTACCAAAAAAGTATTCAGACCTTTTAGGTAAAAGCCTTTTTGGGCTTTTGCTGCCTGTATAAGAACAGTGGACAGTGAATAAAACAGCAGAAATGTTCCAATAACCAAAGCCCCGCCTGCAATTTGAAATGATACATTTTCACGCGAAGGCATGATACCATGCTTCTGAAACAATACACCGGAAATTCCGATAAAAAGCAGAGACAGTATGAACAGGGAAAAAAGGATCGGCTGTTTACCTGAACGGATATTTTCGTTTTTCCGGCTTGCTGTTAGTAAGTCAATCAGTTTCACAAAGGATACAGACCAGACATTAAAAACCATTTCGATACCAAAGATAATAGCAAAAAAAGTACTGTTTGCTGAAACGCTGAAGTCGAAAATACCAATCGGAATTTGTTCAGATCAATCGCAAAGAGTTTTAGTGCAATTATTGAGATCCCTTGTGAAAAAACGAAGCCTAAAAGCAGACCAGTCACCAAAGAAATTGCACCTACGCATAAAGTTTCTCCAACAAAAATGCGTGAGATACGACCTTTTTTCATACCAAGAATCATATAAATTCCAAGTTCCTTTTTTCGCCGCTTTAAGAGAAACTGGTTGGCATAAATAATCAGAAACGCCAACACGACTGCGATTACAATAGAAAGCGAAGAAATTATAATTCCCAGTTGTTCATATAAAACGGTTCTCGTCATACCCATTTCCGAAAAAGCCGGTTGATCGGAAATGGAATTAAACGCATAGAACAAACTAACGGACAGAGTTAGGGTAAGAAAGTAAATCAGGTAATCCCGGATATTTTTACGAACATTTTTGAGGATCAGCTTAAAGGAGGTCATTCTGTTCACCTCCCAGGACGGAAACTACTTCCAGAATCTTTGCAAAGAAATCTTTGCGTGTGTCTGTCCCTCGGTGCAGTTCATGGAACACCTGTCCATCCTTGATAAACAGAATACGGTGGCAATAGCTGGCTGAAAATGCGTCATGTGTTACCATAAGAATCGTTGCAGCAAGCCTCTCGTTTAACTCCGTCAACATGGTCAGCAACATCCGTGAAGAATTGGAATCCAATGCACCAGTCGGTTCATCAGCCAATACCAATGCAGGGTTTGTTACCATTGCTCTGGCGGCAGCTACACGTTGCTGCTGGCCCCCGGACATTTGATAGGGATATTTGTCCAATACCTCTTGAATATTCAATGCATCTGCAATTTTAGGAACTCGTTTTTGAATCTCAGATGGCCTTATCCCAGAAATAGACAGTGCTAAAGAGATATTCTCGTAGGCCGTCAGAGTATCCAAAAGGTTAAAATCTTGAAAGATAAAACCTAGCTTTTTCCCCCGGAAATCTGCAAGCTGCGAACCATGCAGTGTTGTAATATCCTTTTCCTCAACATAAATATGGCCGCTGGTAACAGTATCAATCGTAGAAATACAGTTCAGTAAAGTGGTTTTCCCGGAACCAGAGGCCCCCATGATGCCAAGAAATTCGCCTTTAGACACAGAAAAAGAAATATGGTCTACAGCTTTTGTCAGGGTCCCCTTGTTGCCATAAATTTTTTGTATATCATCTACTTGTAAAATTGTATCGTTCATGGATTTACTCCTATTACAATAAATTTGGACAGGGAAGCCGGGCAGCCAGTCCGGTTTCCCCTCCATCTCGTGCCTAAGCTACAATAAGAGGAGCAACTGGCTGACCATTCACTCCTTGGGCTTCTATGTCCGTTAGAAAGACTGTCAGCCATCCTCTTGTTGCAGCGTTCGATTTGAGCAGGTTGAGCCACCGGATGCCGGAGAGTTCGTGTCACCCAATAGATTGAATCGGCAGCGAGAAAAGATGGATTCCGGTTGCAGATTCGTTGTATTGGAGGAATGTGGATGAACTGCGTTGGCATCGATATTTCCAAAGGAAAAAGCATGATCGCCGTCATGCGGCCCTTCGGAGAGGTGGTAGTCTCACCCTTTGAGGTACTTCACACCGACAGCGAACTGAGTAAGCTGGCAAGGCTGCTCAAAAGTCTGGACGGTGAGACCCGTGTGGTGATGGAGTCCACGGGCAATTACCACGCGCCGGTGGCCTGGCTGCTCCACGACGCGGGGCTTTATGTCTCCGTAGTCAATGCAATGCTGGTGCATGACTATGGGAACAACAGTTTAAGACGGGCCAAGACTGACAAGAAGGATGCCGTGAAGCTGGCCAACTACGGCCTTGACCACTGGCTCACGCTACCGAGATATGTCCCGGAGGAAGATACCCGGCTCATGCTGAAGTCTTGCTACCGGCAGTACCAGCAGTATTCCAAAGTACGGACCATGCTGAAGAACAACCTGATTTCCCTCCTGGACACCGCTTCATGTATTTATACACAAAAGGGGAATAAGAAGATTAGAAAACCGCAGGCCGCCAATCAGACGGCTTTAATTTTTGACCGCCGTGCGGCGGCAAGGTTGTTGTCGATAAACTCCATCAGGCGTTTATGCTGGTCTTGAAATTTGAAGTGGATTTCAACGCCTTTGTCAGCATGAATGTAAATCACGTCGATCAGGTCAACCACGATATTCCTGTCCAGTTCCTTGATGTTCTTATATTTCAGGAAAGTGGTCAGGTAAGGGTCGTCGGTCGTAACTTCCTTTTCATACTCTTTGCGTTCTTCTTGCAGGTTTGCAATCGCTTGTTTGAGCTGTTCAGCTTCTGTCTGGAACCGGGCTTTCATTCGGTGATATTCTTCGCGGGTAATGTCGCCGTTCTTCCAGTCCATATACAGGCTGTCGGAAATACCGGCTGTTTTTTGCAATTCCCGTTCCTTGTCTTTCAGAAGATTATCAATGAAGATCGTCCGGCTGATACGGGTCGGGGCAGAATTGATTTCCTTAATCACTTCCGCCATGTTCTCCACAAGGGCAATCTGGGCTTGAATGGCTTTCAGGGCCGCTTCTGCGATAATGTCCTCTTTGATGTTGTGGCTCCCGCCGGTGCATAAATCCTTTGATAGTGTCCGATAGGTACGGCAGCTATAATAAGTATAGCCGTGTGCGCTGTTCCGTACCATACCCCGGCCACAATCGGCGCAGCGGAGAAAGCCGGAAAACAGATACAGGTTATTGCGCTTTGGAGAAACGCGGGTGTTGCGGCTCATTAAATCCTGTACCTTTTGAAAGGTATCGGCGTCAATGATCGCTTCATGCGTTCCCTCCACCCAAAACCAATCTGCTTCATCAACGGGGATGATGTCGTGGATTTTGTAGCTTGTCACCTTATGCCGTCCCTGCACCATATCCCCTATGTAAGTGGGATTGTGCAAAATCTGGTCTACGGTTCGGGTAGACCAATAGACGACACCGCCTTTCTTTACGGCCTGTGGATTGAAGCACTTCATTCCATGCTGCCTTTTGTACTCATAGGGGCTGGGAATACCCAATCTAATCAGTTCTTTTGTGATTGCTGATTTTGACATCCCCTCCATGTACCAGCGGAAAATGTCTTTGACGACAGGGGCGGTTTCTGGATTGACAACTAAGTGATGGTAGTCCTCCGGGTCTTTCAGATACCCGTATGGGGCAAAGGCTCCGATAATTCCGGGGAAATGTAAATGAGTTGGCAATTTCCAGATTGAACATCAAAACTATACTGGATGGTGATTTCCCGGCACTCATTTTCTTTGAGGTCGGTATCCGCTACCAAAATATCCTGTCCATCGAAGCCCATTACAGAAGCGTCATAAGTAGCTTGAAAAGCATCACTATCCGAAGTACGATTGCCCTCAAAGGACTGATAAGGCGTTATGAGTGCGTTGCTTTTCCCGATCACCACATCGTCACTTAGCTGCGTTGCTCCGTCTTTTAGATTTTCGCTTAATTTATCGAGGCCAGAGCAGGCAGTACAGGCCAGCAAAGTAACAGCAATCAGACAACATCCAAAGATTTTTCCAATTTTGTGCATAACCATTTCCTCACTGAACGAAAGTAAGGAACAAAGCGAGTGCAACAATTCCCACCATCAGCAACAACCAAAAAGCACTGATTGCTGTTGATACGATATTGATAACGCTACGGCTTTCCCTGTTACGCACACAAATTACCGAAAGAATCAGGCCCAGCAGAACAAAAACGATATTGGCTCCGGCCCAAACAGTTCGGATGCCGTCCGACAGCGAGAGGTGCAGAAAGGACGGGATAAGGGCTGCCAGCGGCAGGATGCTCACAATGAGCGCAGCTATACTGATTGATTGAAGTTTTTTCTTTTCCATAGTATTTACCTCATTTCTTTTTTCCCAAATCGGGTGACAGCCAGCGCGAGAAACAGACCGAATACTATAATCGCGCAGGGCAGGAACGGAAACATTGAAAAAGCAGCGTCGGAAGCTTCTGCTGTAAAGTCATGGAGAGAGCAGGAAACGAGATAACCGCTGTAACAGTATGGGTAAACAATCCACAGCGGCGTATTCGCAACCAATACACCGGGAATAACAAGCAGCAAATTCAATCCAACAGAAAGAAGCGGCTTTTCAAACAGTACCGTGATTGCCCACATAGTCGCAATACACGGCAGCATCGTCAGAAACAGGCCAAGGCACCATTTTAGCAGATACAGGATCGGCAAGGTTTCTGTTACTCCCATTGTCTGTGTCGCAATCAATCCCGCAATTACAAACACGGCAAGAAACACGACCATTTCCATAAGCAGGTAAAACACCAGCACGCAGAATTTGGCAATGGAAAGTGCATATCGGCTGACCGGCAGGGCCAGCATTTTCAGGATGCCGTTATTTCCGGTTTCCCGGCCCGCAATCATCACACAGACAACGATCATGCTGAACGGCAACAGATAATACGCATAAACCAATGCGCTTTGAATGAACATGGCAGGCCATGCGTTTGTATATTCCGGGGTAAAATAGCGGCTCAGGCTTGCAACCCCGGAGGCAACCACCAACAGTGGCGCGATAAAGATCAGTGGTACGATCTTTGAGCGTTTTACCTTCATAAACTCAATTCTGAGCAATTCCAAAAAGCTCATTTCTTCAATCCCTCCTTACTCATAGCGTTTGTTTTTTGCCAGCCACAGTGCAATAGCAAGGAACAAAATGGTCTCTATCAGAGATACCACGGTCACAGTCATGTCGGGCTGGGCGCTCATGGCAACTGCCGGTTTCAGCATAAGCACAAAAGGATGAGCCATCAGGACAGCAAGATTTGAGTTGGCCAGCGCCATACCACTTAAAAATCCTGCGACCCCTACGCCGAGCGGTATCCACATATTTTCAAAGCGCGAAGAAATCAGCAGATAAACGACAACACCGGCATGGATGTGAGGAAAGAATATCCGGCAAAGCGCACCAGTGTTCCCATCTCAAATGCTCCCTCCGGCAAGTCTGTCATGCCGATCTGCACAAGTGCTAAGTTTTGCAGTATGATTGCGACCAAGAACATGACCGTCAGAATCAGAAATTTGCACAGATACATGGCCGGAACGCTCATAGGGAGCATATACATCTTTTTGATGGCGCTGCCCTTAAACTCCATGTTGTAGACCATGCAGGTGGCAACCACGATACCGAACAGGTTCAGGATCATAATCACACCGTAAAGCTGGGTCAGCAGAACATCCATCGGGTCAAGCGGCAAATTCAGAAGCGTGTCTTTCCGCACAAGGAAATTAACAAATGCGTATGCAGCTCCTAACACTCCAACAGCCAGCAACACAGGAATGACGCCGGTTCGCTTTTCTTTCCGAAGTTCGATTGACAGTACATTCATAGCTGCGCCCTCTGCTTTCTGGCTGCGTTATCTTTCTCCACCATCGAGAGGAACATATCCTCCAGATTGTCCGCCGCAAAACCAGCCCGTAAAGCACTTTGGCGAAGTTCATCCAGACTTCCTTCAAACAGAAGCCGCCCATGATTGAGAATACCAATGTCATCCGCTATCAGTTCGATCTCGGACAGCATATGGGACGAGATCAGGATTGTGCAGTCGTACAGATCCGGCAGAGATTTCACCAGGTTGCGGATTTCATGGATGCCGGAAGGGTCAAGTCCGTTTGTCGGCTCATCCAAAATAAGGATAGGGGGCCTGCCCAGCAGCGCACCGGCGAGGCCGAGACGCTGTTTCATTCCCAGCGAATATTTCTTTGCCAGCCTGTCACCAAATTCCGTCAAGCCGACAAGGTCCAGTGCGTCCTCCACAGCACTTTTCGGCAGTCCCAAAATCCTACGGATAATATCGAGATTTTCCCGGCCAGTCAGGTTCGCATAAAACGAAGGGGACTCAATGAACGAGCCGACCTCCTTCAAAATCGCAATCCGGTTAGCCGGGAATTGCTTTCCATCAATGGTAAAACTGCCTTTTGTGGGAGCGGTCAGGCCCAGCAGCATTTTCATAGTGGTGGATTTGCCTGCTCCGTTCGGGCCGAGAAAACCATAAATACTGCCTTTGCGGATATGAAGCGAAACATGGTTGACAGAAGTGAAGTTCTTATATTTCTTTGTCAACTGTTCCGTAGTAATAATGTAATCCATAAGAACATCTCCTTTCATTGACTCCATCATAGAACATCAACCTGACTTCTACATTCTCGCGTCCTTACTTTTACCTTACTTTTTCGGGATACCCACCGCAGACGGGTCTCTCTGTGCTATAATAATTTCAGGAGGTGACACTATGGATAACTCTTTTCTGCATCGAAAAAGGCTCCTGCTTGTAGATGACGAGCCGGATTTGCTGAAAATGGTATCAGATATTTTGAAAGATGCTGGTTTTGAAACTGTCCTTACTGCCGCATCAGTGAAAGAAGCCGTCATGGTGGCAAAACAGGAAAAACCTGATTTAATGATATTGGATGTAATGCTGCCAGATGGAGACGGTTTTTCCCTGATGGAGCAGCTCCGTACATTTACAGATGTGCCAGTAATCTTTTTAACAGCAAAAGACGAAGCCGCAGACAAGCTGGCCGGTCTTGGACTTGGTGCGGATGATTACATTTCAAAGCCGTTTATGCCGCAGGAACTTTTGCTGCGTGTCTATGCGGTCTTGCGCCGCACTTATAAAGAGGACAGCCCGCTGGTTGTTCTTGATGGATGTACGATTGATTTTAGCCGGGCAGAGATCAACAAAGGCGGCGAGGTTATCCCATTGACCGCAAAAGAGCATACCCTGTTGGAAACGTTGGCCCGCAATGAGGGAAAGATCGTCACGGTTGACGCTCTTTGTGAAGCGTTATGGGGGGACAACCCTTTCGGCTATGAAAACAGCCTGAACGCTCATGTGCGGCGTATTCGAGAAAAAATAGAAGCCGACCCGTCAAAGCCGATTTCTTTGATTACGATTAAGGGGCTGGGTTATAAATTGATTACAAGGAAGTGACGCCATGAAATCTTTTGGAACATATATTTCAAAGCATTTGGCGTCTTTCTCTGCGTTTCTCCTGATACTGGTGATCGTCAATATCATTCTATTTGGGGTGACTTTTTATCACACGGTTTCAGAGGATTACGGAGAATCATCCCCACACGCTATGCTTGAGATGACCTCCGCTGCGGCAACTACCGAGGGCCTGACGGATAATGCGATACAGAAATTGCGCCAGTACAATATCTGGGCCATGTATCTGACGCCAAATGGAGAATGCTTTTGGACGCTCGATTTGCCGGAAGAAGTGCCGCAAAATTATAATGTTCAGGATGTAGCTTTATTTTCAAAAGGCTATCTGGAAGATTATCCTGTTTTTGTATGGAATACAGATGAGGGATTGTTAGTTTTGGGTTATCCAAAGGATAGCTACATGAAGCTCACCAGCAACTACTATTCCATTGAGGCAATTCAAAAAATCCCTCTCTATGTGATAGGAATGTTAGGCATGGATGTGCTGTGTCTGTTTTTGGCCTATTACTTTTCAAAACGCAGGATCATCCAGAATACAGAGCCGATTGTAGAAGCCATTGAAACATTGGCAGATGGAAAACCTGCTTCGCTTCATATTGACGGAGAGCTATCCGAAATTGCAGGCAGCGTAAATAAAGCCTCTCTGATAATAAGCAGGCAGAATGAAGCCCGCGCTAACTGGATCAGCGGCGTCTCCCATGACATCCGCACTCCGCTTTCTATGATTATGGGATATGCTGGCCGGATAGCCGCAAATGAAGCAACCACTGATACTGTTAGAGAACAGGCCGAAATCGTGCGAAAACAAAGCGTCAAAATCAAAGAACTCGTGCAGGATTTGAATTTAGTGTCCCAACTGGAATATGAAATGCAGCCGCTTCACAAGGAGCAGATACGTCTGTCCAAACTCATTCGTTCCTATGTAGCCGAATTGCTCAACTCCGGGATTTCTGATGCCTATATGATTAAACTTGATATTGCATCCGAAGCGGAAAATGCCATGTTGGAATGTGACGCCAGATTGATTTCGCGGGCTGTAAACAATCTTGTTCAGAACAGCATGAAGCACAACCCGCAGGGATGTGAAATTTGCCTTTCCCTTGCAGCATCAAAGAATCAGCTTATCTTGGCAGTTACAGATAACGGGACGGGACTATCTGAAGAAAAGTTGCAAGAGCTGGAAGAAAAGCCTCACTATATGGAAAGTACAGACGAACGGCTTGATTTGAGGCATGGGCTTGGGCTGCTGATTGTCCAACAAATTGTCGCAGCTCATAGTGGCAGTTTCAAACTCACCAACGTTTCCCCGCAAGGGTGTGAAGCCACTTTAGTATTCCCGTATTGATAAGCAAAATTATAAAAAGCGCCGAGTACAGGGCCTACGGGCTGCGTCCGGTGCTTTTTTATTAGTTAAAGAAATATGAATTATAAAATTTAAGTTACCTGCATATAGCAACATTCCATTGGGCAAATATGAATTATACAATGTAAATGGGTGATGCTATATGGCGAAAGTAGAAGATTGCCTCGGCTTTGAAACTTTCGGTGCGGATGTAAAGGCTGCGCGGAAAGCCCGACATCTGGCGCGTAAGGCGCTGGCGGAAAAGGTAAATATCGACTGGCGGTATCTTGCGAATATCGAAAACGACGGAACGATACCCAGCCTGCCGGTTATCATACAGCTAATCAGAAATTGCGGTCTACCTGTGGAACGGTATTTTAACCCGGAAATCATGCGGGAAGAAAGCGAACAGCGGCAGCGTGTCAGTCACAAGCTGAAACTCTGTCCCGAAGAATATCTGACGATCATTGAGGGCGCGATTGACGGGGCCACTCAAATTGAAAAGCCCG
>ERZ859937.637-NODE-637-length-13782-cov-1.757631_pt1 | contig 13782 bp, 11 predicted proteins | sample MGYA00509985_ERZ859937 | MGnify/ENA primary metagenome ERZ859937 (study PRJEB30046, sample SAMN00715169) | human gut metagenome | study: EMG produced TPA metagenomics assembly of the A metagenome-wide association study of gut microbiota in type 2... | reverse complement strand
GACTAAAGAAGGGATTCTTCCTTCATCAGATACTCTTTGCTTGTCCAACTATATGGCAAAAATACTTGTGGCATTCCATCTCTTCTTACACTAATTTCAAAATACTGCCGATAATACTCAATTCCTTCAAGCCCAGCCTTGCTCAAATAATCATCAAATATTCTATTGATATTTGCAAATATTTTCAAAGCCTGCTTACGGTTGTGCACTACAATGCACTCGCTTAAATCATCAATTGAATGCTCTTTAATATACCCATCATTGCATATATATCTATGTTCATTTTTTACCAATTCAGCCAAACTGCAAGTAGATGACTTTTTAAATTCGAAATAGAAATCTATAGGTTCTGTCTTATAATCGTCAGACACTGAAAAAGCCTCTAAAAATTCCACTTCACATAATTTTCTTTTATATATGCATGCTTTTTAGCAAGCTGAATTTCCTCTAACTTCAACTCTCAAAGTCAGGAATTATACTCTAGTACTATATTTTATGCAACAATTTATTTAATTTTTTGATATTCAAACCAATACATTGCATCCAGCAACGTCTTCAATTCAGAGGTTAGCTTTGAACTGCCATATGCTTTTGCAATGTAGTTCATCGGCTGATAGTCCAATATAGTTTCTGTATTTCCATTCGATACTATCGTCCTCATGCCAGAAAAGAAATTTCTGTTTGTACAAGTTACTTCTATATAATACATGTCTTTATCTTTCGAACGACATGGTGTAGCATAGCCTATCATATCTCCGCCCACATACGTTGCAAACGAATAATTTGATATATCTCTGCCGGAATCAAGCTTAAAATAGTGTCTAAGCTTTACATCATCTCCCGCCACAAGGCTCGATCCGTAATAGTGTATTCCACTCATTGAAAATTGGCGGATACTTGAATTGGTAGCATACTGCTTCAACGTTGCCTGTGGAATTTGTTGTATCGTCTTATCGGCATTCGTAAGGCTTCTGTTGGCTAATGCATATGTCATAAATCCAAAATACTGCTGTGATGCAGCGCCATAATTCAACATCGCTTTTACCACCGGCTTATATGCTGCATATTCTTTTGTATTGCTTGCCAATAAGCTCTTGGCATAATCCTCTACTGATGTTGAAAATGTATCCAGCACTTTTCCACTATTAGAGAGTAACTGTAAATTTACTTTTTCGGTCATCTCAACTGCGCTTATATCAATTCTTGAGCAATATGATTCGCCATCACCAACCGGACTCCGGTTCAATGCCACATAGTATGGTGTTCCGCTGTCACCTTCATAGGTGTACTTGACCATGCAGTCTCCTATGTCATACGTAGAGCCGGTCATTTTCCAGTAGATATTTAGACCGATATTATGATTCTCCAATAAGGATATACTCTGACTCTTCGATACACTTACCTTTTCGCTTCCTGTGTTTGTATTTTGACTTCCGGATGAGGTATTTCCCGGATTTGCAGTTTCTGATGAATCTCCATGATCTCCATCTGCCTGTCCATCTGTTACCAGATACCATATTGATTCTTCTTCAAAATAAACATTACCGGAAGCATCAAGTGCTCTTATTCCTATACAAAAAGCTCCTGATTCCGAGGCATTTGCCGGTGTTATTTTAAGCTTATTCTGTGCAGTTTGTTCTATGTTTACCGCAACATTTTCTTCTTTTTCACTTATATACCATTCGTATGCAACATTATCTACATATTTACTTACAGCCTTGCCACTCTTATCATAGGTTGTCTGCTTTGTTCTAAGATTGCATGTATATGAGGCGCCGCGGTTTATAAGCATACCAGAGCTGCCACGTTCTTCATCGAGTGTATATGTGGCAGGAACCACTTCATACTCAGGGGGAGAGCAGTTTTCTCACCGGTACATTTTTCCTTGCCATAATAGTAGTGATAGCGTACTGTGAGTTTTGTCTTTCCAGGCTTCATTCCGGTATATTTCCACTCATTACCGGCATTGGATATTTTTATGATGCTTTCATCCTGAGAAATTACTGAGTCAACTACATATATGTATTTTTTCCCGCCAGCCTGCGACCGCGCATCCTGTGTCAGTTCGCCTTGTCCGTTAGTTCTGATATTTTCTGTCTGATTGACACACACTGTTCCGGCTGCAAAGTCTATATCAAAGCCATCCTCAGAAACAAGCTTAGCATTTGTCTTAGATACCTCAGCAGTTCCATTGTAAGCAATCGCAGTAATATCAATATCCTGAGGGCTGTACTGGCTCAGCCAATTCGTGGATAAAGTAAAATATACCGCATCCCCAAGAACTCTGATTGTATATGAGTTCCGGTCAATTGCTTGCTCACTTCCGTCCGATATATAAAACAGCTTATATGAATCACAAGCCACAGAAAGATTGCTCTTTGATACACATACTGTCAAATCAGCGCCTTTTCTATAAGCGTAGCTGCTCTTAGTGAATACAAATCCTGATTTATATTCTGTCTGTGCAGTCTGAACATTTATCGATGCACTGTCTGAATTGGTGTCTGCATATGTGATTGCGTGAATCGGTGTTAGGGCGAGAGTGAATGCTATTCCTAACGCAATTGGTTTTGTCTTATTAAATTCCATGTAACCTTATTCCTTAATTTCCAGTTAATTACTTTGATGCAGTACCTAATTCATAAATCGCAGTCACTAAATCGGACAATTTATTACTACTATTTTTTGAATTTAGCACTTTATTACAATAATCATTTACGCTACATGTAACAAACGCTTTTCCATTTACATTTATAGTAAATGATTTAGAATAATCGGCTAGTAATATTCCTGTTAAATCAACATAATATTTACCATCTTTCTTAACCGGTTTTAAAATCTGATTTCCTACTGTAAACTTATAATCAGATATATTTTTACTATCAATGCTGAAATAGCATAGTCTTCTAAAACTATAGTACTCTTTCTATATGAAATTTACAAGCAAAACTATGCCATTTGTTGTTTCTGATATTCGAACCAGTACAATGAATTCAGTAAAATCTCTGCATCAACATTGCATTTTGTATATGCCTTGGCAACATAATTCATTGGACTATATAAAAAACTCGCAATCAGCGCCATCTGAAATCTGGATATCAGGTCTCTCAAAGATAGACTTTATATTTAAAGCGGTATCTATATAATACATATCTCCAGCCCTTGCAAATTCCAGATAAGAAACACTCGTATATTCATTCGTACTTTCTTAAAATAGATAAAAAATACGTCTGTTTAAAATACGATAATATTTTAAACAGACGTATCTAAAAATGGAATCGACAATATTTGTATAAATTAGCACAATATTGGTTTTTATCACTACCACTTTAAAACATCAAAGCATTTCCTCCAAACAATCAACAATTGCTTTGCAATAAGGCTCATATTCACCATTATTCTTATTTGAATAATATTCTATAAAACTACGAAGCTCATCATCCGTATAGTCCTCATCATCAAACACCTCTGATGCCTGAATAGCCTGCTTACGATCTCTTTCAAGATGAAAACTGTCAAGTCCCAGATTATGTATCATATCCTGAGCAACATTAGAAGATGGACGATTCCTAACAGCACTAATTTTGCCGTTTGCTGAATATTTAAAAGCCCTTTCTACTTCAGCATCCGCTGGTGAGAGCATATCATCTCTAAACCAGTTATTCTTCCTGTGCCCACAATGTTCATCATCTAAGATAATTGTCGCCTCTCCATTGCATGATGCAAACATGTTTTCATATGTTAAATCCATATCTCTAAAGGACTCCTGTGGAAAGAAATGCTCAATATGAGCTGAATTGTTGTAAATTCTTCTCATACAATAGCAGCATATTTTGCCCTGTTCCTTGATAAGAGCCTCGCGTAGCATTCTTCTTCTTTCAATTCCATCGCTATCATTACCTGCAAAATCAACTTTATAATGAGGTTGCCTATTATTAACTTCTACAAAATCTGATTTCCATTGTTCAAACCATTGCGGCGCACTGCTTTTATTAATTTGCTTCACGTCTTTTACCCCTTGATATCAGTATCCTTGCCTTAGAAATACCATCAGCATAACCATTTGTTTTCTTATCCAATATATCCACTATTTTCTCTGCTTCATCATACTTCTTATCTTCAATACACTTATACATCTCATCAATCATTCTCTTGATGTCCTGATTAACTGAAGACGTATTCATTACTTCCTCTAAAATAACATTTGAATCCCATCCCACAAAGGATTCATAGGTCTTAAATAGAATCTCATTATCTTCATTATACAGATACAATAAATTGACAGAATCATCCATCTCACCCAAAATCTGCGGAGAATGTGTAGTAATAATAAACTGGATATTGGGGAATGTGTCTCTTAAAACATTCAATACCTTTCGTTGCCACGATGTATGCATATGCAAATCCAATTCATCAATGAGCACAACACCTGAGCCTTCCAAAGGATTCACATCTTTACCCGGATTTGCCAATGCCATTCTTCTTGCCAAATCTCCAAATAGAGCTATCGTGCATTTTTCTCCATCCGATAACTGATCTATCTTTAAAGACTTGCCGTTTTTATTGACCTTCATTGCCAAAGGTCTTCTCTCTATCCGAATATCCTCAAATCCATCAAGCATAGCTAACATTGCTTTTTTAACAGCTGCAAGGCTTTTATCTTCATATTTTGAATCATCTCTAACCTTTATCTGATTCTCTATATCCTCCTGATTTCTGAACCATTTAAATAAATTCCTAAAATCTATCGTACTTTCTATAGCTTTGTCAAATGCATCCAGTTTTACAAACTGCTCTTTAGGAGCCCTAACCGGCACATCAAGCACAATTCTATTTACTCCATAATTAACAAAAATGGGCATACTCTTATTATCCGATTCCTCTATCCAATTGCCATTGCCATCATCATAACCCATTTGTATATATAACGATTGAAACTTATCTGTAAGTTTTTTAAGAGCACTTGTATTTCTTTTTTCACCTTTAGCCCTGTCAATTGTGCGTTCATAATATATGCTTTTGCCATCCTCAAAATCGAAATCAGCCTTTATGCCGGCCGCAGACTTTCCATAGCTAATAAAATCTTCATTGAATCTGGCTGTCTTACTTCGCACCGTTCCCATCAGCTTTGCAATGATATCAGCATATAATAAATCTATAGCCTGAAGGATTGTTGACTTGCCAACGCCATTCACACCAAAAATAACCGTTGTCTTATTATCAAGCTTTATTTCCAGATTGTCTATTCCCTTAAAATTTTGTAATGTTATCGAATTAAGCTTCATATCCCTACCTCACAATAACTCTTCAGATTACAGTAAAAAAACGCTATACCATGCTTATAGTATAGCGGATTTGTATTTAAAAAACAATTTATATTTTACCACTTTTTCCGATATAATTTTATCAATTTATTTTAAAAACGCCAAACAAAGGAGAACATCATGGAAAACTTACAAACACTTATTGAAAACTATTTGGAATATTGCAGGACGCAAAAATGTCTGGATGAAAAGACTTTAAAAGCATATCGGATTGACTTGCGACAATTCTCTGAGGAACCATCTCTTGAAAAAATAACGGAAATCACACCAAACAATTTGGAGGATTATATTGCCAGACTCCACCAACAATATAAACCCAAAACCGTAAAAAGAAAAATAGCCTCAATAAAAGCATTTTTTCATTATCTGGAATATAAAGAACTCCTCACAATAAATCCATTCTCCAAAATACAGGTGCACTTTCGTGAACCTACCATATTACCCAAAATTATCCCACTACATACAGTAGAAAAATTTCTGACTATCATTTATACACAACGGGACAACGCTAAAACTAATTATCAGAGAAGGAATGCATTGCGCGATGCAGCCGTATCCGAACTGTTATTTGCTACCGGCATGAGAATTTCTGAGCTTTGCTCATTAAAAAACGAAGATATAAATTTACATGATGGGAGCATCCTCATATATGGTAAAGGCGATAAAGAGCGGCGTATTCATATTGGCAATGATTCTGTTTCTCAAATAATGGAAGAATATAAGGCTGAATTCCAAGCTGAAATTAAAAGTTGCAATCATTTTTTTGCAAACCAAAATGGCAAACCTCTATCTGACCAAGCTGTTCGCAGGATGATAAATAAGTATTGCACTCTCTCCGGTATAGATTTACATATCACCCCTCACATGTTCAGGCATACTTTCGCTACCAGCTTATTAGAGGCCGATGTCGATATCCGGTATATTCAGGAAATGCTAGGACATAGCTCCATCAATGTCACTGAGATATACACACATGTAGCCACTGCTAAACAGCGGGATATTCTAATATCAAAACATCCTAGGAAGGATTTTCATATATAGACTTCTTTACAATCCATCGTTTTTGATGGATTGTTTTATTTTTGATGGATAATTTTTAGTTATCCGTTGGTTGGAGATAGAAAACAAGTGATTATAAGAGATTACCGGTTAGCAAAATAATAAATACTTTTTAACACGAGGAAATTATGATAAGTAAAAAATTTACAATTTACACTAAAAGTCAAAAAATTATATTTAAAATATTGGATGCAATACAAGTCATATTTGGTTTATCTATAACTGGACTTATTGTGGAGGCAATGCTTGTTACGCAGGAAGAAATAAATTTCTGGACGATTCTTATGGGAGTTGCAGCAATTATAAGTTTAGTTGATATTGTTATCCGTAAGACATTTAACACACGCTCTTTTATTCATTATTTGCTTTTGAAATTATTTAAATCTAATATTACAATGTTTCCGCCATCACCTATGCAAGCAGAGATATGTTCGTGGATAACTACAAGAATACGAAATGGTAATGGAATTTTAATTTATGGTAAGCCAAATACTGGAAAAACCAGTTCTATGTTTATGTTTTTATCAAAAAATACGAAAGATATTAAATTATTGCAAAATATAAGTTGGGCTGAAAATATAATATATATAGATTGTAAAAATAATAAAAACGATATTCTGGAGTTTTTTAATGTATCAGGAAATAATGTAAATAAGAAATCGTATGAAAACTCACTTATAATTGTTGATAATTTGGAATCCATGGGTAAAACTTTTTTGGAAAGCCTTCTTAATATAATTAATAGTTCATTAGGAAATTTTATATTATTAACAGATGTTGACTCTTTGGATAGTGATTTATATAATACTATTGAAAGTAAATGTATGAGAAATAACTTTACACTATCAATTAGCAAATATAGTTCACATAATTTTAATGATATTTATGAAAAGCTGACAGATAATGAAAAAGAAGTATTATTGGTTATATATTATATATCGTTGTCGTTTACTCTAATACAAGTTAGTGATGTTCACGCTATATTTGAAAAGGAAATAAGTTTTTGTAGGTTGAAATTCATTATCCGTTCGCTTTTAAGAAAAGATTTAATAAAGTATTTTCCATTTGACCATACATACATTTTGATGTCGAGGTATAACGAAATAAAAAAATATCAGACAACTATTTGGAAAACTGAACAAAATTTAGCAGCAGTAAATAAAGTGTTACTAAATTCAGATAAATTTCCAGAAAGCGCATGGATAAGTTTGGTGCATTTGCCTTATGAACAAATTAAGCAAATAAGCATTAATGAGAGAGAAAAATTATTTAGTTCTGCATTGAAAACCGGAAACTTTGATCGTTTATATAAATCGTTATTAGATGAACTTAAATATTCTCCGATTAAAGAAAATATGTTTCTTTATGAAGCAGGGACCTTATACTTTTACAATAGTGAACAGGATAAAGCATTTGAAAAATACAATATACTTATTGAACAAGCTGAATTTGCTGAACAGCAAAATCGCATTATTCTTAGAATTATTGAGTCTACACATGGTGATGTAAATATCGCAACACGAAATAATATTAATCTATATTTAGAAAAATTATCGAGTGTTAATTATGAATATCAATTGTATGCTAGATATTGGAAGATTCATATAGAAACGGAAAAGGGGAATTTCTTTACAGACAAATATGAAACACTATTAAAAGATTTAAATGCATATAAAGATAATGCACAAGATCAGCAAATTTATCTTGAAATTGTTAAGCGATGTTATACAGATATTATCAGGAGTTATCATATTTTAAAGAGAGCATTGCCATCGTCAATATTATCTGATTTCATTTCATTTTTAAAAGAAAAATATAATGAAAATATCAGTATAATTAATTATTATGATTCACTCTATGTAAAAGCAAATACTTCACATTATATTGATTTATTAAATGACATTTTAAACTATAAAAGTTGTCAGGATACATATGATTGTGCAGTGAGAGAATATAATCAGGCTATTGCGAGTGGATATGAGAACTATAAGTCAGTTAGTGCTTGTGAACTGAAGTATATTGATTTAGAGTTATATCTTAATGATAATATCTCAAATTTTCAAGAATATGAAACAAAAATAAAGACATTTTTAACAAATGCAGAAATCAATAGAGTCAGTGTGCATGTGGCTTATTGCAAAACTTTACTTGCTAAATTGTATATGATACAAAATTTATATGATAATGAGTATCGTAGACTTCCCAACCGCAAAACAAAAAATTCAACTATTAATACTTGCCTACATGAAGCAAAAAAAATATATACCGCATATCAAATGAGTATGGCATAATTCGAATTAGTATTTTAGAATTATTATATAAGATTGCAACTATTTCAGATAGAAAAGAATTAGAAAATACTATAAAAAAAATGACTGATATTCTTGAAAATCATCAAGAATATCAGCGCGAGAAAGATATTATACAATTTTATCAAAATATTCTTAATAGTAATGAAAGTTTTGCTATGCTTGCAATTTCAATACTTAAAGCATATCCTATTATTATGCAGTAGTTTTTATTTTACGAATAAATTTGTGACAGGATTTTACTAAAGCAGGGGTGATGTCGTTATGGTAGGCATCACTCATTATTTTGGCTAATTTAGGAATATGTTTTTTCTTTAATCCGCACAATACAGCAGCATTTAAACCAATACGTAAACCATAACCTAGGTTATAGGGAAGTAAACGATAATTAGTTAAAAGTCCTATTGACTCTAATTTTAAATAATATTGATAGCTCTTATATTTATCGGGACATAATATCCATAGATGATGTGTGGGTGTTTGCTCATCAGAACGTCTTACAATGGGAACATTATAGTCGAACAATAATTTTTCTAGTTCACTCACACAAGAGTTACAGGTTTCACAATATTTATTGAATTGCTCCTTATACATTAATGGTAGTAATGAATCTGCAATTGCTTTTGGATGTGTATTGCTTATATAGGTTTTGGCATGAGCCAAATATTGCTCCCAAACAACATCTGCATTCTTTACAGCAATTAATCCTTTTTGAGGTCCGGGATAATTTTTATGCAATGTGGTAATAATCATATCAAATCCCATATCAAATGGATTCATAAAATGTTCACATAGGATGGAACTGATATATTGTGATGCATCAAATATTTTATAACATTGTGTACAATCCTTAAGCCAAGAAAAATCTTCATAATATAGTCCCTCACTTCGGTCAACAAAAACATAATCTATTTTTTCTGATTCAATTAATTTCATGGTTTTAGACACATCCACGCCCAGCTTTTCATAATTAGGAACCATTTGATATGTTATTGCACCTATATTTTTTAATATTTCTTCAGTTGCAAAATGACCTCCAGCTATTTCAGGTAATAATATAATCTTATCTCCAGGCTTAAGAATACAAAGGAAAAGTATTAGATGTGCGTTTAATCCCGATAATGATTTCAAATCCACATCGTAAGCTTTTAATTTTTTTGACCATTCTTTTTTTATGTATTGAAAAAACTCAATATATTCATTTCGTCCTGCAAAAATGACTTTATCATTAACATCTTTAAAACGCTCACTTACATAAAGACCTGCAAAAAAATTTGTATTCTCTATATCATAGATAAAAGGGACATTTTCTGTGGGGTTTAATATTAATGAGCTTTCAAATTTTTTTTTCAAATACTCTAGTTTATATTTATATGCTGAATTTGTAGTTATTTCAAACTGAAAAAAAATGTCTGCAGTGCTATTATTATAACATTCTGTTTTTGAGAAGCCATTTGCCAAGAAGATGTGCTGAGCAGCAAGTCCATTTGACATTGTTGCGGCTTTTAGCAGACTATAATTATTATCTATTGAATAATTTACTGCAATATTTAAAAGATTTGTTCCATACCCACACCCTTGATATCTCTTTAATACAAAGAAACGACGTATTTCATAACAGTCTTTGAGCTTTCGTAACGCAATAGTTCCGCAAATGCTTTTTTTTCATTGATCAAACACCAAAAGCTTCCATCAATTATATAATTTTTTGAAATATCCAAAATATCAGAATCTTTCCCAAGAGGAGAAAAACTTCGTGCATTTTCTTTAAAAACCTTTTGAAAAAATTTATATATTTTCATGTTCATTTCTTCTGTATATTGTATAATTTGCATTGAAATAATCTCCTTTCAAATTGCTAACCGGTAATCTCTTATAATCACTTGTTTTCTATCTCCAACCAACGGATAACTAAAAATTATCCTTCACTTATTAACTGTATCCACTATTTCTGTGAATAATTAATTGACATAATAATATTGGTAAATTATGATTTTGTCTTATAATTATATTCAGACATATAGAATACTCAAGAACTTAAGTATATTCTGTAATTAACTGTTCTTTTATCATTATCTACACATACTCTAGCCAATTTTCCAATTGTATCTTTAATTTTGCCTCAGAACCTTCCCATCGTATATAAGTTATTCCTAGTAAATCAGTGGCAAGCTTAGGATTATCTTTGCATACAAATGCTACTTTTTTTCTTCCTTTTTTTCCACAAAATAATCCATATTCTAATAATACATTATCATTTATCCCTGATGTTTTCCTAATATGATCAGTATACCAAATCTTATCATCTGCATTAAACATAAAAATTGCTCCATCCACTTGTTCTGCAATTTTAATCAGGCTATCCAATGTATAATCGGATGGTGAAAAAATCGGCGTTTTATTTGAATTCCACATTATAGATTCTGCATTTAATTCATCCAATGTAGCCGCTACTATAGTCATATCATTAATAGCTTCTTTTGAACTCCCGATAAAAATCTTCTTATTCATCTTACAACAATCCTCACTTACTTTAATTATATCAAATGGTATAATACTCTTGTACCCATTCTGCTTCCATTCACTACTACCATCATCATCTATTTCAAAGCCCAAAACACCTTTCCTGTCAATGGAATATACTATCTGTGCTTTATTCAAAATTTCTTCTCTGTCGAAATCATTCCCACATATATTACACAAAATTCTTTCATTAATGTTTAATATACGAGCTTCACTTAATAACAATTCCTCACCGCAAGAACATCGTATACTATATTTGTACTTCAATAAACGTTCTTTATGAAGCAATTCTACAAATTCTCTTGCTGATCGCCCCTCGCATCCTATAAGTTCAAAAAAATCCTCTGGATATAAAGCATCAACACTATTGACCGACAGCGTTTTCAATTTGCTTTTCAACACTTTCAAATACTTGTTCTTCATACTTATCATAAATCCTCAATGCCATCTGCATATCATCTTCTCTAAATTTTATTCCATACCTAATCCATATTTCTAAATAGTCAGCATCTGCAGCATCATACTTTAAATTCAAATTACTCTTTTCTCGAGCCAAAGCAATCCAGATTGCCTCAACTCTTTTTTCTGCATTCATTCTCTCTCTAAGAGTCATAAACGTTTTTGTAACAAATATAGGCATTACCGTATTTTCACCTTTCAATGATGTAATGACCTTTTCACCATCTTTAAAACGTATCCTAGCAACTATCCCCTCTATTCCCATATCCCAAATATCTGAAAATTTCTTTTCAAAAAAATAATCATTTATAGCTAGTCCCTCAACATCATTATAAATTTCCCTTTCAAATTGCATCACTCCTTCATTTAATATTTTATTCTCATCGCTATCAACTACATTTTCCAATGGTAATCTGTTAATAATTTAATTCGAAAAGCCTTTAATTATTTCACTGCAATCTGCTACAGCTTTAAATGCTGGTATTTGATTATATACATTGTCTATCAGATTTTTGCTCAACTGATATAATACCTTTTTATGTTTTGTACCAATATTTACATATTTAACATGAAAATTATTATTAAGAATATTCAAGGTTCTTTCAAATAAACTCTCACATCTATCTGTTTCCAAAGCTACTCTTTTTCTCTGCCAAGCCTTTATAATCATGCGCTCATTTATAAAATCAATCTCTACCGGAATATATACACACGACTTTTCCAATTCTCCATCTTTACCTTGAAGCTTTATATCATACGCAAAAATAAGTTTCAAGTTATTTAATTCTCCATCTTCATTTTTAATCATTTTAGTTGCTACTATTTTAGCAGTTTTCTTTTCATTTGGTTCTGATGATAAAATATTTGAAAATTCATATCCTTTACCATCCGAATATAAGGCTAATCCCTCACCCCAATCAGTAGGTAATGAATATTTCCTGCATTCGTCAATTTTATAAACCCTAATTAATTTTCTCTTTCCATAAAATAATTCTGAAGACAAAAATTCCTCAAAGTTATCTAAATTTATTTTACTCTGCCCAAATAGTTTATTCACCCATAACTTGGTCTCCATTCCCTCGTCTTCTTCTGATTTTTGTATATTATTCGCCCTTAAATAAACCTCTATAGCATTAGAATTGCTGTCATTTATATTATCAATTAATGCTTGACTTATATACATAATATCATCTCCCATGTAATATATTTATAGAAAGTACAGAAAATTATATTGCCATTATATTTAATTCAAACCAGTACGTTCTATATAGTTATATAGCACCATAAACCAAATGGTATTTCACTAATTTTTATAAATTTCACTATTTTTCTCAATGAACGCATCCAAAAAAACTGACCTTTTGACAAAATTGTGATTTACAAACACAGAACAAATGATATATCAAGAGATTCTATTATCTTCGCTTATCGAACTGTCCCATATAAAAGAATTATCTTACTTTTTGTTTATGCGCAAAATACTACATATCTTTAAGGTTTTTACTACATACAAAATCCAAATAATCTTTAGGAGTTATTCCTGTTTTTATAAATTCTTTGTGAACCGATTCTCTCCATTCGCTCGCTCCTTCACCTGAAAACGTGCTCCATACGCTTCGAACGACTGTAAGCACCTTAACTGCCCAATCAACATACTCTTTCCTATTCACATAATATATATGGGCATCATCAATCCCATCCTAGTTAGTAATTAGAATAGTATATACATTAGCGTCTTTTTCTGTTCACGTTTTTGGGGTATTACCAAATGGAAATAATTTAGTCAAAAAGATTGTGGTTAGATATTTGGTATCAAAAAACGTGATACAAAACAGGTGTTTAAAGCGATTGCACATCAACAAGGTGTTTCCGCATCAGAAGTAAAAGAACGTATTCAATCAACCATCTGCATTTACCACAAGCACGACTGCCGCAGAACGATTGCGGCGATTTCCGACGCACTGCCGGATATGGACGCAGCTATGCGTCCGCTGGCAGAGCAGACGATCCATAAACTGCAAAACATAACCGACGCAGCATTTGAGGAAGCGCAGTTCACCATGACGCTTTCAGACGCAGAGTAAAAGATGACGCGGGCGCGGCGGCGA
>ERZ859937.634-NODE-634-length-13812-cov-18.465218_pt1 | contig 13812 bp, 13 predicted proteins | sample MGYA00509985_ERZ859937 | MGnify/ENA primary metagenome ERZ859937 (study PRJEB30046, sample SAMN00715169) | human gut metagenome | study: EMG produced TPA metagenomics assembly of the A metagenome-wide association study of gut microbiota in type 2... | reverse complement strand
TTGCTGAGGCTCGCACCATAATCAACGACATTCGCCAGCGTGCGAAGAACTCTGTAGACAAGCACATCGCTTACGCCAAGGATCAGTGCGAAATAGCACTCTACCCTGAGTCTTACTTCCAGGACAAGGAGACAGCACGCAAGTGTCTGCGCTGGGAACGCCGACTGGAGATGGCTATGGAGAACGGACGCTACTTCGACCTGCGTCGCTGGGGTATAGCTTCAAAGACGCTCAATGCCTATTTCGCCAAGGAACAGAACGACGTGTATGACGGACAGACCTATGCCCAGTATTACAAGGACGCTCACTACACGGCAGGCAAGAACGAGTTCTTCCCGATACCTTACAACCAGCTTTACTATGTGCCTGGACTCTACGTGCAGAACAAGGGCTACAACTGATACTCAGGCAATGACTGACGGGTCTGCGGCGGCAACCCCTGCCCGCCAGTCGACCGCAATAACCTAACAATAAAAAGAAACGACAATGAAAACAAGAATATCATCAATCGTCATTCTCCTCATGGCCCTTTTTGCCGTGGCCTGTCAGGACAACGATATCGACCGTTCGGACATGACAGTGGCCGCCCCCGATGCGGCTTCGATAACAGGCCAGCTGCAGGGCGACGACTACACATGGCAGTGGGCAGCCCTGCCCGAGGGCGAGAGTATGCAGGTGCAGATTTACCGCAACGGCACGCTCAACTCCACCGAACTGGCCACGGGCAACAGCTACACCCACAAAGGCGTGCCCACAAACGTGCCTTACGAGTATGTGTTCAAGGCAACCGACGGAACCAACGTCTCGCAGGGCGTGGTGAAGACCTACACGCGCGAGGGCGCAACCTCAATCACCGACCTCGCCATGAAGCAGGTAGACACGGCAAGCGGCTACGATGCCGAGGTGTCGTGGAGCAAGGCTGCCGATGCTACCTCTATAAAGCTGCATGCCGCCAGCGGCGTGCGCGTGATAGACGAGACGCTCACCGCCACCGCCACCGGCTACACTATAAATGACGTGAAGGACGGCGAGACATGGGACGTGTCGCTCACCGCCGTCAACGACAAGGGCTCGGCCCTCGCCGCCACCTCGTCGCTGCGCATAGGCAAGACGACGATAGGCTTCCTCGGCACCTATGCCACCGCCGACGACCTCGTGAAGAACGGCGACGACGATGAGGCTTCGGCATGGCTCTGGCTGCACAGCCAGTATCCGTCGGCCAAGTATGTGAGCTTCGCCGACATCGCCTCTGCCGCCGACATCGCCCCCTACCGCGTGCTCTTCTGGCTGCGCGACCTTGAGACGGGCAACGAGGGCGACGTGTGGACCATGCCGCAGAGCGTGCTCGCCGCCACGCCGGCCATACGCCAGTGGTACAAGGACGGCGGCAACCTGCTGCTATGGGGCCACGCCACGGTCTACATAGGAACGCTTGGCCGCGTGAGCACCGAGATGCTGCAGAACAACGACAAGACCATAGGCTGCGGCGCAGGCGGCTACAACGGCGACGTGTGGAAGATGGCTGTGGAGCTGAACCCCGGCGGCAAGTTCTCTGTCGATATGTCGTCGCACCCCATATACAGCGGCCTTGAGACCGAGCAGACCGACCGCACCAAGCTCATCGCCATGAAGGGCCCGGGATGGACCGAAGACCACAACTGCCTGTTCTTCAATATTCCTGCCGCCCTCACGGGCCAGGGCAACCAGGAGATGTCGTGCTACAGCATCGTGACCGACACCTACGGCATATATCCGCTCGCCACCTGGGACTCGCAAATCGACTGGGTGTCGCAGCTCAACATCTGGGAGGTGCGCCAGGGCAACACCGACTTCCGTGGCACCGTGCTCTGCGTGGGCAACGGCGGCTGCGAGTTCTCGATGAAGAACGACGACGGCACACCCGACAAGAGTGCCTATCCGAAGAACAACGCTTATCAGGAAAATGTGCTCAAGCTCGCCAAGAACAGTCTTGAATATCTCAAGACACGCTAAGGACCAAGTAATTACTAAAAAGCTCGTTTGCACCGACAAGAATATGATTTGCTTATTATAATTATTGATTTCAAGGGCTGCACCTCCTGTGCCGTGCCACGGCGCAGGAGCACACGGCCTTGCCAACCCTCAACAACGACAACAACATGAAAAAAACAACATATCTTTTGGCCGTACTCCTTACAGCGGCGACGGCTCTGTGCTCATCATGCAGCGACTCACACAGCGACGGACTAATGCCGCTGCCCGAAGCCCCTTCAACCCCCGACCAGCCCTCAACCCCCGACCAGCCGTCGGCATCGGGATACAACGAGCAGTATCGCCCGCAGATGCACTACACGCCGGCCAAGAACTGGGTCAACGACCCCAACGGCATGGTCTGCCTTGACGGCACATGGCACCTCTTCTACCAGTACAACCCGAGCGGCAACGACTGGGGAAACATGAGCTGGGGCCACGCCACGAGCACCGACCTCATGCACTGGACCGAGAAGCCCGTGGCCCTTACCGGCGACGACCTCGGACAGATATTCTCAGGTTCGGCAGTAGTCGACAAGGATAATACCGCAGGCTTCGGTCCCAATGCCATCGTGGCCCTCTACACCTCGGCCGGCGACCACCAACAGCAGAGCATAGCCTACAGCACCGACGGCGGCGAAACGTTCCACAAGTATGACGGCAACCCCGTGATAGCCAACACTGACATGGCCGACTTCCGCGACCCCAAGGTGTTCTGGCACGAGCAGTCGAAACAGTGGATAATGTCGCTCGCTCTCGGCTATCAGTACGGCATACAGTTCTGGGCATCGAAGGACCTCAAGAACTGGAGCCGACTCAGCACCTTCACCACCGACATCACGCGCTGCAAGCGCGGACAGTGGGAATGTCCCGACCTTCTGCCGTTCGACTGCAACGGACAGAAGAAGTGGGTGCTCATCGTGAGCGTCAACCCCGGCGGACCTACAATCGGCAGCGGCACGATGTATTTCGTAGGCGACTTCGACGGCAAGGAGTTCCATGCCGACAACCTCGACTATCCGCTATGGCTCGACTACGGTCCCGACAACTATGCCGGAGTGACGTGGAGCAACGCCCCCGAAGGCCGCACGGTCATGATAGGATGGATGAACAACTGGTCGTATGTGGGCGCGTCGCCCGTGTCGCCGTGGCGTTCGGCCTTCACCCTGCCTCGCACACTGTCGCTGAAGAATGTCGGCGGCAAACCCTTGTTGTGCAGCAATGTCGTGACTGAGATTGATGGCATAGCCGACGAGTGGCACGACCTCACAGCCAGTGCCTTTGACGCTGCCGATGCCTATGAGGTGGAACTTACGGTGCCCACAGGCCGCGACGCCGAGATAGCCCTCGCCAACAAGGAGGGCGAGCGCATGGCCTACACCTACAACGCGGCCACACGCAGCGTCATAGGCCATCGCGGCCAGCAGACGGGCGACGTGTCGTTCAACGGCATGTTCTCGCTGCCGTCGGTCAAGGGCCCGATAAACACCGAGGGCGAGAGTGTCACGCTGCGTTTCTACATCGACCAGTCGTCGGTAGAGCTGTTCACCGCCGACGGCTCCATGGCGCAGACGGTGCTTGTGTATCCCAAGAGCATATACAACAGCGTGACTGTCGACGGACAGGCCGCCACGGGGCGTGTGCGCGCCATAAAGTCGGTGTGGAGGCAGTGACACGGCCAACGCACGCACATGACAGGCATGCCGCGCACCTCGTGGCGCACGGCATGCGCAATCGAGTAGGAGGTAAACACTAATCATAGGTGTTTTATCTCCTACTTTCGTGTTTACCGACCTCTCACACCACCGTACGTGCCGTTCGGCATACGGCGGTTCCTATTTTGGATACCATTCGAGATACGCCTCCATTAAAGTAGCATACCCTGCAGAGCGCAGATTATTATTGTTTATCGCCCTCGTTAATATAAGACTGTCAGCTATGCGCCAATAGCCTTTGCGAGTATTATCCCATTCGTATGCTTGGTATTTATTAATACCGCATCTAATGAGGTTTGCCGCCAGCTTCCTTCAGATTTCACCTTACGATGAACACCCTTGCTTTTGGCTATGTAATTCCCGCTTTTAGGGCTTATTCGGGACTTGCACCCGTTAGATAATGCTCATGCCGAGCGTACAATACGAAAACGAGGGGCAGGAGAATAAATCCTGTCCCTCGTTTTGTGTGTTATGTTATTCAATAGTTGACAAGAATCGCTTCAGATGTCCTGCATAATATAGCGGAATGTTATACAGCGTAAACTCACGGGCATCGCTTCGGGTGATGGTGTCGGATGTCATCGGTCCGTTCCACAATCGTAAGGCGACATCTTCTTTCGATTCTTCCATAAATTGATGTAATGAGCGCAGCTTTGAGTTATTACCCGTTTTTACCTCTATAGGCAACAGGTGAGACTTGTGGCGTATTACAAAATCTACTTCTGCTTGAGAGTTGCGTGCATCGCGCACCCAGAACATACGCTTCTCGCCAAAGAGCATGGAGGCTCCGAGTAGTTCTTGCGCTACTATGTGTTCTGCAATGTCGCCGTTCCACAGTTCGTCGCTATCGTTGGTGAAGAGCAGTTCTTCCTGCATTCCTGCAACATAATTCACAAGTCCGGTGTCAAGCCACAACAGTTTTGGGCTTTTCTTCAAATCTGGCAGTATCGGGAATGACGTCGACGTAAGAGGATAAACAAGTTCTAAAAGAAGAGTCTTCTCAAGCGTGCGGAATGCGTTGCTGACATCAGCCGACTTGAAAGAGGAATTGGTGAACTTGGCAAACTGAATACGGTGAGCGGCAGAGGTCCAGCCATAATTCAGAATATAGCGTATAGAGTCTTGCTCTTTGGGCTTGCTGGCATACTTCTCCACGTCATCACGATAGCCCGAAAGCAGGGCGTTGAATACACCCTCAAGGCGCACCATGTCGCGATACTGGGCATAATTGGCAACCACTTCTGGCAATCCGCCTATTATCATGTATTTCTTGAAAAGGTCAAGTGTGTAGTTGTGAAGCGATTGCGGAACTGTAACATTCTCCACTTGCTGAGCCAACATGTCCTCGCCTATTGCTGAGAGAAATTCCACAAACGTACAGGGATGAAGAGCCATATATTCCACTCTGCCTACCGGGAAAGAGATGTGTCGCCCCATCAGACTCTCTAATAAAGATCCTGCTGCAATGACATAGATGTCGGGACGCTTCTCGTAGAAGTATCGTAGCGACTGTACAGCCTTTGGCTCATTCTGTATCTCGTCGATGAATATCAGCGTGCGTTGGCTGTCTTTGCGTACATTAGCCTTAAAGAAGATACCTGATAGCAAATCTTCAAATGAGTTGTCGGCAGCAAACAGTTCGCTATTCTCTTTTTCTTCAAGATTCAAGTAAATATAGTTGTCGAACTCTTTGGCAAACATCCTTACAAGTGTTGTCTTGCCAACCTGACGGGCTCCGCGCAAAACCAAAGGTTTGCGCTCGTCCTTTTGTGCCCATTCGCGGAGATATTTTAGTGCTATTCGTTTGAACATATCTAAATGATTATATATCAAGCACAAAGATACATAATAATATTCAAATCCAAACCAACTTTGGCTCAAAAATCAATCAAATCCAAACCAACTTTGGCTCAAGAAACAATCAAATCCAAACCAACTATAGGAGGTGTGGCATTCTTGCTGCAACAAATATAGGAGGCTATGGCATTTCGCCGTAGCCTCCTATGGTTAGCATATTCTTCTCAATCCTTTAGTTTTGAGATAATATCTTTTATTTTATTCGTTCAGCTTATAAGCCTTGAGGTTCTTTACCTCTGCCTTGCCTCCTTCAGCGTACACCTTTATATTATTATAAGGTGTGGTGGGGAATACGAGGTTGGTCATGGCAATGCGACCGCCGTCAACGAACAGCTCCACAGAACATTTGTCAATGAAGACATCCAGGTGATAAGTCTTCTTCTCTGCTCCGCAGAGTGAGAGCGGTGCCCATGTACCGAGGGCGAAGTCGTTCTTGTAGTTTACCACGAGGTCTTGCGAGAGTTTGCCCTTCATCTCGCCGGTAGCCTCAGCACGCTTCTCAATGTCGTGACGCTCGGCAAGCTTGCCGAAGTCGGTCAGACCGCTTTCCGAGCGATCCATCACGATGCGCTTCTTCTTAAGGTCGAGATAGATGAGTGTGCGCTCCTCCTTGTCGTTGTAGAGTGAGATGCCCACAACGTCCGAATTGTCGGGTGTAACGTCAGCTTCAAGCTCAAAAGCGCCATCGTTGTTGGCGAAGAGGTTGCGCTGTCTCCGAAATCTTGAGCAGTCCTACGTGCGATAGGCTTGCGTCCGAGCGCCATGTGGCGTTGACGGGATGAGGATTGGTGGCGTAAGTGACGGGCAGACCGTTCTCCAATACATTGACGTCGGCAGAGGGCAGACCAATCTGAATCTCGCGCGGACCGTTGGCGCTTGCTGCGTTGAGCATCACGTTGCGGTTGCCTTCCTCCTTTGAGTTGGATGACTTCGACGATTTGTCGCTCTGGGCATTTGCTGCTATAGCCATAAATGAGGCGAGCATAAGTGCCGATAACTTTGTGTAGTTGCTGTTGGAATACATAATATGTAAGGTTTAAGTTTTTGCTAACGTTCCCAATTTAGGTGCGTAAGTCGTTTTGTTGTTTTGACACCGCAAAATTAGGAACTCTGCAACCGACAGAAGTTAAAATTCCGTTCGTGCATGTCAAATTTTGTTGCATGTAACAAAATTGACATTATATGAACGATTTGTATTATCTACAACTACAAAAAAACCACAACAAACAACAAGAAGGCATCATTTCATTTTGTATTGCGCTCAATTTGCACTATCTTTGCATATAATATAGCATAACATAAAAAAGATTTAAACAGATAACAACATGCAAGAAACAAGACAAAATCGTATAGCACGACTCCTGCAGAAGGAGCTGAGCCTTATATTTCAGTCGCAGACACGTGCCATGCACGGCATTATGGTGAGCGTGACACGCTGCCGTGTGTCGCCCGACCTGAGCATCTGCACAGCCTATCTCAGCATTTTCCCATCGGAAAAAGCCGAGGAACTCATCAAGAACGTAACAGCCAACGAGAAGACAATACGCTACGAACTGGGCACTCGCGTACGCAACCAGCTGCGCATCATCCCCGAACTCAGATTCTTCATCGACGACTCGCTCGACTACATCGAACGCATTGACGAACTGCTGAAGAAATGAATTTCCCGTTCTTTATAGCTCGACGCTATGTCTTCTCCAAGAAGTCGACTAACGCAATAAACGTCATTTCAGCCATCTCGGTGGTAGGCGTGGCTGTGGGCACGATGGCACTGGTGATTGTGCTGAGCGTGTTCAACGGATTCCACGACCTCGTGGCGTCGTTCTTCACCAACTTCGACCCTCAAATCGAACTTGTGCCGACGCAAGGCAAAACGGCACCTGCCGACGACCCCGTGCTCGACCAGATACGCAAGATGCCCGAAGTAAGCGTGCACACCGACGTGCTTGAAGACCAAGGACTGGCTGTATACGGCGACCGTCAGCAGATGGTGACCGTTATGGGTGTCGACGACAACTTCACTCAGCTCACCAACATTGGCGACATTCTGTACGGCGACGGTGAGTTCTCGCTGCAGGCAGCCAATCTGTTCTATGCCATTCCGGGCATCCGACTGGCGCAGGACATGGGTCTGGGCGCACGATTCGAGGGCTATCTGAAGCTGTACGCTCCCGTACGACGCGGACAGATTACCGAACTTGCTGACCCGTCGGAGGGATTTGTGGTAGACTCGCTCATATCGCCGGGCGTAGTGTTTGCCGTCAATCAGGCAAAATACGACCGCGACCACATTATATGCTCCATAGGTTTCGCACGCCGACTGTTCGATCAGGACGGCATGCTCTCGTCGCTACAGATACGACTGAAGCCGGGTAGCGACCTTGCGGCTGTGAAGAAGCAGATGCGCGAGATTGTCGGCTCGAAGTATAGGGTGCTCGACAGGTTCGAACAGCAGTCGGACACGTTCAACATCATGCAGATAGAGAAGGTGCTGGCATACGTCTTCCTGACGTTCATACTTATGGTGGCATGCTTCAACATCATTTCGTCGCTCTCGATGCTCATCATCGACAAGAAGGCGGATGCTGCCACTCTGCGCAACCTGGGTGCTACCGACCGACAGATACGCAGCATATTCCTTTTCGAAGGACGCATCATCTCAGCCATCGGTGCCGTCGTGGGCATATTGCTCGGACTGCTGCTCTGCTGGCTTCAGCAGGAGTTCGGACTGGTACACATGGGCGATTCGGCTGGCTCGTTCGTAGTCAACGCCTACCCCGTGAGCGTCCATTACGACGACGTGGCTATAGTCTTCGTCACGGTGCTCTTGATAGGATGGGCTGCAGCGTGGATTCCTACACGTAAGCTTAAGGTATAAATTGAAAAAACGGGGCAGCTTTACAGCTGTCCCGCTTCTACTTGACGCACAATGCGCTCGGTATATTTATCGACGCCTTCTGCGTCATATTTTTTTGTCAGCGATGCACCGAACAATGAGGCGAACGCCTGATAGAAACCCGCCCTTATAGGTCCGAGAAACGCCTGTATCAGTTGATACGACGACGAGTTGCACTCGCGGTACACCAGTTTTATCAGCAACTTACCCTGCGAATACGTCAGTTTCTTCATGCGCGGCGTATACTCCTTGCGTATACTCTTCTCCACAAGTTTCATGTGTTCTTCCCTTGCCTTCTTGTTTGGCAGTGTCTGCATAAACTCGTAGGTCTCGATGATTATCGAGTTCACCTCCTTGGCTATGGGCAACACCCTCTTGATGTTTGCCAGAAGACGATTGTATGCCTGCCGCTGACGCTCGTCGTTGAACGTCAGTTGCGGATAGACATACAGCGTGTTCAGTTCGACATACTGTATGCTGTCGCCATCATGCAGCACCTTGCCCACCTTAACCATAGGCACCAGGGTAGGCGTATTCAAATCCACCTCGCGATCCTCGGGGTTGACACGGCGGCTGCCGTTGTTCTGCGCACGTGCAGACATGGCGCAGAACGCAAGCAACACGACCAACAATATTATGTTGCGATTGCTTCTTTTCATTTTCTATTTTTACTTTTCCGAATACAATATCTGCACCATTGTCTGTCCTACAGCCTTGAGTGTGGCGCGGTCGATGTGCTCCATAGTGTCGTTGATGGTGTGCCATGTGGGGCCGAACGAACTCTGCTGGCAGTCGGGATAGAACGGTATGATATCGATGCAGGGTATTCCAGCCTTCTCATTGACGGGTACATGGTCGTCGGTTATCATGCCGCCTTCCTGCATGGGGAAGTACGAGCCGTAGCCTATCTGCGACGCAGTGCGCCACACCTTATTTACAATCTCTGAAGCATACTGCTTCGACACAGACTCATGATAGAATCGTGCTCCCTCGCCGCCTACCATGTCGAGCAGTACACCGTATCGTGCCTCATAGCCCTGGGGCTGATGTTCTGCCCAGTACTGAGCGCCGAGTGCCCACGAGTCTTGCGAGTCGGGGGCCGACGACCACTGCGGCACACCGTAGTCTTCGGCATCGAAGCACACGAAGTCGACACCTACGTTGAGTGTAGAGTCGTTGCTTATGACGCGCGCCAGCTCCAGCATCACTGCCACACCACTGGCTCCGTCGTTGGCACCCATAACGGGCTTGCGCCAATTGGTCGAGTCGGGGTCGTTGTCTGCCCACGGACGGCAGTCCCAATGGGCGCACAGCAATATGCGTGTGGTCTGTTCGGGGCGGAAGCGTGCCCATATATTGCGCGAACGGAGCATAGTGCCGTCCCAAGCCTTGAGCTCGGCATCCTGCGTCTCCACCTTCATTCCGTAGCCTGCAAACTGCTTCATTATCCATTCGCCACACTTGTCGTGTGCCTCAGTGTTCATCAAGCGCGGACCGAAGCTGCACTGCTTGGCACAGAAGGCATAAGCCGAGTCGGCATTGAATGTCGGACCTACAAGAGCAACGGTGTCAGGCTCAGTAGCCGACTTGCGCGAACTCTTGCACGACATGCACGAGCATGCCATTGCCACCACAAGAAATGCGAATAATATAGAGAATATCGATTTCATAATTAAAATTCAAAATTGAATAATTCCAAATCGGCGAAGCCGACCAATTCAAAACTCAAAACTCAAAATTCCTAATTCTTCTTCGCTTCATACGCCAGAGCGTACATGCGTATCTGCTTCACCATAGCCAACAGACCATTAGAGCGTGTCGGCGACAGATGGTCTTTGAGTCCGATGCGGTCGATGAAGTAGAGGTCGGCATCAAGAATTTCGCGTGGCGTGTGTCCGCTTATCACCTGAATAAGCAGGGCGATAATGCCCTTAACGATGAGTGCGTCGCTGTCGGCAGTGAACACCAGACGTCCGTCGTCGGTCATGTCGCACTGCACCCACACACGGCTCTGACAGCCGTCTATAAGGTTCTGTTCGGTTTTATACTTAGCGTCGAGCGGCTCCAGTTCGCCACCCAGGTCAATCAGCAACTGGTATTTGTCCATCCAGTCGGTGAAGTCTTGAAACTGCTCAATGACTTCGTCTTGTATTTCGTTTATGCTCATTTTTTCTTATTCAACCACAACAATCTTAAACAATTTATCACTCGGGCGAATCTTGCCCGGCACACGGAACGACACGTGCTGTCCCTTCTGTGCAGTCTGTACGGGATTGAGGTCGTAGCGTATTTCGTCCACATCGACATACATCACGCCAGTAGTAGGACCCGTGATGAGAAGCTTGTCGCCCACGCTGAACTCCGCAGCTTCGCATGTGAACTCAGCAACACCAAGCTTTGAGAAATACTTCACGCCGCGACCAACGTACACCTTCTTCTCCGTAGCGTTCGAACCATAGTTGCTGTTCCATTCGCCCAGAGTCTGACCCTGATAGTAGCCGTCCCAGAATCCGCGGTTGAACACAGTGGCAAGACGCTTGTCCCATTCGTCCTTCTTCTCTTCGGTGAAGTCGCCGTCGAGCACAGCCTGAATCGCCTCCTTGTAGCAGCGCACCACATTATATACATATTCAGCACCACGTGCACGACCCTCAATCTTGAACACACGCACACCCGAACGCATCATGCGGTCGATGAAGCGGATGGTCTTAAGGTCCTTAGGCGACATGATGTACTTGTTGTCCACCTCAAGCTGAGTGCCCGTCTCGTTGTCGGTGACGGTGTACGAGCGGCGGCATATCTGCATGCACTCGCCACGGTTGGCAGAGCGTCCGGTGTTCATAAGGCTCATATAGCACTTTCCGCTCACAGCCATACACAAAGCTCCATGGCAGAACATCTCAATGCGCACCAACTCGCCGTTGGGTCCGCAAATGTGCTGCTTCTCAATCTGCTCGAAGATATAAGCCACCTGGTCCATGTTCAGCTCACGCGCCAGCACCACCACGTCGGCAAACTGAGCGTAGAACTTCAGAGCCTCAGCGTTGCTTATGTTGAGCTGAGTAGACAGATGCACCTCCTGGCCAATCTCACGACAGTATGACATTACAGCCACGTCCGACGCTATGACAGCCGAAATCTGAGCCTTCTTGGCAGCATCGATTATCTGGTGCATCAGCTCCACATCCTCATCGTAGATGATGGTGTTGACGGTCAGATAGCTTTTCATGCCGTGCTCGGCACAGATAGCAGCAATGTCGTGCAGATCGTCTATGGTGAAATGGTTGGCAGAGTGTGAACGCATGTTCAACTGCTCCACACCGAAGTAGATACTGTCGGCACCGGCCTGTATGGCTGCCATAAGACTCTCACGTGAGCCTACGGGCGCCATTATCTCGTAGTCTTTTATTGTTGTATTATCCATATTGGTGCAAAATTACTGATTTATAATTGTAAAACCACAAAAAATAAATAGAAAATAGCTATCTTTAATATTTACAATGTTTTGCACATTGTGAGTTTTTATGTAAATTTGCTACGTTAAACTAATCAACTATACATAAATAGACCAAGAACAAAAATTATGAAAATCAAAAGCTTAATCGTACTTTTGGCAATATGCCTCTCTGCCTGCACCGGAAGCAAGTATGCCGGTGTGCCTAATCAGTATCAGGAATTGATCAGCCAGACCATGCAGACGGCGGGCAGCAATGCCAAAGAACTGAAGAAAGCATTGAAGCAGGCTCCTACCACACAGAGGGAGGCTATGGCTTTCCTTATCGCTTATATGCCCGAAAGGGATGCCAAGGCTCTGACTGCCAATTTCCTGTTGGAGAATGTGGATTATGCATATAAGGCAAGAGCTGAGTTCCCGTGGGCTAAAGAGGTGCCCAACGACATCTTCCTCAACGACGTGGTGGCTTATGTCAATCTGAACGAGAATCGCGAAAACTGGCGCAAGGACTTCTACGAACGCTTCAAGAAATACGTAGCCAACTGCAAGACGATGCGCGAAGCTATCGACTCGGTTAATAAGAATGTACGCGACGAACTGCTGGTCGACTATAACACTAAGCGTGAGAAACCCGACCAGGCTCCTTACGAGTCGATGCGTCAGCACATGGCTTCATGTTCGGGTCTGTCGATATTGCTCACCGATGCGTTCCGTGCTGTGGGCATCCCATCGCGCGTGGCTGGCACTCCGGCGTGGTACGACGACCGTGGCAACCACAACTGGAACGAAGTGTGGATTGACGGCAAATGGCGATTCACCGAGTATTATCCTTCGGAAGACTTGGACAAGTCGTGGTTCCTGACCGATGCCGGCAAGGCCATAAAGGAAGACCTGCGCAAGGCTATATACGCAGCGTCGTTCAAGCCTACGGGTTCTTACTTCCCCTTGGTATGGGACAAGGACATCCGTTATGTACATGCCGAGAACGTTACCGACCGCTATACAAGCCTTTACAGAGCGCAGCTATCAGCCACTCCTGCCGATGAGCATCACGTCGACCTTAGAGTGATGGTGTTCAAGGACAAGGAGCATGCCGAGAATTCGGGCGACCGTGTAGCCACCAATCTGGACGTATTCAAGGGCGAAGAGAAGCTGTTCGGCGGTCGCAGCACAGGCGCTACGCAGGACATGAACGACGTACTCACATTCAAGGTTGAGAAGAACCAGTCGTACACAGTAAAGTTCACAAACGGCAAGGGCGAATTGGAAACCAAGAACGTGGAAGTGGGCGACCAGACCACTACCTTGAAACTGTATATGAAGTAAAAATATTTATTCAACTAAATACTATCTTTATGGAAAAAACATTGATTTTATTAAAGCCGTGTACAGTTCAGCGCCGTCTCATCGGCGAAGTAATCAACCGCATTGAGCGCAAAGGTCTGCGCATCGTTGGCTTGAAGATGATGCAGCTCGACGATGCTATCCTCAACGAGCACTATGCTCACCTCATCGACCGTCCCTTCTTCCCGTGGCTCACAGCCTCGATGAAGTCGGCTCCCGTCATTGCCATGTGCGTTGAGGGCAACAGCGCAGTTACTGTAGTGCGCAACATAGTTGGTGCCACCAACGGACGCAAGGCTGCTCCCGGCACTATCCGTGGCGACCTCTCAATGAGCGGTCAGGAGAACATCATCCACGCCTCTGACTCTATCGAGACAGCCGAAATCGAGATGAAGCGCTTCTTCCGCGAAGGCGAGATATTCGAATATCCCGACCCATTGCACGACTACTTCTACGCTCCTGACGGGGATTAAAGAGGATGTGTCAAAAGTCAAACAAAGCGGGCTGAAAGCCCAAAAAGCACATAGGAGGGTGTG
>ERZ859937.631-NODE-631-length-13843-cov-5.484262_pt1 | contig 13843 bp, 7 predicted proteins | sample MGYA00509985_ERZ859937 | MGnify/ENA primary metagenome ERZ859937 (study PRJEB30046, sample SAMN00715169) | human gut metagenome | study: EMG produced TPA metagenomics assembly of the A metagenome-wide association study of gut microbiota in type 2... | reverse complement strand
CGTGCCGTAGCCTACGCCGCCGGCGAGCATGATTACCTTGTCGTAAGCGTACTTCTCAGCGCCTTCCTGATGCTCGAAGGTGAGCACCGAACCGGTGATGAGCGGCTGACCGAACTTGTTGCCGAAGTCTGACGCACCGTTAGAAGCCTTGATGAGAATCTGTTCCGGTGTCTGATACAGCCACTTGCGTACGGGCATGATGTCCTCCCAGTCGCGTGTGAGGTTGTCGTCGTCCTTAAGACGCGGATAGGCTGTCATGTACACGGCTGTTCCGGCGATAGGCCATGAGCCTACACCGCCGCCCATACGGTCGCGAATCTCGCCACCCGTACCGGTAGCTGCACCGTTGAACGGCTCAACGGTAGTCGGGAAGTTGTGTGTCTCAGCCTTCAGCGAGATAACGCTCTCGATGTCCTTCACCTGGAAGTAGTCGGATGTCGATTGGTCGTGCGGTGCGAACTGCTCCACAACCGGACCCTGCGCGAAAGCCACATTGTCTTTGTATGCAGAGAGAATCTTGTTGGGGTTCTCCTTTGTTGTCTGCTTGATCATAGCGAACAGCGACGACTCCATCTCCTTGCCGTCGATGATGAACGTACCGCCGAAGATCTTGTGGCGGCAGTGCTCCGAGTTGATCTGTGCGAAACCGAAGATTTCAGAGTCTGTCAACGGGCGGCCCAGCTCCTTCTCTATCTTGTGCAGATACTCAATCTCCTCGGCTGAGAGTGCCAGACCCTCCTGCTCGTTGTATTCTTCTATGTTCTCCACGCGCTTGATTGGTTCCGGCTCGTGGTTCACTGTGAAGATGTCTTGGTCGAGACCCTCGTACATGCGCTGTAACATAGGGTCGTGGTCGGCATCTTTCGAGCTTACGGGGAAGTACTCCTCAATACGCGAAATGCCGTGGAGGCTCATGTTCTGAGTTATCTCTACGGCATTCGTACTCCATGGAGTAATCATTTCGCGGCGTGGACCCACAAAGAAGCCCTCGACAGTCTCACCCTCGATGAGAGTGGCACCGCCGTAAAGCCAACACAGTTCATTGATCTCGTCTTGTGAGAGCTTGTGATCTGCTGCTGTAGCAATCACGCTCTTGCTTGGAGTCATGAAAAATAGAATCATACTGCTTGTATATTGTTTTGGATGAAAAACATTTTGTTGTCTGCAAAGTTACGACTTTTTAGCAAAATGAGCGCATGTTTGCATGGTTATTTTGATTATTTGATAGATAGTTTGTGAATATTCTCGAGTGTGTAGGTAAAGGGCAGAGCATCCGCATCGGTCGACGCGGATGTCTGCAACGGTCGACGCGGATGTCTGCAACGGTCGATGCGGATGTCTGCATCGGTCGATGCGGATGGTTTAAGCTCTGAGTGTGAACTCGAATCTAAGTCCTCCCTCCTCGTTGTTGTGTGCACTGATTGTTCCGCCGTGCAACAGTACGGCGTTCTTCACGATGGCGAGCCCGAGTCCGGTGCCGCCCATCTTGCGCGAGCGTCCTTTGTCCACGCGGTAGAAGCGTTCGAAGATGCGTGGCAGATGCTCCGATGGCACGCCCACGCCGTTGTCGGAGAAGGTGAAGTGCCACTTGCGGTGGTCGTCGAACAGCTCGTCGGAGCTTAGCTCTGCGTCTATGGTTATCGTTGTGCCCACACCGGCGTAGGCGATGGCGTTGTCGGTGAGGTTGCGGAACACGCTGTAGAGCAGACTCGTGCTGCCGCGCACCACGATGTTCGGCTGCAAGCGGTTGCAGAACTTCATCTCCTTCTGCTGCAGTTGCAGTGCCGTCTCCTTCTGTATGTTCGATACGATGTCCGAGATGTTCACGTTCTCCTCGCTCATCATCTCTGGTGCGTCGTCCATGCGGTTGAGCGTAGAGATGTCCTGCAGCAGCGAGGTGAGGCGTTGGCTCTGTGCGTAGCTACGCTGCAGAAACTGCTCGCGTGTGCTATCGTTGATGTTCGGGTTCTCGAGGATGGTCTCCAGATAGCCCTGTATGCTTGCCACGGGTGTCTTCAGCTCGTGTGCGATGTTCTGCGTGAGCTGTCGTTTCAGCACGTCCTGCTCGCGGCGTGTAGTCTGCAATCGCTTGTACATCTTGATGATGCGCTCGGCTATCTCGCCCAACTCGTCGTTGGGGAACACGGCGAGGTCTTCCGTGTCGAGCGACTCGTTGTGGTCGGCTCTTGAGGCGAAGGTGCGCAGCTTCGTGATGTTGTCGCTCAGTCGGCTGATGAAGCGGTAGAGTATGATGGTGAGCAGCAGTATTGCTCCTATGGCGAACCAGATGTAGTGCTGGTCGGCTTGCAGCGAGCGTACGAGGTCGCTCGTGTAGGGCAGGGCGGAGCGTATGATGAGCTGCTGTTTGGGGAAGTAGGTGGCAGAGTAGAAGAAGTCGCCGTGTACGGTCTCGCTGTTGCGGTCGACGGTCGAACCGGCTCCGTGTTTCAGTGCCGATGCTATCTCTGGGCGTGTAGAGTGGTTGTTGATGTGCGAGTAGTCCTTCAGCTTGCTGTCGTAGAGCACATCGCCGTTGGCGCGTATCAACGTCACGCGTATGTTCTGTATGTAGTGAGTTTCTACATAGCGGTCGAGCGCCTCCTCCGAGAAGTCGGGGAAGAGGCGCAGATGTTCCTCCATGCGCGAGTTGTAGTCTTGCAGCTTCAGGTTGAGCGTGTCAATCTTGAACTGTTTCTCGCGCTCCTGCTGGAACACGATGAACGCCACGGCGAACACAAGGAACACCGAGAGGATGCTGAGGTATAGTTTTTTGCCGACAGATATTTTCATAATTAGTAATTTAGGAGGGTATAGCATCCTGCCATACCCACGCAGGTGGTTTGTAGTAAGTAGGAGGGTATGGCAAAACTCAAACAAAACGGGCTGAAAGCCCAACAATCACATAGCCCAGGGCAGCGCCCTGGGTGTTGGGATGTATGATTGAACAATGCGCCCTGTAAGGGCAACACCTTAATAATTAAGCTTTTGCCCTTACAGGGCGTATGGTTTGTGTATGCCTTTTAACCCAGGGCGTTGCCCTGGGCTATGTGGTGCTGCCCCTTCGGGGCGTGTCGCTTGTGACTTTTGACACACCTCCCACGCCAATAGTTCGTAGTAGGTAGCGTGGGTATGGCAGGATGCCATACCCTCCTATGCGTCAAAGTAGTAACCGAATCCGAGACGTGTCACGATGCACTTCGCGAAGCGGCCTATCTTCTTGCGTAGGCGTGTGATGTTCACGTCCACGGTGCGGTCGAGCACCAGCACGTCCTTCGGCCATACGCGGTCGATGAGTTCCTGGCGCGAGAACACGCGTCCGCGCTCGTCGAGCAGCAGGTGGAGCAGTTCGAACTCGGTCTTCGTGAACGCTATCTCCTCGCCGTCGATGGCTACGGTCTTCTTGTCGAGGTTCATCACGATGCCTTGGTAGGTGATGAGGTGCGCCTCTTCCTCCTCGTTCTCAGTGGCTGTGCGGCGCAGCACGGCACGCACGCGCACCATCACCTCGCGCAGCGAGAACGGCTTCGATATATAGTCGTCGGCACCGAGGTTGAAACCCGTCACGGTGTCGTTCTCTGTGTCGCGGGCGGTGAGGAAGATGATAGGCACGCGAGCTGTCTGTGGGTCGTCCTTCAGCAGTCGGGCGAGGGCGAACCCCGACATGCCGCCCATCATCACGTCGAGCAGCAACAGGTCGAACGATGCTATGTCGAGCGTCTGTGCCTCTTCGGCTGATGTGGCGGTCTGCACCTCGTAGCCTTCTGTTTCGAGATTGAACTTGAGGATTTCGAGCAAGTCCTGCTCGTCGTCAACAACGAGGATTTTCTGGTTTTGTTTCATAACTGCTATATCTTTGTTCTGCTTGCAAAGTTATATATAATTGTATTCACACGTACTACCAAACTGTTACAATTTCGTTACGCCAACAAAAAAGGCACACCGCTTGGTGTGCCTTTCATATCTTAAAACGCCTGCTTATCGCCAACGATGACGTTAGCCACGGTCTTATATATTATATATATGTCGAGCCATACGCTCCAATGCTCCAAGTACCAGATGTCGCCAGCCACGCGTCCCTCCATCTGCGATAGGTATTTTGTCTCGCCTCTGAAGCCGTTCACCTGGCTCCAACCGGTGATGCCTGGCTTGATATAGTGGCGCACCATGTAGTTGTCGATGAGCTTCGAGTAGTCGTCGGTGTGCTTCACCATGTGTGGACGTGGACCCACGATACTCATCTGTCCTAACAGTACGTTGATAAACTGTGGCAGCTCGTCGATGTTTGTCTTGCGCATTATGTTGCCCCACTTCGTCTTTCGCGGGTCGTTCTTCGTAGCTTGCAGCGTGTCGGCATCCTTGTTCACCTTCATGCTGCGGAACTTCAGGCAGTAGAACTCCTTGCCGTTAAGTCCGGTGCGCTTCTGTCGGAAGAACAACGGTCCTGGCATTGTTATCTTCGTAACGATAGCCACAACGGCGAGTATGATGGGGAAGAGCGTGCAGAGGAATGTCAGCGACACCACGAAGTCGAACGTGCGCTTTATCAAGCGGTTCTCGATGAGGCTCAGCGGCTCGTTGTAGAGACTCAAGTAAGGTACGTCGCCCAGCACTTTGAGGTGCATACGATGGTGTAGATAGTTGCTGACGTTGGGCATCGAATAGAAGTGGATGAAGTGATGCTCGCAGTAGCGTATCACTTCAAGGATTTCCTCGCTGAAGCGTGAGGGCAGACAGCAGTACAATTCGTGTACGTTGCTGTGCTCCTTCAGCACCTCTGGCATATCCTGCGGTGTGCCGAGATATGTGCATAGCTCGGAGAATTTCTCGTTGGGTTGGTGGTCGAAGTAGCCCAGCACGTTGAAACCTAAGTCGTTTGGTGTGGTCATCTGACGAAACATGTTACGCACGTTGCTGTTGCTTCCTACGAACACCACGTTGTGTGCGTGCTTCGGCATACGTCGCCATGCTGCAACAACCTGACGTGTTATGATGCGGAAGATAGAAACACCGACGAATGCAGTCAGCCAAAACTCTATCATCCGGAATAACGGCATGTGTTGGAAGTCGCCGATGGCGAACATGAGAATGCAACCGATTGCACTTACGAAGAAGTTCTGCATCACACGCATGATAATCTGGTGGTTGCTCACCTTGCGATGATGCAGCACGACACCATAGTCTATTGTGCAAGCTAAATATACGATAGAGCCTACCACCATCGTTTGGCGCATTGCGTCGATGTCGGTGTCATATTTTAAAACGCAACAAAACAGCCAGTACAATAGATTGATGATGATGATATCACCAAGCAATACTGACATCTTCAATAGTTTGTTCTCGTGTGGGCTATGTATAGTGTTACTCATTATTCTTCATTTTGGGGTTGTATGAATGCTGATTTATAATTACTCTCTAACTCTCTAAGTATTATCGTTGTTGTAAGTATGCGTTTGATGTATCTTTGTTGTTTGTGTGTATGCATAACGCAAACGTTGCAAAGTTAGTCTAAATAGTTTAGATTATTGATACAAATGGACACAAAAGTGTTAATTAGTGTAAAAAAAAAAACGCTAAAAGACCAAAATTTCTTTCGGAAGCAACGCCACGGGCGTGCTTCCGGAGGAAATATGGCGGATTGTATCCGCTGCGTAATTGCGCAAGATATATGGAACTTGGCGTGCAAAACTCAATAATTTTAAGTAACTTTGCACTTCGTATTTAATTTTAAAAACAGAAACAAATGATAGTCTGCATAGCCGAGAAACCAAGCGTAGCCAAGGATATAGCCCGCATATTGGGCGCCACAACCTCCCACAACGGATACATGGAGGGCAATGGCTTCCAGGTGACGTGGACCTTCGGTCACCTCTGCACGCTGAAAGAGCCCAACGACTACACCGAGAACTGGAAGCACTGGAGTCTCTCGGCGTTGCCGATGATTCCGCCGCGCTTCGGTATCAAGCTCATCGACGACGACGGCATCAAGCGCCAGTTCAGCGTTATCGAACGTCTCATGCAGGCTGCCGACTGCATCGTCAACTGTGGTGACGCCGGACAGGAGGGTGAGCTGATACAGCGTTGGGTGATGCAGAAGGCACAGGCGAAGTGCCCGGTGAAGCGTCTTTGGATATCGTCGATGACCGACGAGGCTATCCGCGAGGGTTTCAACTCGCTGAAGGATCAGAGCGAGTACCAGCCGCTGTACGTAGCCGGACTGAGCCGTGCCATCGGCGACTGGCTCTTGGGCATGAACGCTACGCGCCTCTACACGCTCAAGTACGGACAGAACCGACAGGTGCTCAGCATCGGTCGTGTGCAGACACCCACGCTCGCGCTCATCGTCAACCGCCAGAAGGAGATCGACTCGTTCGTGCCCGAGCCTTATTGGGTGCTCTCCACCATCTATCGCGACACACTCTTCACAGCCACAAAGGGCAAGTTTACGACGAAGGAGGAGGGCGAGCAGGCGTTCGCCACCATCGCCGACAAGCCGTTCGAGGTGACGGGCGTGTCGAAGAAGAACGGCAACGAGGCTCCTCCACGCCTCTTCGACCTCACCTCGCTGCAGGTGGAGTGCAACCGCAAGTTCTCATACAGCGCCGAGACAACGCTCAACCTCATACAGTCGCTCTACGAGCGCAAGCTCACCACATATCCTCGTGTCGACACGCAGTTCCTGAGCGACGACATCTACCCGAAGTGTGCCGGCATACTCACCGGTATGCGCGGTTATGAGCAGTACATACAGCCGCTTGCCGGCAAGAAACTGCCCAAGTCGAAGCGTGTCTTCGACACATCTAAGGTGACCGACCACCACGCCATCATCCCGACCGGCGTGCCTGCGTCTGCACTCAGCGACATGGAGCGCAACGTCTACGACCTCATTGCGCGTCGCTTCATCGCTGTGTTCTACCCCGACTGCAAGTTCGCTACCACCACCGTGCTCGGCAAGGTGGAGGATGTGGAGTTCAAGGTGAGCGGCAAGGAGATACTCGAACCGGGCTGGCGCACCATCTACGCACAACAATCCACAGCAACCCAACAACAAATCTCAACATCTCAACCCAACAACCCACAACCGTCGTCTGATGACGACGACAAGCAGGACGAGGAGCGCACTCTGCCCACATTCGTAAAGGGCGAGAGCGGACCGCACACGCCTACGCTCACCGAGAAGTGGACCACACCGCCGAAGTACTACACCGAGGCTACGCTGCTGCGTGCCATGGAGACCGCTGGCAAGTTCGTCGACGACGAGACGCTGCGTGCTGCGCTGAAGGAGAACGGCATCGGACGACCGTCTTCGCGTGCCGGCATCATCGAGACGCTCTTCAAGCGCCACTACATACGTCGCGAGCGCAAGAACCTCATCGCCACGGCTACCGGTATCGAACTGATTGATATCATCCACGAGGAACTGCTCAAGAGTTGCGAGCTGACTGGCATCTGGGAGAAGAAGCTCCGCGATATAGAGCACAAGAAGTATGAGGCTGCCGACTTCATCAACGAGCTGAAGCAACAGGTGACGGAGATTGTGTACGACGTGCTGCGCGACAACAGCAACCGCCGTGTCACCATCACCACCGACGAGGATCTGAAGAAGGCAAAAAAGAAAAAGACTGCTGCGCCGAAGAAAGCCGCAGCAAAGTCTGCTGCAACGTCATCGACTGCATCAACAAAAAATGCTGCCGCCTCACCGCAACCCGCAACAAGCGAGCCGTCGGCAGACGACAGCATAATCGGCACCACTTGCCCCGTTTGCGGCAAGGGTACAATCATAAAAGGTAAGACGGCTTACGGCTGCAGCAACTGGAAGAACGGCTGCACCTACCGTGTCGCGTTCAAATAGTTTAGAACTTCACCACGCGCGAACCGTCTGCAATCTCTTCGATAGTAACCTTCGTTGCGTCCTCAGGCAGCAGGTCCTCTATCAGCTCCGGCCACTCGAGGAAGCACAGCGAACCGCTGTAGAAGTAGTCCTCGTAGCCCATGTCGTACACCTCTTCGAGCTTCTTTATGCGGTAGAAGTCGAAGTGGTATATTGCGTCGCCGGTTGTGGCGGAAGTGTATTCGTTCACGATGGCGAACGTGGGCGAAGTGATTACGTCGTCTACGCCCAAGCACTCGCAGACAGCCTTCACGAAAGTAGTCTTGCCTGCGCCCATCTTGCCGTAGAAGGCGAACACCTTGCCGTCGCCCATATTCTCTACAAATGTTTTGGCAGCCTCGTTGATGTCTGCCAGAGAATTGATTTTTATTTCCATAGTTTTTTCGTTTTTCTATTATAACAGTAAGCTGCTTGCAGCTTTTTTTATTTCCTTCCCTTTAGTGTTATCAGCGGTATGAGCATCTCTTCGAGCGAGATGCCGCCGTGCTGGAACGTGTCCTTGTAGTACGACACGTAGTAGTTGTAGTTGTTGGGGTAGGCGAAGAATGTGCTGCCGGTGGCGAACATGTACGACGTACTGATGTTTGGTGCAGGCAGTTGCGCCTCCTGCGGGTTCTTTATCACGAACACTTCCTTCGATTGGCAGTTGAGGTTCTTGCCCAGCTTGTAGCGCAGGTTGGTGTTCGTGTTGCGGTCGCCGATTATCTTCACCGGCTTCGACGCACGGATACTGCCGTGGTCGGTGGTGATGATGATGCGGCAGTCGATCTGCGAGAGTGCGCTGAGCAAGTCTGCCATGACCGAATGGCGGAACCACGAGAGCGTTATCGAGCGGTAAGCCGACTCGTTGTTGGCAAGTTCGCGCACCATCTTCGACTCCGTTCTTGCGTGCGACAGCATATCGATGAAGTTCACAACGATGACGTTCAGGTCGTTCTTTGTCAGTTCGTTGAGGCGCGCAAGTAGCTTGTCGGCACCCGTCGAGTCGTTCACCTTGTGATACGAGAACGAGTCGTGGCGGCGGTATCGCTCTATCTGCGTGCGTATGAGCGGCTCCTCGTTGAGGTTCTTGCCCTCGTCTTCGTCCTCGTCCACCCACAGTTCTGGGAACATCTTCTCAATCTGCACGGGCATCAAGCCCGAGAAGATGGCGTTGCGTGCGTACTGCGTAGCCGTCGGCAGGATGCTGGTGTACATGTCCTCCTCTATGTCGAACATGTTGCCAATCTCCTTCGACAGCACGCGCCACTGGTCGTAGCGGAAGTTGTCGATGACGATGAGGAACACCTTCTCGCCCTCGTTTATCGCAGGGAACACCTTGCGCTTGAAGATGTCCGGACTCATTAGCGGACGTTCGGTTACGCCCGGTGCCACCCACGACAAGTAGTGCTTCTTTATGAACTTGGCGAAGCCGTTGTTTGCTTCCTCCTTCTGCATCTGCAGCATCTCGGTCATGTTGCTGTCCGTAGAGCTAAGCTCCAGTTCCCAGTGTACCAGTCGGCGGTACGCATCCTTCCAGTCGTCTATCGTGTTGCAGTTCATTATCTGCATTGATATGTCCTGGAAGTTCTGCTGATAGCCCGTCTGCGTCACCTCCGACACAATCTGCTTGCGGTGTATGTTCTTCTTCAGCGTGAGCAGGATCTGGTTGGGGTTCACAGGCTTTATCAGATAGTCGGCTATCTTCGAGCCGATAGCCTGATCCATGATGTTCTCCTCCTCGCTCTTCGTCACCATCACTACGGGCGTAGCAGGCGACAGCTCCTTTATCTGTTGCAGCGTTTCGAGTCCGCTGATGCCGGGCATCATCTCGTCGAGCAGCACCAGGTCGAACTTGTGCTGCTTGCACTCTTCGATGGCATCTGTTCCGTTGCTCACGGTCACCACCTCGTATCCTTTGCTCTGAAGGAAGATGATGTGGGCGCGCAAGAGTTCAATCTCGTCGTCTACCCACAGTAAATATCCGTTGCTCATAATGCTCTTTCTTTTTTTGTTAAAAACCGTCGAGGTCGTAATACTCGTCGTCGTCGAAGCTATCGGTCTGCTTGTTGTTCTGCTTCTTGCTCGGCGTGCCTTGCTTGGGCTGAGGGTCTTCGCCGAAGTAGAAGTCGTCCTCCAACTGCTTGGGTTCTTCCTTTACTATCGGCTTGGGCTCTTTCTTAACCTCCGGCTTCGATTCCTCAACAACAGTCGTTGCAGACTCCTCCTTAACCTCCGGCTTCGGTTCCTCTACAACAGTCGTTGCAGACTCCTCCTTGACCTCCGGCTTCGGTTCCTCTACAACAGTCGTTGCAGACTCCTCCTTGACCTCCGGCTTCGGTTCCTCCTTAACCACAGTTTCGGTAGCAGGCTCCTGAGGTTGTTCCTCCTCGATGTTCACCACGCCACCCTCAGTCGACGGCTCTTCCGCAGGTTGAGGCTCTTCGTCGAAGAATGTGTTCGTAGTGTTCTGGTTGTCCGCAGGCTCCTCCTCGAAGTCGTCGCGCTGCTTTGTCGTCTTCTGTTCGTCTGGCTCAACGACTGGTTCTTCCGGAATGTCGAGCAGATCCTCCGTTGCTATCTTAAGCGGAGCGAAGTTCTTCTCGTAGAACTCGGCGTAGTCGGCGTAGCTGAACTGCTTGCCGAGCAGCGGCAGGTTCACGTCGCTGATTACTATCTGTCTACTCTTGCCCACGAGCTTCATCAGCTGCTTCTGCTTCTGTAGCTGGCGTGCGTACTGCAGTGCCTCGTCGTAGTTGCGGAAGCCCTTCACGAGCATTCGGTTCAGTCCGTCCGCCTGCTCCACCTCTATGTCGAAGTTGCGCACCATGAACGAAGTGAAGTTGTAGCGAGCCAGCTCGAAGAGCATACGGTTGGCGTCTATCGAGTCGGGTTGGTACGCAATCATGTATATGAACACAGCGTTGCGGTCGTTAGAGAACTCGCGCACCGCCGTCGAGTCGCTTTCGTTGAGCACCTGCGAGCGTCGCTCCCAGATGTTCTCGAGGTCGAACTTGCCGCCTTGCAGCTGTCGTCCCTCGTTCACGCCCTTCACTATCATGCCTGCCATTACGGCTATAGGGCTTTGCGGATACTTCTTCACCACCGTGTTCAGGTCGTCGATGCAGCCCTCGTAGTCGCCGTCGTTCAGCTTGCCCAGACCGCCGATGAAGAGGAACTTGTCGCGGTTGGCACCCAACGGGAACCGCTGTTCGGACACGTCGACATTGCCGCGCACCTCCTTGTAGCGCGCCGCCTTGAACGCGTCGTATGTAGCAGCGTACAGCGAGTCTTCGAGGTGCACGCCGAGACGCGCGTTCTCCACGAAGTTGGGGTCGGTGAGCAGTGTTGTCCACTCGCTCTCGGGGTACTCCTGCTTGAGTCGTGCCACGTACGAGTCGGCGGTCTGTCGGTCGCCCTTGCGCATATATAATAGGTAGAGGTGATAGTAAGCCTCCGCCTTCTTCTCAAAGTTGGGATAGTCGCCGCCGATGAGTCGCATGAACTGCTTCTCGCTTCGCGGTAGGTTGTCGAGCTTGTCCTTGAAGATGACGCCCGAGTTGTAGAGTCCTTCGGCGATGATGCCGTTGCTCGCAGCCACCTGCTCCTCCGTGAACGGTATCTGCGCCATGTAGTACTCGCGCTTGTGCGGATCGTTCTGTGCGCTGTCGGCGATTAGCGCGAGCGAGTCGGCTATGGCTTCCGCCTGCGCTATGGAGTCCTGCTGCTCCTCGGTGAGTTCCGGCTCGTCGGTCTGGAACGCCACCACTGTCTTGTTCACGCGCTGCCAGTCGTCCACATTCTCGCGCTTGCCCCATTGCTTCTGGAACGCCGCCTTACCCTGGCTCACCGCCATCTGGTTGTAGAAGTACCACTGCGCGTTGCGCTGGTTCTGCTGGTTCTGCATCGTCGTGTTGTTGCCGAACTGGTTGTTCTGCGCCATGTCGTTGCCGCCGTTCATCTGGTTCTGTGCGTCCTGCTCTGCCTGCAGTCGGCGTTCCTCCTTCTCCTTCTTCTTCAGTGCCTCGATGGTGCGGTCGATGGCAGCGTTGCGGTCGCTCTCGCTCATCTTGGCGAGCGACTGCAGTGAGTCCTGCAGGTGTATAGCGTCGGTGTATGGCACGAGGTCGTCCAGAATCTTCGAGCGGTTCGACAGCTCCTCGTAGTCCTTGCGCTCCTTGTCGAGCATACCGATGGCTTGACCGTAGCAGCGTTGCGCGTCGTTGTAGCGCTCCTTGTCCCAGTAGATGTCGCCGAGCTTCAGCAGCAGCACGCCCTTCTCTATGCCCGAGCGCGTGGCTTTAGCCGCTCCGCGCTCGTAGGCGTTGATGGCTTGTGCGGTGTCGCTCTGTGCGAGGTATATGTTGCCGATGGCGTAGTACACCTGGTCGAGATATTCCTTGTTCTTATCAGAGCGTGCCATACGCTTCAACCTGCCAATCATCTTCTTCGATTGTCCTACGGACATCACCTCCGTCATGCAGATGCGTGCGTTGAACTCCAGCTCGTAGGGTGGGTTGAGCTTCGTCACGTGCTTGAACGCCTTCATCGCCTCCACGTTGTTGCCCAACGCAGCCTGCATCTGTCCCATGAGGAACCACTCGCGTGCGCGCTGCTTGCGTCGCATCTCGTGCTTGATGACGTTGCGCAGGTGGGGTATAGCTTTTTCGTATTCGCCCGTGTGTATGTAGTAGTCGGCGTAGGTGTAGTCCCACTCCTTGCGTGCCGACCAGTGGATGGAGTCGCGCTGCATATTGCGTATCACGTCCTCGGCATCGTAGAGCCAACCCTCCTCGATGTAGCACTTGGCGAGCCATGCTCTCGATTTGGCGTAGATGGCTGGCTGCGTCTGGTAAAGTCGGCTCATGTAGTTGAACGTAGCTGCTGCCTCGTCGAACGCTCCCTTGTGGAACTGCGAGCGTCCCATGAGCAACCACGCCTTCCAAAGGAACGGGTTGTACTCGCGACGCGAGAGCCACTCCAAGTCCTTCGCCGTCTTCTTGCGCTGCTTCGTCCACTGCGGTCGGCGTTTTATGCTGTGCAGCTTGATGGTCTTCTGACACTTCTCGATGGCGCGGTCGTAGTTCGACTTGCCTATCTCCCGGCTGTTCTTGTTGCTCACGGTGTAGAGCGGGATGAGCTCGGTGAAGTTGTCCTTGTTGCCTTCCTCCTTCTCTAATGAGGCATCGATATACGCCAACGAACCGTTATAATAAGTGTTATAACGCGCCTTGAACGAGTGCCACCAGCGTGTGCGCGCGGTGTTTTTCTGCGTAGAGCATCCTGTCGCAACCACCAATACAGCTGCGAGAAGGATGGGTACAATATGTCTTGTCTTAAATAGTTTCACGTATAAATAACTCTGTTTGTGGCGTTTTATTGCCTTAACCCTCCCTGAGCATGAATGTTTCGTCCTTTATCTGGTCGGGCAGGTTGATACCGCGCAGTGTCAGACTGCGGCACCAGTCGGCTATCTCCTCGTGGCGCATGGTGTAGAGCACCTCGCTGAACAGCTCCACCTCCTCGTCGGTGTAGCTGTCTGACGGGCGTCCGCTGAACGCGTCAAGCTCCTCGTCGTCGTAGTAGACGATGTCCTTCGTGGCGGCTTCCATCATGCAGTCCTGCTCGCACTTGTCGTTAGTGCCGTTGCATGTGGCGCATGTCTCCACCACGGTTATCTTCTCCTCGCCGTCGTGCTTGCTCAGCTTGGCGATCAGTGCGGCGATGATGCCGAGCACAATTATCGAAATCACTAATATTATCATATTCTCTTCAAAGTTTTATTAGGTGTTCTCCCACAGATTCCTCCTTAGGAGGGTATGGCATCTTGCCATACCCACGCCGCCTGCTATGTGATATTCTCCCACGGAATACGCCGAATTCACAGAACCTCCTGCAGAGGTGGCCTCCCACGGATTTCTCCTTAGGAGGGTATGGCATCTTGCCATACCCACGCCACCTGCTATGGGATATTAT
>ERZ859937.630-NODE-630-length-13885-cov-1.806580_pt1 | contig 13885 bp, 8 predicted proteins | sample MGYA00509985_ERZ859937 | MGnify/ENA primary metagenome ERZ859937 (study PRJEB30046, sample SAMN00715169) | human gut metagenome | study: EMG produced TPA metagenomics assembly of the A metagenome-wide association study of gut microbiota in type 2... | reverse complement strand
TCGCTAAAAGTTTATTCTTCAATCGGTTAAGTCGAACCGATAAAAATATAAAATAAAAATCTTTCAAAATGCCATTCCATTCTTTATGAGCATAATCACGAAGTCCGCCTTGATCTGCCGCTACACGATTTCCCCATGTAGTAATCTGAACACGTGCATTCCATTCGTATAATGCTTTTTCTTCCTGGGTCTGTCCTGCTGAACGTGCCGCTTCAATCCAAGTTCCAACCTTGAATTCTTTCCGGGTACCCAGCAAGTGGTCTTGCAATAGAATAAGATGCAGAAAATGCTGTGAAGCCAACTCAAATACTTGCTTGTCTCCTGCCCGGAACGCAGCCGTTACCACTTTTTGCATCAAACGCCCCTTTTCTGCCAATGCCTGCCGTAGCACATCCACCAAATCGAACTCAAAATTATTATTACCCTGATATTTATCAGCCACAGAAACCATCAGTCGGGCAGCCTCTATCACATCCTGCGGATTATAGTATTCTTTCATCTCCGACCAACTGGATACCTGATATACATCCAACCCCGGACGAGCACAGAATACAGACTCATGCGTTCCCTGTTGTATCTTCTCCTTGGGACTATTATAAATACCGTTACCTAGTAAATCCCAAGCTTGTTGCAAAGCCTCATCCTCTACCCCATAACGAGCATATACATATCCTTTCAACCACTCATCACGAGTAAACCGATGCTCACGCCATGGCAACTCCATCACCAGCTCATACATAACCGGGTTGTTCTCAATACCTTCCGGAGTCATCCCTACTCCACACAACGTCTTTCCGGCATGGTTATCTGTTTTCGCATCATAAAAACCATTAATTAGCGCGTCCATTTTACCATGCAATCCTATATTACCACCAAAATTCAAAAGCATACAATACACCCACCCATGTTGTCCATATCCCCCTTTGCGACACCATTCTGATGCCGGATCCCCCCATTGCGGACGGCATTCGCTGTGCAAATCCAAGACTAATAAATCTCCTGCTTCCAAATGTTCTATCATCGAAGTACGAGGGTTGTCTTGCCATGCCTGAGCCACCCACACAGCATCCGGATTTGTTTTTTTCATGGCTTTCATGATGGCTTTACCGGCTGCATCCAAATTTACTCCTTGAGTACTTCCCCCTTCATGAAACGGATCAATAGCGTAAAAACCAGTTTTTCCATACAGTTTTGTCAGTTCTTTATAATACAAAGCAGAGATTTCTTCAAAGCGTTCATCCTCCGGCTGTAAAAAGGCAGGACGATGATAGCTGCACCAAAATCCGGGATCAGCAACATTCAATCCTAATTTCTCCTTTGCATTATGGGGAACCATGCCGCAATATCCCGGCAACACAGGTTCGATGCCATATTCACGCATTCTTTTTACGATCTTCTTCTGAAGTTTCTCCTGGCGGATGTACCAGCTTTCAGGATTAGGTCCTCCCCACCCTTCCAGATTATTCATCAACCACCAAGCTGTAAAACCCGGTCCGGCTACAAACTCATTAATTTCATCCTTAGTATATCCTAGTTTTAGAAGTACATTTCTCCAAACCGACTCAGTCCCTGTCAATGCCAGGGAAAGATTGATACCATGAAGCGCCATCCAATCTATCTCCTTTTCCCAACGCTCCCAGTCCCAAAAAGCCATGGAATAAGAGAAAGTACAATAATTCAGATCATAACGATAGGGCAGATCCGTTTCATGCCGTTCCTTTTTAGTCACAGGGGGCAAAACAGCAGGCAGTTTTGCAGTCATTCCATTCCAAGAAAGATGTATGCCTGCATAATATTTCAAATACCAATTCAATCCGGTAGCAATATTTACATAATCATTACCCCGGATAATTACTTTATCACCTTTCTGATCGAGTTCAAAAAAATCGGTCCCCGATTTCTGACGTTCGATAATAAATTTGGAGGAAGCTCCTTTGTCGATGCGCTCTAATAATCCTGTAACAGGAGAAGAAAATAAGTTGCTTGTCACCCATAACAGCACAAACAACAATCGTAGTTTTTTCATCATATTATTAAGGTAACGGATAACACCAATTAAATAAAAAACAGAACAGCCCCCTCTCCTTTAAAGGGAGGAAGGCTGTATTAGTATTATTACGAAATAATTAATTATTTACAATTTCCAAGGCAACGCGGCTTCAACTGCTTGAAGAAGTCATTACCTTTATCGTCCACTAAAATGAATGCCGGAAAATCTTCCACTTCTATTTTCCAAATAGCTTCCATACCCAATTCCGGATATTCCACACACTCAATGCTCTTGATATTATTCTGAGCAAGGATAGCAGCCGGACCACCAATAGAGCCCAGATAGAAACCGCCATACTTCTTACAAGCATCCGTTACCTGCTGGCTACGATTACCTTTTGCCAACATTATCATGCTACCACCATGTGACTGGAACAAATCCACATACGGATCCATACGTCCTGCCGTAGTGGGCCCCATAGAACCACAAGCCATACCTTCCGGAGTTTTTGCCGGACCGGCGTAATAGATAGGATGATCTTTGATATACTGCGGCAAATCTTCGCCACGATCCAACGCTCTTTCAATTTAGCATGAGCAATATCGCGACCTACAATAATAGTTCCGTTCAATGACAGACGGGTAGCTACCGGATATTTGGTCAATTCTTTCAGAATATCCGCCATAGGTTGGTTCAGGTCAATCTTAACCACATCTCCTTCACCTGCTTCACGAAGTGCTGCCGGAATCAGTTCACCCGGTTTATCATCCATCTTTTCAATCCAGATACCGTCTTTATTGATTTACATTTTATATTACGGTCAGCAGAACAGGAAACGCCCAGACCGATAGGACAGAAGCACCGTGACGAGGCAAGCGGATGATGCGGACATCGTGAGCCATATACTTACCACCAAACTGTGCACCCAAGCCAATCTTATAAGCTTCTTCCAATACTTGTTTTTCCAGTTCCACATCGCGGAAAGCACGCCCGTATTCATTACCGGTAGTAGGCAGCTCGTCGTAATAGTGAGTGGAAGCTAACTTAACAGTCAGCAAGTTCTTCTCTGCTGATGTACCACCGATTACAAATGCAATATGATAAGGGGGACAAGCGGCCGTACCCAAAGTCTTCATTTTCTCAACGAGGAAAGGAACCAATGTAGCCGGATTCAATACAGCTTTCGTTTCCTGATATAAATAGGTTTTGTTCGCCGAACCACCCCCTTTAGTCACACAAAGGAACTTGTATTCCATACCCTCAGTAGCTTCCAAATCAATTTGTGCAGGCAGGTTGCATTTGGTGTTCACCTCATCGTACATAGTCAAAGGAGCATTCTGAGAATAACGAAGATTTTCTTCCGTATAAGTCTTATAAACTCCCAAGGAAAGGGCTTCTTCATCACAATAGCCGGTCCATACCTGCTGACCTTTCTCACCATGGATAATAGCAGTACCCGTATCTTGACAAAGAGGTAATTTACCTTTAGCTGAAACTTCTGCATTACGCAAGAAAGTCAATGCTACATATTTATCGTTATCACTGGCTTCGGGATCACTCAGAATCTTAGCAACCTGTTCATTGTGTGAACGGCGAAGCAAAAAAGAAACATCACGGAAAGCAGCGTTAGCCATAGCAGTCAGACCTTCTTTTTCAATTTTCAAGATAGGTTTTCCTTCAAACTCACTTACTGACACATAATCTTTAGTCAGCAAATAATACTCGGTTTTATCAGGTCCCAACGGGAACATGTGCTGATAGTGGAACGGAGGTGTTGCCATATTGATACTTATTTTTAGTTAAAAGTTATTAGTGTGACAAAGGTAGTAACTATTATCGAAATTTTTCCTTAATTAGCGTGAAAACTTTCAAGGAATGTCCTTACCTTTGCCAACTCATTAAAATAACATCGCATTATACATGAAAAAATTAGGCAAATTATTATTTATTACTTCATTACTGTTATGCTTTCTCATCCCTCGAGGATGGACACAAACCCAAGCAAAAAACCAACCGGACAGTATCGAACTCAAACTGAAGGAAATCTACACGAAACGAGAAGTCATGATTCCCATGCGTGACGGAATCAAGCTTTACACCGCTGTCTACGAACCGAAAGACAACAGCAGGCAGCATCCTATCCTGATGCACCGCAGCCCTTACTCTTGTTCCCCATACGGAGAAGGATTTGACCGTCATTTCAGGACTAATCTGAAAAACTATATAGAGCACCGATATATTATCGTCTTCCAAGATGTACGTGGACGGCATAAGAGTGAAGGGATATTTATCCAAGTACGCCCTCTCAACAAAAACAAAAAGGGTAAGAAAGATAAAAAGAATATAGACGAAGCTACGGACACATACGATACCATAGAATGGTTGATTCACAACACATATAATAACGGAAATGTAGGAACATGGGGAATCAGTTATGATGGTTTCTATGCCACTATGACAGCTTCCTCCAATCATCCGGCTTTGAAAGCTGTTTCTCCGCAAGCTCCCGTCACCGACTGGTTCCGTGGAGATGACCGTCATCACAACGGAGCCTTCACCCTGCTGCAAACCACTAATTTCCTTCCCAGACTGGAAGGACGCCACATAGGGAAAGGAGTGATGAACCAAATTGTAAAGAATGATGTTTACACAGATTTTCTGACACTCGGTACCTTTAAGAACGTGGACGACTTGGTACGTGATACTACACAGACATTGTGGAATGATATCAAAAACCACCCTGATTTCGATGATTTCTGGAAAGAGCGCGACGCACGTACCTCCTGTTATAACTTGAAGCCCGCCATATTGGTGGTAGGTGGACTGTATGACTCCGAAGACTGTTACGGAGCTTGGAATCTTTATAAAGCCATCAAAGAGCAATCACCGGATACAGATTTATATCTGACATTCGGTCCTTGGTGGCATGGAGCCTGGACAGTACGCGGGTTCCAAGGTTTCGGTAATCTGTATTTCGGCAAAAGCACTTCGGCTTATTACATGGACAAAATAGAATATCCTTTTTTCCGATATTTCCTGGAAGGAAAGGGAGAAAAGCCCAAACATAAAGTAAATATATTCCATACAGGTGAAAACGAATGGAAAACATACGACGAATGGCCTGTACAAAAAACTACTGGCATACCTTATTATATACATAAAAACGGATCAGTATCCACACAAGCACCGGCAGAACAAGAGTCTTATTCAGAATATATTTCAGATATGTCACGTCCGGTACCCTATACGGCAAACCCTACCACTTACCGGACAAAAGAATTCATGGTAGATGACCAACGCTTTGCCACTTCACGTCCCGATGTCATTACTTTCATGACGGAGCCGCTATGTGATACATTGACACTGGCCGGCCCTATAGAAGTGGAATTAATGACTGCCATTAGTAGTACTGACGCTGATTTTATGGTGAAAGTAATTGATGTATATCCTGAAAAATTTGAATATTCCAAAACTGCACGCAATTATTTAAAGAGTGACTATCCAATGAGTGGGTACCAGCTGATGATTCGTGGCGAATTGTTCAGAGGACGCTTCCGTAAGGGATTCGACAATCCCCTGCCTTTCAAACCGGAAGAAATAACTCCGGTTAATTACACACTGTATGATGTGGCACACACATTCCTACCGGGACACAGACTGATGATTCAAATTCAAAGCTCTTGGTTTCCCATTATTGACCGCAATCCACAAAAATTTATTGATACCTATCATTGTACGGTAGAAGATTTTGTGATGAAACAAAAAATCAAAATTTATCATCAGCAAGGAGCTGCAAGCAGAGTTATACTACCTGTGGTAAAAAAATAAAAAAGGGAGTGTCCAAGCTCAAATGTCATCCAATAGCAAGAGCCGTATAACTACTCCAGCGTTCATACGGCTCTTTTATATATAACTACCATCTGTAACTTTTCCGAATGTTCATCTTAGTTTGAATACTCTCATCAAAAATATCATATAGAAGCAATCCGTTCTATCAACTCGTTACCTAACGCTGTTTTCGCTTCAATATGCTGCAACACCGCTGTCACAAACGGATTACTTTCAAATACCCCACGCACTTGTTCAAAATCCTGCTCCATTTCTTCACGTGATCCATCTGCACCGAACCCCGTCATAGCAGACAAAGAAAATTCCTTTTTCGCATCGGCATAGACCATTTTATCCAATCCGACAACAGCCTCCTGCCACTTCTTCACGATAGCAATAACATCCTTTGCCGTTATTTCATCGGAACGCAGATTATAAAACTCAAGCATCTTCTCGTACGCCCATGTCCACTCGTATGTATAATAATTACGATGCATCTCAACAAAACGGTCATGAATCTGATCCACATTAGTCAGAATTCCAGATTCTATATCTGCCATCAACTTCTCTATCTCACTTTTAGGAGCGATCAATCCGGAAATATCCACCCATTCTCCTGTCCCTATCTCTGTATCAGGAATCAACCGGGCACGGATTTCCTCATCACTGTTAAAACGAACTTCTTCCAAACGCTTGATTAATGAATTACCCAAAAATTTATGAATAGCCGTTTCATAAAAACGAATGCCATTATTTAAAGAAGAATTCTTAATTTTCGCACTTTGGTAAGAGTAAGTTTCTGAGGTTTCTCCGGATACTTTACGTAATTCCTTCAGAATACTACGCCCTTTCATCATTTTCTGAATAGTATAAGGACTCAACAGGTTATAATTAATTTGATCCAAACGGTTCGGATCTTTACGTTTGTCACGTTTAGGCCACTTTTGAGCATCTCGAATCGTACCTACACTCCGCAAATTTACCCCCGGCACCAAATAAGTGGTATTTTGCTGCTCTATCAGATAAGAAAAAGGCAGATTAGAAGTATCGGCATGATTTACATGACGCCCCATAACCAAAGAAAATGCACCTACACGTGCGGGCCATAAAATATAAGAATCGGAAGTAGTCTTCGCCCCACGCTCCATAGCTCCCTGATGAATCGGACCTAACTTATACATATGGTTGCTTTGATTAGAGCCGGAACCCGCATTCATAAAAGAGAACATTCCGGCAATCAGCAAAGTAGACTTATGATGAGTCACCGTAAAGGGTCCGGCAAAAATGGCACATGCCTCACCGTTCTCTTCTTGACAATTACTAAAAAACAAAGAATCAGATGCAGAATAGTTATGTCCCAAATGACATGCCTGGCTGATAAAGCAACGGGTCAACATAGTTCCATCTTCCACATTAGAACCGCTTGATATAATAAAATCATCGCATACCACTCCATAGCCGATATGAATAGGCGCCTGTCATTACTGTTCAAGCTGCCGTTTTTCAATCGTCCCGCCCCTTCTATCTTACAATAATCACCTATTCGTACATTCTTTATATATCCCGCATCAACAATAGTAACATGCTGGCCAATAGTACCTGTATCCGAAGCATTCTCTTCAGCATACTGGTCAATAATGGCTTTCATCCGACAAATCAATTCAGGACGATGACGATACAATGCCAAAATATAGGCCTGATGCGCTGACAGACGATCATGAATAGGCACTTCACGTCCACCCGTTTCATTCAATACAGCTACTTCAACGCCATTTCCAAACTTGCTCCAGCCATCTACCAGAATAATATCTACATTCTCTATAAATGCATAATCCCCAATTATATAGTTGGCTATATAGTTTTTTATATTCTCAATACAACAATTATCGCCCACCGTTACATTATGCAAAGTCGCATGATACAATCCGGAATGTTTACGCATGCCACCTGCAACGTAAACTCATCCTCAAAGACCCCCAATCTGACCTTTCCGGAAAAACGGGTATGATAAATATAGTCCGTCTTAAAGTTCTCTACTACTTCAATTTCAGCCCAATCAACCGCAGTGCATGATCTCTCTTTTAATTGTTGTATTTCTTCTTGTGTAAGTGAACGATAAGTTTTCATTTTCTATATGTATTTATTCTTCATCATAGGTTTGATAAAGAAAATCGTTATAAGGATACTTCTGTACGTGTAGCTCGCGTACCTTATTATATATAATAGTCTTCAATTCATCCATATTTATTTTCTCTCTAGCAGAAATGAAGATACAATTATCATTCAATTTCGCCATCCATGTCTTCATCAGTTCTTCCAATGTAATATTTTCCCTGGTTTTAGGAGTCAAATCATCCTCTGCTTTCTCTACATAGGTATAAGCATCTACCTTGTTAAAAACAATCATGGTAGGCTTTCCACCTGCCTCCAAATCAGCAATCGTTTTATCAACCACAGAAATTTGTTCCTCAAAATCCGGATGAGAAATATCCACCACATGAATCAGCAGATCCGCTTCACGTACTTCGTCCAAAGTTGATTTAAAGGAATCAACCAAATCCGTTGGTAATTTACGGATAAATCCTACGGTATCTGTAAGCAGAAATGGCAGATTCTCAATAATCACTTTGCGTACTGTGGTGTCCAATGTTGCAAAAAGTTTATTTTCAGCAAAGACCTCGCTTTTTGAAAGCAAATTCATTAAAGTAGATTTTCCCACATTAGTATACCCTACCAAAGCTACACGTATCATACGTCCGCGTTTTTTACGTTGAGTGGACTTCTGTTTATCAATTTCAGCCAACCGCTCTTTCAACAATGACATACGATTCAAAATAATACGACGGTCCATTTCCAACTGAGTTTCACCCGGACCACGTAATCCCACAGAGCCTTTACCTCCACCGGCACCAGATCCACCTCCCTGACGTTCCAAGTGAGTCCATAAACGTTGCAGACGAGGCAACATATACTTGTATTGGGCCAATTCCACTTGTGTTTTAGCATTTGCTGTTTGAGCCCGCATGGCAAAAATATCCAGAATCAGCAAAGTACGATCCAAGATCTTCACTTTCAGTTCAGCTTCTATATTACGTATCTGTTTAGCAGAAAGTTCATCATCAAAAATCACCATTCCGACTTCACGCTCATTTTCCTCTTCCTGATGAATATATTCCTTGATTTCTTCCAGCTTTCCTTTACCGACATAAGTCACGGAATTGGCAGCAGGCAGTTTCTGAGTAAACCTTTTCACCACTGTTGCCCCAGCCGTTTCGGCCAAGAACTCCAACTCATCCAAATACTCCTTGGTCTTACGCTCATCTTGTGTCTGAGTAATCAAACCAACTAAAATGGCAGTTTCAACCTGTGCTTCAGAAATTACAAATTCTTTCATTTATCTATCAATCTAAATAAGTTCGCGACAAATATAACAAAAAAAGAGGATGAACGTTGAACGTCATCCTCTTTTTTATTACAGTTATTCCCTATAGTTGTGGTTGTGGAGCCGCCGGATTGTTATCAGTATCACTGATTCCGGAATTGGTTTCCATTTCACATTGCGGAATCCGGTAGATCAGGATTTGTGCTTCTGCAGCTGAATTATATTGTACAGACGGGTCATAATTCGTATTCTTACGAATCACCGGCTTTTTCAAGCGCAGGATATCGAACAGTGAGAAACCTTCTCCCCAAAGCTCCATACGACGCTGCAACCAAACCTCATCCTGAAAATCCTGTGCCGAATAGCTTTACTTGTAAAGGAAGGGTCTCGATATGTTCGTACAAAATTTTCCAATGTACTCTTTCCGCCACTCAAATTACCACCCATGGCTTCTGCCTCAGCTTTTATCAGATACATTTCTTCAACACGCATCAAAGGCCAGTCTGATGCATTGGTTGTGTTACCAAATATACTTTGATAAGCTCCGAACTTTGTATTTACATACGGAGTCAAACCAAAATATTCAACGATGGAAGCACCCTCAATCTGTTCATTATCAATCAATGAAGATTTATTATCCGGAGACAAAAACCATTGTTTACGAATATCTGTTTCGGGTATTAAATCATATAATGCAGAGTTCACCTTTCTATATCCATCGGGCACTCCTGAAGTATAACCGTTTCCGGTAAAAGAACACAAGTGCGAAGGCCAGTTGATAATACCAGTCTGGACAACATCATTATCAGGCGTAATCATCACTCCCCATAACCATGAACTTGCCGATGCCGAATTAAAGGTAGGAGTAGACACCTGAGCTAAAGTCTGAGGTGTACCGCCAGCGATGGCACGTTCTGCATCTTTAGCTGCATCCGCCCATTTTTGCATTAACAGATTAGCACGAGCACGCAATCCGTAAACTACCGTCTCATCAATCTGATCTTTGTTTGAGCCATTATCATACCCGGCCAATAAATCAGCAGCCGTATTCAGGTCACTCATAATTTGGTCATACACCTGCTGTACAGTTGCACGCGGATTATTCTGCATATCTTCATCAGTCATTGTTTCTGTAACAATAGGTACTGCCAGACTATTTTCATGACCTGCATAAGTAAACTGATAGATTTGAACCAAGTTCAGATAGTCATAAGCACGAGCAGCTAAAGCTTGCCCACGATAAACCTTCAAAGAAGAATCTTCCGTATCTGCCGCTATCAATTTCAGTACATTGTTTGCAGCTTTCAAGTGATTATAGAACGTTTTCCAAATCAATTCATCGCTTGAACTATCGTATACTCTGTCACTATAATTCTGAGATGTATTAAACCAATTATATCCATTAACCAATGCAACCAAGTCCTGCCCTCCTGATTCCAATATCATAGAAACCGCAGGAATACCATAATCATTATGATAAGTAGTGGCATCATCTGAAATCGTACCAAAAGTATTTAATTTGGCTGCCATAGCATTCACTTCAGCAGTTATCAAATTAGGTCTGCCATTGATTATATCTTCTTTCTGTTCTTCAGATATGTAATCTCCTTCAGGGAATTTATCCAAATCGCAAGATGCCATTAATAAAGCGACACTTGCAAATGCTATATATTTATTTGACAATTTCATATTCTTAAAAATAGGTTGCTAAATTAGAAATTTAAAGATATACCTCCGGAAATTGTGCGGATAGGTGAATACACATTGTCAGCAGCCACATAACCTTGACGTGGATCCAGCCCTTTGCGAGCTGTCAGCAAAGCCACATTATCTGCAACAAAGAAAACACGAACACCGTCAATCTGCATTTTACGTGTCAGACTCTTTGGCAGAGTATAACCCAATGTAATATTCTGCAAACTTAAATAGTCCGAACTAGTCAAGAAACGATCTGTTAATCTGTTCGTATATTGGTCATTAATATTCATACGAGGAACATCCGTATTTTTATTTTCAGGAGTCCATGCTTTTAACATATCTTTATGCAAAGCACTACCTGTAGCTGCTACGTCCATTAATCCTTGGTAAGTATAGTCCAAAATACGTCCACCAAGCTGATATGCAAACGAAACAGAGAGATCAAAGCCATAGGCTGTGACACTTGTTCCAAAACCACCATAAACTTTAGGTAGAATATCACCTGATGCGAATCTGTTTTCAGAAGCGACAGAATAAGATTTTGTAACTGTATTACCATTCTCATCCGGAGTCACCAGCGCCCACAGACTCTCTCCTGTCTCAGAATCCACACCTACATATTTAGGTAAATAAAGCTGGTACATAGACTCGTCTTCACGATAAATCCGACCACCATCAATCAATTGTCCATTCAGTTCAGGAGATAATTCCAAGACTTTATTTTTAAAATGTGTAAGATTAAAGTTTATATTCCAGGAAAAGTTCTTGTTTTCAATTATATTGGAATACAAATCCAATTCAACCCCACGGTTTACCATTGAACCCACATTCTCGGGATAGCGGGAATAACCCATTGAAGCTGCTACCGGTTTGAAATAAAGCATATCAGTTGTTTTACGTGAGAAGTACTCAACAGAACCACCTAACTTACCACCCCAAAAAGCAAAATCAAATCCAGTATTAAAGCTATGTGAAGTTTCCCAAGTAATATCCTTATTACCTTTATAATATAAAGAAGTTGAAAAATCACCATTACTGTTTGCCAATGTATACTGGTCTTGATACGGATAGTAGTTACGGTACAAACCACCTTGGAACATCAAGTTATCATTACCTTGCAAACCATAGCTAATTTTAAATTTCAACATATCAATCCAAGACTGGTTTTCCAAGAATCTCTCTTTGCTCAATAACCATCCTGCTCCTACAGACCAGAAGTTACCCCAACGATTATCCGGGTGAAAGCAAGAAGAAGCATCACGACGGAAAGAAGCTGAAACAAAATACCGTCCATCATAGTCATATTGCGCACGGAACAACCATCCTTCTGTTGCATAATTACGAGAATATGAATTATTGCTCTGGTTCATAATACCATTGCCTAATTCAGGAACATTCGGATCGTACAATTTCTCACGTTGTCCGTACAAATATTGATATTTATAGTCATAACTTTCATGTCCGGCCAAAATATCCACATTATGAACATCATTAAATGTTTTGTTGTATGTCAACAAATACTGCTGATTTACACTAAATGTACGCTCAGTAGCTACACTGATCAAACCTCCGACTCCGCTAGTTTCGGAATACTGTCCGTAGAAGGGGTTAACCATATTTGTAGAACGCACATTATTTACATCAACACCTATATTCACTTTTGCCTTGATTCCATTCCATATATCAATATCAGCAGACCATTTTCCACTAACCACATCACCAGAATATTTCATTTTATCCAACATATAACTTGCCAACGGATTTGCATTAGGAATAGTATTACGGCTACCATTCGAATCTTGTCCTTGCTTTCCATAATCATAACGAAGGAAACCTCGATTATCTACCATAATATTGCCCTGTGCATCACGAACATACATAGGATAAATAGCTCCCATAATATTTGACGCATAAAAGATATTTGCATTTGAGGTACCACCCTCAGTATCCTGTTCACGGCTATCATAATGAGTAAATGATACATTTCCTCCCATTTTCAACCAAGGCTTCACTTGATAGTCAGCTTTCAAACGTGCAGAATAACGTTGAAAACCAGAGTTAGGAACAATTCCCTTATCATCCAAATAGCTGGCCGACATATAATAATTCATTTTTTCGGTCGCACCGCTAATACTTAAATTATACTCTTGGCGCAGGTTATTTTCAAAAATTTCATCCGACCAATTATCCGGAGTATAATAATATGTACCATCAGAATAACCTAATGTCGCACTAGGATTCAATTTGCCATCCATACCGATCAGTTGCTGTCCTTGAGGAATGGAATACACCTGATATCCCAAATATGTAGAAGAAAGCATCGCTTGATTAGCGTACGCATTAGCTTTAGCCAAGTCTCCGGCTGCCGCATATCCTTTCAAATCAGCATTATAGATAGAAGAATAGTTTAATTCATAGAATGTAGCCGGATCCGTAATTGTTTCATAATTAGGTACTCCACGTTTATTTATACCCCATTTAGCATCAAAAGTAACACGAGCTTCCCCACTCTTACCACGCTTGGTAGTAATCAAAATTACACCATTGGCACCACGTGCACCATACAGAGCGTTAGAAGCAGCATCTTTCAACACTGTCATCGATTCTATATCAGAAGTGCTGATAGCAGAAATTTCACCATCATACGGAACTCCGTCTACCACATACAAAGGTTTGTTACTAGCCGATATAGATCCAATACCACGAATACGCACCTCAGCATCTTTGCCCGGCTGACCATTATTACTCGTAGTTTGCACTCCGGCTACTTGACCTGCCAAAGCATTTGTCACATTTGAAGTTTGTCTCGTCGCTATTTTTTCATTTTTTATAGTGGCAGCCGAACCTGTAAATGCAGATTTTTTCGCCGTACCATAAGCCACCACCATTACCTCTTCAAGCTGTTCTGTATCAGACTTTAATACAATATTCAAGTTTGCTTTGACTGCCACTTCTTGTGTAGCCATTCCGATAAAGGAAACTACCAA
>ERZ859937.628-NODE-628-length-13898-cov-1.907029_pt1 | contig 13898 bp, 15 predicted proteins | sample MGYA00509985_ERZ859937 | MGnify/ENA primary metagenome ERZ859937 (study PRJEB30046, sample SAMN00715169) | human gut metagenome | study: EMG produced TPA metagenomics assembly of the A metagenome-wide association study of gut microbiota in type 2... | reverse complement strand
CATCTTCTCTAATCTCGTCAACGAGGCCAAAGTCGAGGGCCTGCTGCGCTGTCAGCCAGTTGCCTTTCTTCATTTGTGCCAGGCACTCGTCTTTTGTTTTGCCGCATTTGTCAGCATACATTTGTGCCAGCACATCGTCGAAGGTTTTAAGTTCTTCGCGTGAAGCCTTTAGCTTAGCGATGTATGCGTCAAGCTGCTCTTTGTTGCTCTGCTCATACTTATCGATGAGCATGCTCACGTTGTGTATGAGGAAGAAAGAGCCCTTGACAATGTCGATGTGTTTACATCCGAGCATAGCAATGGTGCTGATGCTCGCGTTCATGCCAAACGCATGAGCGATGACGTTGCCATGGTCGCGAAATGCCTGGTGTATTTCGAGGCCATCTTTAACATAGCCCCCGAGGCTGCAGAAGCCTACGTGCACCTCTTTGCCTTTATTGTTGTTAAGTACCCAGCGTACGTAGTCGGCGGAGCATCCCTCCCACCAGCTGCCGATAGTGCCTGATATGACGATGTTATACTGCATATTATTAACCTTTTAGCGCAAAGATAGCCCAGCCCTAGCCCTCAATAAAATACTGCTATACCTTTATATATAAGGGTAGCCCCTTAGATACATAGGTCACTACCACCTCATTTAGCTGGTTGTCTTTTACCTCTGATGGGCAATTTTCGGTCACTGCTATATTCGTATATGGCCTTGTGTTACTACCCAGAAGATACTGGCGCCCGTCTGTCAACGTCACGCGGAATACCAGGCGACGTCGCACAGGTAGCTCGTCAGGTGTCACCATCTTTAACGTTGTGGTGATGACCTCGTTGCGCCCATCAACCTTAGTAGCTGATACCATTGAAGGGTGCGACTTAACATCAATGGGCACCCACGAGACATTAGCTGGCACTCTTGCAGCGCGTAGACCCAATCGCACTAAATCGACGAGTGAAACGACGAATGTGTAGTCGACCTTCTTAACGATATGTATTAGTTTCATGTACTTGTATATTAGTGTATTATCTCATTCGCATCGAACGTTGCCGAACAGAAAGCGGCATCTTATCCGCCATATTTAAAGGTTTTTTAACCTAATATTTTTTATCATGTATGCGGCCGACGCGCCTTAGGTCAATGCCGTGTTTCAGATATGTGTTGCGCATACGCTGGAAGCGCATCTTCAGCGTGTAGTCATAGTCAACATCTATACCGTTAGCCTCACACCAAGCCCTCACAGCCGACAAGAGCGAGCATCTGCACAGGTCAATGTCGGCCAGGTCACGCCACAGTTGTAAGCGGAAGGTATCTTCTATGCACTCGGCTACTGCTTTCTTCGCATGAATAGAAAGGTAGTTGTACGTGATGACAGGCTTTTGCTTGCTGTCAGGTATGCACACCGCTACCTCACCTTCGGCCCTCATTTGCGGTAGCGCCTTAGGTTGGCGTGTCAAGAAATGACGTATGCACGCATTTTCAGCACCTTGCGCTGGAAAGGTGGCAGGGGAGCCGAAGTGGTATCTCACCCACTGTGCGATGAAGGGCTTAAGGTTCAGGTAGACGACGAATTTTGACACTTTATATTATAATTTAGTTGCTCCGACAAAAGTCGGGAAAATATACCAATATTCCGACTTAAAAACGGTTGTTTTAACCCTTTTTTGCCTTTTCTCTCTGTTTTCCTCTGTTTTTCTCTTCTTTTCTTCTTGTCTGATATAATTTTGTTAGAAATTTTTGTGATGTGTGACATTTGGGATGTAGCCTTCTAATGTGCTGTGTATCAGCGCTCACAAATTTCACAGAATTTTGTTACAAGTTTGTGATGGCCATTACAAGTTTGTGACAAAAAAACTGTCACAAATCGAAATTAGTTTGTGACAGTTTGTGACATTGTTTGTGACAAGTTTGGAACAGACGATAACCCCTTGATTTACTATATATTATATTCTTTAAGCAATATCTTATCACAATATCACAAACTTTTGTGACAAAATAAAGAAGAGGGTGTCGGGAGAGCAAATTCAACTATTTTCCACAAAAAAGGCGGCCGACAGGACTAAAATGCCTGGCAGCCGCCAACCCTAAAGATATATAAAGCGAAAATGAATTTAGAATGGTCTGTTGTCTCCTGGATCGAATATTAAAGGCTGCTCGACAGCCTCATGTGTCTCATCGTCTGGCTCTTCAGGCAGCGAGCGCACATATATCATATCCTTTGTCTTGCGCTCATACTGCGATACCTGCACAGCGCGTTGTATGCGTCCGCCATTGTTTTGCAGCTCTGGTGGGTTAAGACAGTCGACCCAGGGGCATAGCTTGCAGAATGACTTTAGCTTAGTGGTGAATGACTGCATGGTGATGCGGTTAACATTAGCATACCTCTGATACTCGGCGAACACCTCGTCACGGGCAAGGTAAGTGTCTAAGTGGCCACTCTCGCGAGAGAAGTAACCACAGGCCCAGTCTTCGAAGTTAGCGCCCATGGTGGCCTTCAGATGGCGCTTCATCATGTTGTTCATAGGCGGTTGTGGTTTAAGCCCTGAATCTTTTACTGAGAGATAGAAGCGGCAGCACTGCATCCAGAAATTAAGGTCGTTGTTCCACTCCTCCTCGCTGTAATCATAGGCATATAATGTTTTGCCAAAGTCGTCTCGAATCGTTCGAGTCTCGCGATACCCGTTCTCTTCATTGCGCTCGTGATACCAGTCTGAGAACACCATGTATAGTGAGCGTGCCTTAGAAGACGGGTCGAAATCTTTCGGTACATAGTTCGTAGTGAAGGCCATTTTCGGCGACTCGTTGAATGGAATGGTAAACATTCTGTTGTTCTTAGGGTTAACGTTCATGTCGCTCGTGATATTGTCGTAGAATGGCCCAAGATTGAGATATTGGTCGCAGTCGTCGATTAATATCATATCAGTATATTGTGTCACTGGATCGAAGACATGAGGGTTATCCATTAATTTCGGGTTACGCCCTGACAGCTTCACCGTCTTCATCATAAAGGATAGAACCTTAAAGAAGAACGATTTACCGCTTCGGCCATTACACTCACCTTCTTCGCCTATTTTGTTGTCCATGGCCAGCGGTGCCCATGCTCGTACTGCATCCTTATATCGATGCAGCATGTAGCCGAATGTGAAGATCTTACTTATGAGGTTCTGTTTCTGCTCGTTAATCTGCTCTAATGTTAGCCCCTCACCGTCGATACAGAACGGGTACGCCTTAATGTAAGCGTCAGCAGATTCGTGATCTTCTCCGAAGCGTTTCTCTACCTCTTCTTGCCAATAGAGACGAGAGGTGTTAATGAGATAGCAGAAGAACTTGCTATCAGTATTGAGAATATCTATTTTAAGTGGGGCGTCATGCCCATCACCCTCTTTCCTTATTTTGAACATGTCAGGTAGCAGTTTAAAGCGGTGTGGTATGACATCCTCTTCCCACACATAGTTATGGAGCTCATCATCGCCTGGATCATATTCTTTCACTCCGCTATCGTCGCCAGGTGTCGGTGTGCAGACCTCTATTGTGGTATTCGGAAAGAAGAAGTACTGACTATCTGGCGTGTAATTGACGAAATTCAGGTCTATCTCCTGCAACGACTCAAGGGCCGCTGGTGATAGCTTGTGGTGTTGAGCACCAGGTTTAAAATTTCTCTATCTTCGTAGCGGTCGACCACCCAACGGCGTATAAACTCTCGAATTTCTTTGACGTTTGTCCGCTTCACAATGTTGCCCTCGATGCGTATAAACTGCGTTGTCGCTGCGTTCTCGTCGTGTAAGGCGTAGAAGCCGTTCAATTGCAAGAAATTATAGAGGCATGCCGTATCAACCTCATACCTATACTTACCGTCTTTCACCATCGTCTTCACCCAGAACTTCGCGGGCATGGCCACTTTAAGCAGGTTGCTTAATTGTTTCGGCTCGCTGTTAATTTCGAGCCAGTCGCGCAAATCTTTGCGTGGTTTGCCTCTATTGTCTTTGAAGGACAATAGTTTGTCTGGTAGCCATGCTGTATGAATGTCGATGAAGCGCAGTGCCAGCTCGCGGCCTTTGCGCCTACCTGTCTCGTCGATGTCGGGTATGTTATACAGTACCTCTACATATCGCATAATCTCTTTATACTCCTCGGCCGAGAGTTGGTAAGTCTCGCTGTTGAACCATAGCGGTATGTAGCCCATCGATCGGCAGCATAGGCTGTCGCGCTCACCGCTACAGATGACGGCCTCAGGCAGCTTCTGCTCTTTGTATGGTTTGCCCTCATGCTCGATGGCCCACTCACGCTCTGCATTGTCGTTGAAGTCTCGCCATAGCTTTTTTAGCTCATCGAGGCCGTTGATATAGAAGCGAGGCTTCGCCCCAGCTGGCCAATAGCTAAAGCGGAAGGCCTTATCGCAGTTGTAAGGCTCGTATATCTTGTAGAACTTAACCTCGTCACCTGTCGTCTTATCTCGACTGACGATACACTCGCGCATGAAGATAGGGTAGTGCTCAGAGGCTGTCTTGATGGTCACCTTGCGATCTTTAACATTCGATATCCATTTGACGCTGTGCCAGTGTAGGGCATCAACGTCAGCCTGAGAGACCTTTGGACCGAGTGCGCGTAGCTCTGTCTCAGTAAACGTATCGTTCAGTTCGAATTGTCGTGAGCCATCTTTCTCATCAGCGGTTGCTGTGCGCTGGCGTATTTCAGGGCGGTTAATGCTTCGGTTGAGTTCGTCACGTATGCCATATTCAGCCGCCAGCTGTAAGATAGCCTCGTTGAAGCGTGAACGGTCAAGCCCCTTCTCGCGCATATAGACATCGATGGCGTTCTCACCACGACCTTCACCGCCGAAGTCAGTAACTTGCCATATTAGGCCATATTTCTTCGAATTATACTGCCTCAATGAGGCTGATGGTGTGCGCTCCTGCCGAATTGCGAAGTGTTTGTTGCGCTGCTGCACGCAGTCCTTCGCTTGCGGGTATAATGACAAGATAATGTCTAACCCGCCATTCGTAGCTTGTAATATCTGTTCTACTGTTACCATTTATTTCGCTTTTTATCAGGGTGCAAAGTTATATTTTGCCGCGCGCCTCGCAAAACACGCGAGCGCGCGGCGAAACCACATGTTATTTATGCTTTTCTTTATACGTCACGTAGTTATGACATGCTCTTACGATGATCTCGTTTACCTCTTCATGCATAATCATCGCACCAGCGATACTCGCACTTATACGTTTAAACATACCGTTAAAATTAATTTTGAACCCTTTATCTTCACCGTCCCATACGATAAAATATTCTCGGTTCTCCCACATAAGGCCCGCACATAAGTCATCAAACCTTTTACGAAGCTCTTCTTTATCAACCATTGGATGATTGAGCATCGAGATAGGCGTCAACTTTGGAGCGTTGACGATTTGCGCCCGCCCGTCAATGAAGGCAACTGTCTTCGTGAGCTCACCAGTCGCCTTGTATGCCATACCGCTCTCGTCCCAGAAGATGTATTCGTCTATATCGAGGGCTTCATCCTCTACCTCTTTACGCTGACCGTTAACGGCTAAGCATGCGCCCTCATAGTAATCAACAATACCGAAATATTTAGACAGGCGGTCTTCTTCCATGAGGCCATTTGTATAGTTAACATATTGGTCAATTTTGATTCTATTCTTTTCCATTTTCGCATTTATTTTGGTTATATTCAACATATCTTTTTAGTTTTTCGCACCAGGCGCCGTTGATGCATTCTCGCTTATTGCTGCACCTCTTGCACCTTAAATTCATTCTCTGAGTATCTTTTGCAGATGGTGACTATCTCGTCCCAATAATCTTTATCGCTCATTAAGACGAATAGATGAACCTGTTTATGACCATTTGGGCCATTGTTTATGACCCTTAGGTCGTACCAGTGTGCTTCGTTCTGCGTTTTGTAGAATAGCCAGTTAAGGGCGTATGGCGACACAGCGAATTCATAGCCATACCAATATTTTTTTATCATATCAATAGTTATTAAGCCTTAATACTCTTATGATGTCGCGGCAGTGCTTCACACCGCACTTCTTCTTAATGCTCATTAGCTGCACCTTCACTGTCTGCGAGTTCTTGCCGAGGCGTTCTGCTATGGTGTTGAAGGTATAGCCTTCTAAATAGAGAGAGGCAATCTCTCGTTCACAGGGTGAGAGGCTCACCATTGTCTTCGGCTTGCAGATCACCCGCTCATACTCGCACATGCCACGTAGAGGGCAGCGCACTTCTTCGAAGTTAAGGATGTCGTGCTCGATGTCTTGCGTTAGCAGGTCATGCTCACCGAAGTTACATCTGACGAAACGCTCTACTATCTTAAACACGTTACGCTTGTAGAGCTTCGCAAGCTCGGCATAGCACTCTGGGAACCTGGTCTTGATGATGTCATGAAGACCATTAACGATGTCGGCGTTGAACTTTGTCAACCGCTTCGACTCCTCGCCTGGTCGCTTGTAATAGACGTTACCGTTAGGCGAGGTGTAGAATTCTAATCTTTCCATTTTATTTCATTATCTTTAGCTTCTAGGCAAGCGATTCGCTCGAGAGTATTGAGGTAATAACCCTCGCTGCCACTCAGCTTACGCCGGATAGTGTTATAATTCATGTCGTAGGTCACCATCAAGTATGTTAACAGATTAGACTTGTCTTTTTTGCTCAAGGCAGCGTAATATACTTGAAGGTCTATACTATCATTTTTTTTCTCTTTTTCCTTGCACATGTCTAAATTAGTGTCTAATTTTGACGCAAAGATATAACAAATTATTTTATACTCCTACTTATGTCGGATGATTTATCCGACTTTAGTAGGAATTAACTATTTTTAATCATTATGAAGTATCAGAACAGAATTGTCAAGACAGAGCGCGTGAAAGAGCTGCTTAACTTGTATGGTATTAGTCCCTTAACATTCAGTCGTTCACTATGGGGTGAGAAGTCACACAACAGTCTTAACTATTTTGATATACGCCCAGATGTTAAAGTCTCGACCCTTGTTAAAATGGCTGAGATAATCGGCTGTTCTGTTGAAGATATCCTTATAAAGTCGGACGGTACGTCGGACAATCCGACAGTAAACGGGAACAACAACGTTGTTAACAGTAATTACGTTAACACCGACATAGCAGCCCTGAAGGCCGAATTAAATGCTTTAAAATTAGTCCTCGAAGAGAAAAATAAACGTGTCGAAGATTTAATAAAGGCTAACGACACGCTAAATGCAAGGCTCGATATGGTCTTACAATTAGGACATAATAAGGACACCTTGAGAGAGAATAAATAATTTAAACACCTACATGTTATTAGATAATGTGGCAGTTTTATGCGTCCCAATGGGGACGTGTAAAATCCTGCCTCCGCAACTAATAACGACATAACAAGTTGTAAAAACAACGAGTTATGTCGTTTTTTTTGTTTTATACTGCGACAATTCTGCGTCCTACACTCCTCCCACTTTACACAAAGGAGTGCGTTTACTTTTCGGCTTACGACCCAGCACGTGGTATAATGACACGCAAGCGATATTATATCACAGACAATCTCAGTATCTCTGCGAAATAAGCGAAAGCGTGGACGGTATATATCGGTAATACGAGTAAGATGGGTATTACTCAATATTGTTTATTACACCTGAAAATAAAACTGTATTTGTTGATTCTTCTACTATCTCAAATAAGAATGGCTTGTTAACCCTCATCACTTTTGGTGTAGGCTCAACTTCTAGTGGACAACATCCTGCTTCTTCCATAAAGGTTACAGCCGCAGCCTCGGTTCCTTGCTCATCAACCTTGATTTTTACCTGTTGCGAAATGTCTGAAATTTGTAATCCTTTGATACATTGGGGTATTATGTCACATGATTCCAATACACATGCCAATCCCATCTGGCATAATAATTTCTTGACATCAATATTATTAGCAACTTCAAACTTTAGCAATGACAATTTCACTTCTTCACGCTCAGTGTGTAATTAATTATTTATATAATAACAGCATCATTATTTTCAAGAACATCTCCTATATCCATTTATTCCTCTGTTTTATTGATTGAAACATTAAATGCTTTGCAGCGACGATACTTCTGACTACAGCGACTAAGCGAGAATCGACTAAACTTCTCGTAGATGTCCAAGCCACGTCCAAGAGCTATGGTCCATCCCGTATCAGTCTTGATGAAGCGGTCGTGATCTGCCTTGAAGTCGTAGGTAAACTCTATGCCCATCGGCAGCAACTCATCTGCCAAGTCGTTGAATGAGTCGATCATCTCTGCCACTTTCTCGTCATCGTCATTCTGCGTGCTTAGATGAATCCTGACGGTGTCTTGTGTTGTTGACACATCTTTCACCATTTGTATGAAATCCACCAAATTGTCAATCTGATAGGGTTGACGTATGAAAGGATCGGTTATTTGTATTTCCTTTGCTGTTCGCAAATAATCACCAAACAAGTCTTTATAAGTCACTCCTCCTTGGTTTTCTCTTATGGAAATAGTCTTGGCAACAAGTGGCTTGATGCGAGGACGTGAGCCAGAATGTTTAAATTCCAGATGCTCCTCCTTATCATTGTCTTCTACATCCTTGTTAATAGGTTTATGTTCTATGTTTTCAAGCGTCTCCACCTTTACTGTTTCGCCAGTCTTCAGCCAAACATATTCAAACCTGGCTGGTTCCGCACAGAAAGTGCTGTCGATGATATACAGCTGGTCTTTAACTCGCTTGCGCCCTTCTGCAGAAAAGTCAATGATTTCCTTTGCTTCCTCATCCGTTATCTTACCATCAGGATAGATGAGTTTCATCATGCCAGAGAATGTCTTGCGGATGGCAAGATGGTCGCGCTCGGAAAGCGAGCCGTCAAACTTGGCATAATCATTCAGCAATGCCGTGCGATCGTCATTGCGCAGAGCGTGTAATACGGCAGCAATGTAGTCTGTGATAAGACCATACCCCTTAGAGAAGCTGTTCTTTTTCAACATTTTAATTTCCCATCCAGGATTATATAGATGCATACGGTCAAGAAATGCACCCTTGATGAAGGAAGTAGGGATGCTCTCAAACAGATGGCTGTTCTTCAACATGTATGGCACAGTATGCTTTGTGTTGCCGACAAAAGACATAGATGCACTTGCCTCATGTGTTCCCTTACCACGGTTGAACGACTTGTTAGCAAGATAGTTTTGCATCGTATCGATAAGCACAGCATCCACGTTTCGCCCCTTCTGCTGTTCAAACTCGTCCCATGTCACGACATCCCAATATCCTACCAATCCGAGAATTTCCTTATTTCCTTGTATCTTTACGAACAATCGGGCACTGGTTACATCGCCTCCGCTGACAAGCACACCGTATGGCGACAACTCCTGGAATACATGAGACTTGCCCGTACCTTTCGGTCCCAACTCCATAAAGTTGAAGTTGTTCTCTACATGAGGAAGAAGACGCGCCAAAGTGATGAACTTCTCACGTCGGTTCATTGTCTCTGGATTCAAACCCACTGTGTGCATCAGAAAGTCAATCCATTCATCAGTTGTGAAGTTCTTTCGTTGGTCGATATAGTCTTGCAGGTCGATGTTTGAAATCTGAATAGGCTTCAATGTCAGTATCTCCCATCTCACCTTGATGTTCTCGCCACCGATATAACCCAGTGTGATGATGCACCACACACCGTTGCCGCTCAACAGCTTCGGGTTATGGCGTACATAGTCGGTGCCGATAGGAACCCCCGACAATCCGAGATTGGCAAAGGTAGCCTGATATTCATCGTTTCTCTCATTAAGAACAACCGTCACCTTGTCTATGATACGGTGCTGGCCATTCTCGCGTATGAGTCCTTTTACCGATTCAGCTTCCGCGCGGTGCACATAGTTGTTTTGGATAACCAGTTTCACCTTCTCGATACCTTCGTTTATCACCTCTTCGTCATCGCTGGCGCAATACTGACCAAGAAGATATTCAAGAACGTATGTAGGCACTGGAAGTCCTCCCTTCACAAGGAACGCCAAGTCTTTTCTGACGACCTTACCTATGAAGCAATCCATTATTTTCTGTTGTAAATCCATAAACCTTGAAGACTAAAATTAGAAGTCAAAATCATTTTCTATCAATGTGTTGTTTGTCACATTCTCCTTTATGATAGGGTTCAATTCGTCTGTGGCATCAAACACTTTTAGTTGCAACACCTTGGCATCAATATTCTTATTGAGTGTGAGGTCTACTTGAATCTTTCTGTTGTCCAAAGATGGGTCTGTCTTGTCGAGAAGGATATCCTTGACGGGTGTTACCGGCACATCGTTATGATACAGGGCAACCCTTATGTGGCGTTCCTTCATATCCATAGACACAGTCTCGGTCTGCAACATTTTAAATCTCAAGCGTGAGGCTTGCATAGAAAGTCGTCTGTCGAGAATCATTACGCCCACTGGTTGCTTATTGTCGTCTCTTTCCAATTGGCTTGTCATTACGGGGATTATCAGTTCCTGCAATGCCGCACCGCCATGAGTGAACATATAACCACCTGAGGGAGCCGCAAATCTATTTGTACCTGCTGGCACAGCCACCATCACATCGCTAACATTAACCATGCCCGACACCTCGCTGAGTGGAAATTTAACCACGCCGCTTACTTCGTCTTTCGATTTAGTAAGATAATAACGTGTGCTGCGTTCAAGATAGTCTTCTTCTATTTTGTGCTTGTCCTTGTCGGCAAACATTATGTCGTTGAACAGGAAGCCATGATCGCTTGTTATGTACACTTCCGTCACATTGTATGAGGCATGTATCTTTGGAATCATGTTTTTCAATTCGTTGATGGCATCCCTACAACTGTTCACTATCTGCTTGGCATTGCCATCGTGCCCCGTTTTGTCAATTACATCGTGAAAGATGTACACCAACGGATGCTTGAATATCTCACGGTTCTTCTCCTGGTTATATTCCGCCACAGTTTCAAACGGCACACATATGGCACCGTCGCGATAGACCTGCAGATGCGCTGATCGTTTTTGTGTCGTGTCGAGAATGTGGTCGTCTACAGCCATGTCTTGCTCTTCGCCCTTACCATAGAGTTTCAGTTCACGATGCGGAAGCAACGATGGCTTACAGTATTTTGTTTCGGATGGCAGCATAGCAATGGCTGGTTTCAAACTTGCAATATGTTTAAATTTTGCCAGTTCTCCTATAAGCTCCTGTGCTACCTCGTATCTGAGCGCATCACTCACGATAACCGCCACCTTCTTCTGTATCGGCTTTATTCGCTCATCATAGAAATTCTGTTGGCGCAACAGATGAACCTCGCCTATCCCTCCAGTTTCTTTCAAACATCTAGTCCACTCCAGGTTAATTCTGTTGCAAAGTTTGCTGTAGTTTTGGTCAAGGCCACGTTTCACCTTCTGTACTGCGTCAAACAACTCGTTTGTAGGATCTATGCCAAAGTAGGTTTCGTTTGCCAGACGATAATACTGGTCAATAACGCTATAGTCCGACTCATATCTCATTACATACTCGTCGGCAGTGTTGAGCGTTAACGAGCCGAGCGTGAGCGCTTTCTCATAAAGCCTTGCCACGATGATAGCATAATGCATTACGGCCTCAATCATAGAGTTGTCGCTATGTTTTAGCATCAAGTCCTCTATTCTGTTGATAACTTCTGCAGGTTCCGTTTCAATCTTTTCCTCCAAAAGAGTTTTGATGATAGGAACGCAAAGTGCCTGCGGCAGATAATAGTAATTGGCCTCCGTACCATACCAACGTATGATGTCGGCATCGCGCACCTCGCTGCCCAGTTCATCGAAGAGTTCGGTGAGAGCTTCCGTTGTTTTATCTTTACTGAGAGCCAACTCCAGAATGCGGTTTATGTGTTGTAGGGCTACACTATCAGTAATTCTTGTCTGCTTGTAGTTGTCTGCAGCTATCGGGGCAAGGTTTTGCACTATGACATTATATTTGAAGACTTTCACAATATGTGCCACCTTTTCTTTACTGTCATCATTATACGACACGCCGAAGAAGTCAGTAAGATGCTTACCCAGAGCCTCCTGGGCATCCTTGCATCCTCGCAGCCTAATGTAAAAATCTCGTTGTTTATCGCTCTCACATTCTCTGCCATACAACAGCACTTTAAGGATGATGCTATCCCAATTCAATATACTATGCGCACCCATAAAGCTGCTTATGAAGCCACGCACCATGATGTCGTATGTTATGCTGCCGTCCTGGTAATATGGCATGAAGAAGCGCAGCATCTTGTCTGATTGTAAAGAGATGACATTTCGCTCCACAAATCTAACAAGTTGCCCATCATTTGCAGGCAGCCCATATTGTTGCATGAATGCGGCATAGTCTTGGCTGTGATACTCCATGTTGGCAGCAAGCACATCCATGAGCGGAAACGATGCCTGTAGCGATTTTTGTTGCAGCGGACTAAACTGATGACAATATATGACGACCTTGTCATATTGCCAGTCATTATCAAGTAGATATTTAGTAGTAAACCAATCTCCCTTGAAATCAACATACCGGTAGCCTGTTTTCCATTCTGCACTTTCAAGCTCATCAATAAACAATTCGTTTATAGCGTCTTTGAAAATGAACAGAACCTTCAATTCTGGGTCACGGTCGAAATATTCGTATATTTTCTTCTGTAATACGTTCATGTCGTTACTACTTCAATTTCTGTAATACATCACCAAATTTAGCATAGTTCACAACTACGCCATCGTCCAGGTCGAAGGCTATCTGCTTGTCAGCCACTTCATGCAAACGGTCATGATACTCGCGACATTCGGCTATTTGTGCGGTCAGACGGTCGAGTTCACGGCGTTCAGATATACTGAGGTTGGCTGCATTTTCTTCCATTTCGCTTTGCTTCTGCACAAGCCATTCTATGTGTGGCAGCAGATACTTTGTGCGGATTTGCTCGGCTGTATAGGGTGTCATACGATGCATATAAGCTATACACTGGAATGCGCCCTTCTTTGAGCTGAACAGCCAGTAGATAGGACGGTTCTGTACATCTTCTTATGGTATTTCCAGAAGTCCTTAACGAAGAAGTCATCAATAGTCTTACCAAGGGCAGCTTCTACGGTGTTGAGGTTCTCCACCAGTCGATCCTCGCCCAACACAACAGCCAGCCATTTCTTGAAGCGAACAGTTGCATTGTCAGCAAAATCGGTATTCGATGCCATCAACGGAATGATACCGTCATCGTCGATTTCAAAACGAGAGTTTGGCACGAGAGCTTCATACTCTTTCAATCCATCGCCTTGGTTGGCAAGGATTAGTCCGGGCTTGTCGATGCTATAGCGCCCCATCATACAGCCAACGGCGTAGCTGATGAATTGCTTCACGATTACGTCATCGTGCCATACTATATGTTGTTTGTTGTTTTCTTCCATAATTCTGTTCTATATGAATTGAATGTTTTCGTTAAGCCAGATGAGCAGAGGTAAACCTGTTTAACTCTGCCATGGCGAGAAAACGTGCCTTGAAAAGGAACGTTTTATTCTTTCACTTTCTTGTATATGACTTGTTTCTGTTACCACCATGAGCTTCCAAGAAGCCGAACTCTGTCAGCTGTCGTAGATAGCGTTTTGCTGTGGTTTCATTCAGACCCAATTGTGCGACAAGCTGCTCGGTTCTGATCTCTTCTTTGTCGGCCATGAAAACTATAATATCGGCCAGTTTTCCTGCCAGGGTTGGCTTTATCGACCATTTATCGACCATTTCTTGCAGGATTTCTGTTTATCGACCATTTTCTCTGACGTCGATATAAGGAAATGGTCGATATCTTGCTGCAGATGTTCGCAATGTAGTTTCGCCATACAGTTGATGAAGATGTCTGTGTCCTCAGCTTCCCTTGTGTCAATGAGCGCTTGTATGTATTCAGCTTTGTCTTCTTTATATACCTTTGTTGCG
>ERZ859937.626-NODE-626-length-13903-cov-1.337088_pt1 | contig 13903 bp, 11 predicted proteins | sample MGYA00509985_ERZ859937 | MGnify/ENA primary metagenome ERZ859937 (study PRJEB30046, sample SAMN00715169) | human gut metagenome | study: EMG produced TPA metagenomics assembly of the A metagenome-wide association study of gut microbiota in type 2... | reverse complement strand
AATCACATAGTTGTAAAATAATGTTTCTATCCTTTTTCTTGTTTTAGCAAAAGTTACAAATACCGGTTTCCAGCCTTCTGATTAATTCTATATAGAACTTACAACTTGATATTTACTATTTCAAAAAAACAATTACACATCTGCATTGTAAGCATCCAATAAAATACACATTGTAGATTTATAAAAAGAAAGCAGACTCTTCTTGCTAACTTTACACATGTTGATAATAAAAGTTTACCATTTCATTGGTTGAATTTATTCAACTTCCAAACATTTGGAGGCAAGTCGCGAGCATTTTTACTAGAGTCTTTTTCCAAATGTCACAGAAGTTGGGCTGTGACATCATTCAGTCATCTTCTTGAATTGACTTCCTACGCCTTGCAGGTGGCAAGTAATGAACCGATAATCGCTATGTTTTTGCCGCTTCATAATTTTCGTAGAACAGAAAGTTCTTTCTTGATAACGTCAAAGGACGTATCGCATTTTCTGCAAAATTATTGTCTATGTTTATATGGTTAACGTTAAGACAAGTATTCACCCTAGGCCATAATGAATATTCCTGGGGTTCACTTATGTAATGTATTTTATAATATTCAGATGTAATTTAAAGCTTCCTAAATAATCTCCACCGATTTCGCTGTGTAATACTTTCAATGTTTTGCTTCACCATTCTCTAGCTTTTATAAGTGCAAAGATAGTATTTTATTGAGACTATAAAGTAAGTTTTTCTTTTTGCTCTTTTTTATACCATATTAATAATATAGATAGTTCACAATAACAACTTAAAAATAAGTATATTACTATCAAAACAATGAAATGACATCAAAGAGTTGTTCCTTATTTTATCATAAACTTAAGTGGCAATAGTATGACAATAATTATTATTTATCTAGTACACCTATAGTGACAAGAATATCATATTTTAGTTTACTTAAAGGGCGGTCAAGAAAATGACTGTTATCCAGTTCTGTGCCAAACAACATCCGATAGACCTCAGAACGACTAAGTTGACGTATACTACCTTTCAGTACGGTCTCGAACAGTTGCTTTAAGTACCCCGATGGATATGCATCTTTAAAATTCATAAGGTCTCGTACTTCGAGTTCACCATGCATTGCGTATATTTCTTGTAACATCATATCATTAACCGTTTTTTCTTCCTTACTACCTGTAGGAGTATCTATAACGACTGTCCATTGGGTGGAATATCGGTAGTTAATGAGGCTCGGAATGTAATATCTGGATGGTTTGTCTCATGGACGTATGGGTGAATATGAGTTGCGAGATCAAATTTAATTGCCCCTTTTACAGAACTATTGCATATGGTACAACTCGGAATCAGATTGCACAAACTAAGTGACAATAATGGATAATCCTTTTTGTCAAACCAATGGTCGAAGGCAGGTCTTGCTATTCTTTCCTTTGCATTTTTTCCATTTCCTTTCTCTATTGTAAATGCATATTGTCGATTACAATAGACGCATGTATTGCTGTCAATCTGTTTAGACAGCCAATACGCTTCTGACTTACTACTTGTATTGAACACCTTTTCATATCCGAATATTTTCAACAGTAAATCTTTAGAGGGTCTTTTTGCTACATTTGATATCGTATTTAATTGGTTAATCAAGGAATCATTTAGTGTTTTTAATGCAACAGGCTCACTTATTAAGAGTCCTTTTAAGATACTTTCATCAGGATTTTGGGTATTCCAATTTGGTAATAATATCTCCTTAGCTTCATCGGATAAAATATAAGTTTTATCAATGCTACCATCTTTCTTTTTTACTACTACCCCATTACTAATTCTATTCTTTAAATCACCGATATATCTAGTGACATAATCATTCTTCACCATTGAAGAAGGGATCTGAAGCTTCAATAGTGTTGCAATACCTTTCTTATTCATAACTACATATTATCTAATTCATCCAACTGTCGCTGAAGTTCTATTTTTCTCAATTGTTTCTGTTCTTCTGTCATTGAGGGGAATGTTCTCGAGTATTCCTCCATAAGTATATGATAAATCACAGGCTCATCAAATGACAGAATACGGATCTTAATCTTTTTTGCAGAGAAATCTCTATTGAAAAGTTCATAACTAAATAGTTTTTTTCTGGGATTCTCTATTTCTGGATACAAATAACGATTCAAAAATGCAAAGGCATTTTCATCGTTTATAAACGGACATTTCTTGGTGTCAGTACAGTCTTTTGCCCATTGATGTACTTTCATGCAGGCCATCAAATGCGCAACTTCCCACTGTGCAAATATTCCTATTGCTCCACCTTCCAAAAAGAAACTGTCTTTCAGTATATCATGTACATTAGCCCCAAATGAACGTAAGTTAAAGATAGGTTCTTTCTCATCCTTTTTTAACGCTAATACATTCGTATGTGGAATATCAGATAGAACATAAGGGGAGTGTGTGACAATAATAAGATGCAAGCTATTGATGTTTTTTAGTGTTATTTGTTTAAGACTGTTTAAGATATAATACACAAATTGTTGCTGTAATTGAGGATGATAATATAATTCAATTTCTTCAAGGACCACACAAACATTCTGGTATCGTACACGATTGATAGAACTTTTATCTTTATGAGCAGAGTCGATATTGTCTAAATGATACAGAATTGAGCTAATAGTAAATATCTGTTGTTTTTCGCCAGAACTCAATGTCTCAAAATCAATCTTTACTTCACTGTTGTTTTTTTCACATAGATTGATTCTCATGGATAAGAATGGAGGAGGGACTATCGCTTGTACCCTTATTTGTACCATGAATGGAGATTTCATTTCGTCCTTTGATAATTTGGACTCTTTCCACCATGTGCTTCCCAATTGTTCAAACTTTATAGTATTCTCATTTCGCTGTTTTTTTTTCTTCGTATCAAAAATTTCTTGTAACTCAAATACATTAAAAATAAGATAAGCAAGTGTTTGATATATCTTACGTGTGATATGAGAATGATCTTTTGTTAGTGCTTGTATCAATTTTTCCAGTGTATCTTGATTAAAAACATCTTCCATCATGTAAGTTGCATCATAAAAGTCTCGATGCTCCTTATACTGATAAGATACTTTCAGCGTTTTATACACTAAATATTCTATTGCTTCTTTATAATAAGATTTTTGCTGATAATCGGTTATTTTTCTGTTTAGAACATTACCCCATTTTGTAACAATTGTATTTTTTAATAACTCATAGCCTTTTAGTGTCAATTGGTTGAAATGTAACTTTTTCTTTATTCGTTCTAAACCATAATTTTGTTCAGGCATATATGAATATGTCAAGCTCTCTACCAATAGATGGTCATTGATAATTCGTAAATCCTCATGCAACGTATACAATCTAACTAATCTTTCTATTGCAAGATTATGTTCATTATTGATGTCTATATTTCCCTCACGTCTGAAAGGAGTTATCACTAATGGAGCACGATATGCATCATTCTTATGGAACAGACCATGCAGCCAGCATTTATCTTCAATATCAAAAGTTTCATCTTCTTTCGTTCCAATAACGCTAGCTTCTTTCTGATCACTATTGCATTCTTTTTCAAAATCAAACGTATTATATGCATAGACAGACTGATTAGTTATGAGAGTGTAGAAAAAACATTCATACAATACTTTCAATTCCTGTTCACCGAGAGATACGTGAGGACCGATAAGCTCTCTGCAATTTTCGCTCTTCTCATTATTAAATATTATCTTTTTATTAGTGAAATAAATACTACCATCACTCTGCTTTGTATCAATGAACTTAAATAGTTTTACGCTACAGTTCTTCACTTTTAGATGGTAAGCTTTACTTTCAAGTATGTACCATAATTCACCATCTACACCATCAATAAAATGGAGTCGTTCAGCAGCCTGTCCATTATTCTGCATTTCACCGATGGTAGCTGCAGCAAAGTTGTTGATTAATCGCATCATAAACTCTATAATACTACTTTTCCCTGAACCGTTTTGCCTACGATAGCACTGATGAGTATATGAGGAATATCATTGATTTCCTCATGATAGAAATCATCATATAGAGTACTTTGAATTTTTTGTTCTTCATTTATTATGATGGACTCTTCATCAATTAAGTATTCCTGAAGTAATTGATATGTGATACCTGGAGTTATTTTCCGCTTTCCTGTACTTTCTTCACTATTGCAGCGTATAGCAATAATGGCAAACGAAGACTCTTTGCTAGATACGGTTCTTGTGAAAAAATCCTTTCTTGCATTTGCTGAAGTGGGATTCTTTATGAATTTTGGACCAAACATATTAAAAATACTTTTGATTATTATTCTAAATCTTTCAAACATTGCTCATCGATAATATTCTCTTTCCCAAACCATTCTTTAGCTTTATCAATTACCGCTGTTGTTGGTTTATGATAAAACACAGCCAATTGTTCCTTAGCTCTAGTACAACAAACATAAAAAATCTTTTCTGTTCTGCTCACAACGCTTTCTTTACGATTAGTAGCAGTAAAGAGTTTGTCAAAGTTATAGTTATTCCACTTTCCATTATCCAATATAACCAAAATATTATCAAACTCGGTACCTTTTGTTTTATGCTGAGTTGAAAATGGAGTTTGTCCTTCTAAATAAGTATATAAATTGATAAACTCGCTATATGGGACTTCCATCATTCTGTAATAGATATAAGGACAGTGCTCTTGATAGTTCAATAATTTGTCATCAATCATACAGATGTTATTCTCATTTGCTAATTCTATTACTTCACGAATTGTTTTATTATCTGTATTTTGGAGTGAATTTATAGATTCTTTCAATCTCTTCTTGTCAGATATACTTTTTATCTTTCTATCAAAACTGTCTTTGTAGTCCTTTGTGTAGCCTGTAACTTTCAAAAATTCACATACATTTCCATCTCTATATAATCTTATAGCTTGCTCTATCTTACACAAATGTTTTACTAACGGAGAGCGTTTTGATCCCGTTTTATTATTTTCATCCTCGCTTTGTTTCTGATCATCAACAAGCTGAGAACTATCCACAAAGGTATGGCATAGATTTTCAAAATCATAAGATTGAGCAGCTTTATACAACAAAGGATGAGAGTCTATATAGCTTTGTTGAGTAGGAGTCGCCTTATATGATTTTTCAGAGACTCCTTTTTCTCGTAGCATCATCAAAATATCACCAAAAGTTTTTCCATAAATATCACTGTTAGAGAAATTTGACAATACACACGATTTTAGTTTACTGCTCTTCACATATTTCAGAATAGGGTCCCCACTATAGATTTCCATTAAATTTTTAAATCCTGCTTTATTGGCTATCAAGTTATGTGTGAGATTAAGTTCTTTTGTTATTTCAGAATTTTTAAAATTCCATCCTCTCTTTTCAGATAGATATGTTCTGACAGAAGAAAGTACATCATTATCTTTATCTGTATAGATAAATAAACATTTGCCTTTCTTGATTTTTCCTTCCTTCATATTAGGAGCTTTTTCATCAGTTGATGGCTCTTGTTGTAATCCGTCAGTACGAATTTTATTAGCTAGATCAATGATAGATTGAGGATTTCTTCTGTTTTGTACTTTTTTAACCTCATAGATACTACCATTCTCTACATCAAACTTATAAGCATTCAAATTACCTATTCCTTTGTCATAAATACATTGCATTGCATCACCGAAAAAGCCGACAATACACTTTTTGTCAGATTGTTTCAGATGAACGAGCATAATTTCTACCACTTCGGGGAAGGTATCTTGATACTCGTCTATCATAATAAAAGGATAACGACTTTTTAATATATCACAAAGCTTAGGGTACTCTCTAAACATTGCATTTGCCACAATAATTACCTCATCATGAGACAGAATACCATCTTTCAAATTTGTGTACTCTCGATACTCCATCAAAATAGGCTCTTCTCTATTGCAAAAAAAATCATCAGGTACTTCATCCATATTTGCAATACGCAATCCAGAATCAGGAGTGTTTAGTAATTTAACCACGACTTTACATAATTCACTTTGGTAGTTCTTTATATTGTCCCACAAAAAATCATGGATAGTGGAAACTACTAAATTATTGTGATTTACTCTTTGTGTAATTTCCTTTACAGCAGCATTTGTGTAAGTAATACACGCTATCAATGATGACGGATAAGTCTCAATTATCCACCTTATAATTTGTACTAGTGTATACGTTTTGCCGCTACCAGCCCCTCCACTTAGCAAAAAATGATGTCCTTGCCTAATATACTCAGTTATCTGCCCTAGTTCATTTTCTAATTTTTCCTTAACCATAATAATCCCTCTTTGATATAATTAGGAACATTCCAATTTGAAAAATCATATTTCCCTTCTCTCTGACTGTTGAAAAGTATCTCAATAGCCAAAGATGATTTTCCTTTTACACCGTTTTGGGCGAGTTTATAGGAATCTTTGTCCACTTTAAAATCTGCAATACAATCATCTTCCAAAGATGAAAATGTGTTATTAATTATAAATTCCTCATTTTCATGAAAAAAAGCATCCTCAAAACTACGAGGATGATACATTCCATCTTTTGCATATTGGAATGTCAATTTCAAATTTCCGATGGTATTAAAAGTCCATTTTTTGTCACTTTATCCCATGCTAAAATAATAGGAACCTTTGTGAGAATATCTTCGATGCGTTTGGTCTCATTCAGAAAAAACTTGATGGAAGCATTTGAGGTTTCTAAAGTCTTATCTGCTGGATTGTATTCAGTTTTGGGGTAGACGGTCCTCTCATGGCCATTTTTATCTTTTTTCTTTTCAGGTTTACAATAGTCTATATTGTTATAATCAAACATTTACGTAATCCAATAAATCTAAGTAACTTTTCAAATATATGTGAATAGGCACCAACCTCTACCACTGAGATATTTTGAGATAAAAGACATTCTTCTGTCTCTTTAACATTACATTCCTGATCTATCTTTTTCATCATAGCGGGCAACAAAATTCGTTCTGTATCACCTTCTATAAGTATTGCTTTATCAGCAAAAAACAATTCATTACGATTCAGAGTTAGATATTGTTTCAAAAAAGCGAAATAACGCTTATCATCATCTTGATATTCCTTTTGAAGATCTTTCATGTTTTTCGCAATTACGCTATTTTTATCAATATTTCCATCTTCTAAATGGGCATGACTCAAATATTTGATATCATTAAAATCGCAGTCTGATATTATATGAGCAGAATGAGAGCTAATAATATATTGCAAATCGCGTTTGATTCCATTCTTATGTCGGATGCCTTGACGCAATAAGTCTTTGATGTTCTTTATGAACACATACGCATCTGTGGATGAGTGTGTGCTTCTGGCTCCTCTATAAACAACAAATTTATATCAGCAGGTTTACGATTTTTATTCCTTTGCATTTTCTTGATGATTAAGTCTATGTCAAAAATCATAGAAATAAGATTCATATATCCAAGTCCATTGTAGCTTTCTGGTAGTTCTTTATCTACCTGCTGGTAAACCACAGTTGTATTACCCTTTAATAATTCTCTATGTTGAAGGGAAGAAACAATTTTTATAACTGTCTCATTTTTTGACATTCCACCAATTTTTTCACTTTCTCAATAATATCCTCAAACATCTTATCATAGATCAAAGACAACACAATATCCGCGTCTTTTAAACTATCTTGAAAATTCTCAATAGCTTCTTGTTGTTCATTATCTGCTTCTTGGATTTTGTATAATTCAGATGTTTGTGTCGATAAAGTTTTATCAACTTCTTTGTTGTCAACATTTCTTTTAGCATTGATATATTGGAAATTAATCACATCATCCAGATGGAAAACTGGTATGTCTTTCAAATTAATATAGCGATTCTCAACAAATGTTTTATCATCTTTATTTATGAAGATAGACTTTCTGATTGGCGTAAAATAGACACTTTGTTTAGATTCTAAAAAATCATTGTATCCTTTAGCCGTATATCTGCCTCCGTCAGCATGAGAAATCCTTTCTTTCTCTATTTCATGAGACAGAAATTCTTGATATGCTTTTCTCAAATCAAGATATTTATCGTATGGTAGGATATAATCAAAACCTAATCCCACGAAGTTGTTCTCTATATCTAAGTCCATAAGTATAGGACTGATATATTCAAGATCGTCTTCTTTTCCATACTCTATTAATAATCTTAGTCGAATTCCAATTTCTTTATACGATTTCTTATCAACAACATCATTCTCTATTAACCCCTTTAATACTATTCGAAAGTCTAAATTGAAATCATTGTATTGGAATTTTTTAGCCTCACCAAAATTCAGAAACTTGTCGAGAATAACCAGTAGAGATGTTTTTCCTACATTGTTCTTTCCTATAACAAGAGACAATTCTTCTTCCATTTCCAGTGTGAAATCTTTTAACAAACGGAAATTTTCAACTTTGATTTCTTTTATCTTCATAACTATATGATATTGAATCTTAAAAAAGAAGGTAACAAATCACCTCTTTGATATCAAGCACAAGTTTGATTTACAAAGTAGAGCAAAAATAAAAATAAATCAGAAAATTTTAAAATAATTTTCCGATTTATTTTTACTGTACAAACAAGATCTGAATAAAAGTGTGTAGACTACTACATAAATGGAGAAAGCCATCACCTACAGAAGGCAAACCGATGTTTTCTCACCCGAAAGGATTCAGACGATCAGATACAGACATATATCCCTTGTGCGGTATTGTCGTTCCATACTTTCAGCCAAGTCCCTTTTTTCTTCTCAGATGGATTTTAGGAGATTTCTATCAAATCTGCCTCCACTCCCGTTTACCTCCATGTTTACGTCTTTCAGTGAGACGGATCAGTCATTTTCGTTCTAGGTGTAAAGTTAATTCCGGGATTGGATGGAAATGCAGGGTCAAGCCTCCTGTTTCAGCGTTTCGGGTATTACTCTGTAACGTTCTATTTCCGTTTCATTCTTGGAGGTCGGATGGTCGAAGTTGTCCCTGATTATCGGTTCAATCTTAGGGATTTTAAAGAAGTTGAAACGGGTCGGGGTCTTCAACTGGTTCATCATGTTGGAAAAGAAATCGCCGTAACGGTCAAATTTCTGAAGTTCGCTGTTGTTCTCTGGTGGTACGGTTTGAGGTTTCTCGTTTTCATCCATTTCTTTCATTACGCTGAGTGTCTTTTTTCCTTATCCTGTATAAGAAGAATATCTATCATCTATTCGTCAATGGAGAATTGGCTGGCTGTGTATACATCCATAATTTTTTGAATTTTAGTGAGTAATAAAAATTTCGAAAGTGTAAGGATGAAATAGAGCATATCTAAGGATTTTGGAACGGGTGGCTTTATTAGTCCTCATATATCCTTATTTGTCTTCGTATCCTTTGAGTGTATGGAAAGAAAAAAAATAATCATTAGATTATAAGATAGTTAATACATGACTAAACTTTTAAGTTTAGCTAATTCCGAAAATAAAAGGCAATCTTTACTAACAAAAAATGATAAACCAATGAATGATAGAGATATTTTAGTAAAGATAGGCACTCGTATAAAGGAATTGAGAATTACAAAGCAGATGACTCAAGCTAATTTAGCCGAAAAATGCAACTGGGATTATCAATACGTTAGTCGACTTGAATCCGGAAATACTAATATGACTATTAGAACAATTATAAAAATATGTTATGCGTTGGAAATCAATTTAGAAGAGATATTTAAAGATATCAACTTCTGATTATCCTTAAGTACACAATTAAATTAACTACTAAAACGTAGAAATATGAAGATAACTTTTTTAGGTCAGGGGTATAATAAAGTTACCCATCGTTCAACAGGGAAATACTTAATTGATTTTTTGAAATCAAAACAATTTAGTTCTTTTACCGGTATATCAGCTTTTGCCAGTGCCGCTGTAGTGGAACTTCTTTCCGAATATTTACTGGATAGTAAAATGGAACATAAAATTTAATCGTGGGAATTGATCAGGAAGGGACATCTAAAGATGCTTTAGAAGAAATTCTCAAATTGAATGTAAATAGTTATATTTTTTATCAAAAAGAGAGTCCCATATTTCACCCTAAGATATATTTATTTGAGAGCGATATAAAGACTGTACTGATAGTTGGCTCCTCAAACTTGACAACAAATGGACTCTTTTCTAATATTGAAAGTTCAATTCTTATTGAGTTTAATAATACAGATGAGCAGGGCAAAGCTTTAATACACGATCTTAAAAAGCATTATGAAACTTTGTTTGATTTTTCTGATTCTAATTTGTTTAAACTAACTCCTGAAGTTATACAAGCATTTGTTGATAAAGGAATAGTACCAGAAAAAACAAATTGGAAAACTAAGTATAGAAAGACCATAGAAAAAGAAACAGAGTTGCAAGATTCTCTTGAAGTTCCAACTAGGGAAATTGTAAAGTTACCAAAGGAGTTTAAACGAATAAAAGCCCATAGAGAAAAGGTTATAACAGATGTAATAGAAGAAACTTGTGTGGATATAGATAGTACCGTAGATCTAGATCCCTTGTCACTGGTTTGGACAAGCAAAGAATTATCAAGACGTGATTTAAATATTCCCAATAGTGTAAATACTCATTCTACAGGCTCAATGTTTTTTAGCAAAGGTAATACTCCTGATATAGATCAAAAGCATTATTTTCGTGATGTTGTATTTTGTAACCTGAAATGGCAAAAGGATAGTAAACAATCTCATTTAGAAAGAGCAAAAGCTTTGTTCCATATATATACATTAGGACAAGGACCCTATACTTTCAAATTATCATTGACTCACAATACAAATACTACATCTAAAGCGTATCTACAAAACAATTCAATGACTTGGATAAGTTGGGGACCTGCAAAAAAGTATGTAGCCAAAGAAGAATTGTTAGATTGTATTGCAAAACTATATGCTGATCCTGAAAATAATGCAGAGTTTACGTTAATAATCGAATAAATATTTTCAGGCTCTCATTTACTATTGTAACTTTGTGTCATATAAATAAAGATGATAACATGCAGTTAGTAAATAATATAAGCGATGAAAAATTGAGGGGTGGCTTTTACACCCCTAATAAAATAGCTTCGTTCATTCTAAAATGGGCATTCAATGGACAAAAGAACTTTGATATTCTAGAACCAAGTTGTGGGGACGGCGTCTTTCTAAAAGAAATACAAAAGGGTAAATATGAATATAATTCATTTCTTGGTATTGAGTTAGATAAAGATGAAGCACAAAAAGCTCGTGATGTTAATTTATCAAAATCAGAGATTTTGAATACAGATTTTCATGAATTTTGTATCACTACCCATAGAAAATTTGATTTAGTTATAGGAAATCCTCCTTATATTCGGTATCAATATTTTGATAAAGGACAGCAGAGTTATGCAGCCTTTATTTTTAAAAAAGCAGATTTGTCATATTCAAAATTAACAAATGCATGGGTTTCTTTTGTTATCGGTTCTTCCTTATTATTAAAGGAAACAGGAAAAATAGGCTTTGTATTACCCGCTGAAATTTTGCAAGTTTCTTTTGCTAAACAATGCGAAATTTTTTATCAGTATTTTATAATAAAATAAATATCATTTCTTTTCAAAAATTGGTGTTTCCAAATATTCAACAAGAAGTTGTTTTGCTTTTATGTGAAAAGAATGAAACAAATACACATTCAATAGAGCATTTAGAAGTTTTAGATTCAGATAGTTTAGATTCCATTGATTTTGAAAAACTTCGTAGCTCTCAAAAGAAGATAAACCAGAAGTCTAGTAAATGGACTTTTTATTTTTTGGAGCAGAAAGAAATTGATTTTCTTGAAGAATTGCAAGAAAGTGATATAATACCTAAAATGAATAAATATGCTAATATAGAAGTTGGTATAACCACTGGTTCAAATGAATTTTTTACTGTACCTTTATCTGTTGTGAAAAAATATAACCTTGAAGAGTATGCCAAACCTTTGGTTGGGAGAAGTATTCAGGTTGCTGGTTCTGTTTTCACTAAAGAAGATTGGGAAAATAATATAAAACTTGATGCGAGGACCTTTCTTTTAACATTTCCGTCATATAAAGAGTTGAATAATGGTGCTAGAGAATACATACAATGGGGAGTCAATAAGGGTATAGACCAAGGGTATAAATGTAGAATAAGGGATGAATGGCAAATTGTCCCTTCACTAAGAGTTTCGGATGCTTTTTTTATGAGAAGAAACAATTTGTATCCTAGACTTATTTTTAATGACAATCAGGCTTATACAACAGATACATGCACCGAGTAACTATAAAAGCAGATATAAATGTAAAAGCATTTATATCGAGTTATTACAATTCATTATCTTTAGCTTCTACTGAAATAGTTGGTCGTAGTCATGGAGGTGGAGTTTTGGAACTAATGCCTAATGAGGCTGAGAATATATTTCTGCCATTTCAGAATAATAACTCAAATTTATTTTTAACAATAGATGAAATGTTAAGAGCAAAAGCAAGTATTTCAAGTATACTTGATATTACAAATAAGCAAATTCTTGAATTGAATTATGGATTATCATCTAATGATGTAAAGTTAGCTCATAATATTTGGGTAAAACTTTCGTCAAGAAGATTAAACAGAAAGAATAACGTATAATAATATTGTATCCTGTGGGGACTACCAATCCTCACAGGATATTCATCTTTATTTTTTGTCAAATGTTGTAATTGAGGATCATTTCTAATCCTCTCCATTTCGTTCGTGATAATCAGCTGAACTTCCTGCTTGATCAGGTTGTAATTTGCTTGTATTCCTTTCTGCATCTGGTCGTTCCCATCCTCGTTTCTAAAACCTATAATTCAGGGTAGCTTCTTGTAATTAGCTATTTCCTGTTTCACTTTCTCATTATCCACCACAAATTCGGCATGAAATATTTTCTGCACTATCCTCTCATCGAAATTATCGCTGACTGCCCCACGAATATACCCCTGCGTGAAATTGGATATTTTGCTGGGCGGTATCAGGCTATCCATTTGCGTACTGATAGAAGTTGATTTGTCGTTCCGGTTAATAGTCATGCTTTACCGTCTCTGTAAGGCCTTTCCGAAATAGTCTGAAAGTGTTTTAGCCGTTTCCGAAATCACCTGACCGGAAAAGATATTACCCAGTGTATTTTCATTAATTTTGCTTTCCTTGTCCCCATAATCCCAGCGTAACTGACTAAAATTCTGAAAGCCCAAACAGATTGCTACCTTGTTGCTTAGTGTCGTTGTTATCAGGTTATCCAGTCACCCCAAATAGATGGTTGGTAATTCATCAATGATTACAGAGCTTTTCAGTTGATACTTCTTGTTTATCAGCTTCACAATACGGGAATTGTACAGTCACAATGCACAGGAATAGATATTTTGGAGGTCAGGATTGTTACCTACTACTAAAATTTTAGGTTCTTCCTGGTTGTTTATATCCAGTGAAAAATCGTCCCCTGTCATTTGAAATCATCCTCGAAAGCGGGATTTTAGCACTTGCAAGCTGCCCCTACAACTAGTCTTGAACATTGGATTTCCATGCGTCCATGAACGGTGAAAGGTCGTTTCCCAGTTCGGGATAACTAGTTAAAATTGTAAATGTATCGGCATATTTTTTTCAGAAATTCAATGACATGCAGGAATGTACAATACTTTCCACCCTGATAGATTTTCAAAAAACAAACGATAGAAGATTGTAAAATAATCAGATTTTTTACAAAAAGTCCTTGCTTGGTTATCCAACTCCTATTCAAATTTAATATGATTGTTAACTAGCTTCGTAAGTATCCGATGATATGTTCGTTATAAACGCCGGATTTATCGGGTTACATTAGTGACTTTTGTGTGGAGCGTCAAAGTTAATCATATAGAATTTAGGTTTTACTTTATACCCGTCTAAATGGTTAATTAGGATTGTAAGCTATCT
>ERZ859937.625-NODE-625-length-13907-cov-1.529526_pt1 | contig 13907 bp, 18 predicted proteins | sample MGYA00509985_ERZ859937 | MGnify/ENA primary metagenome ERZ859937 (study PRJEB30046, sample SAMN00715169) | human gut metagenome | study: EMG produced TPA metagenomics assembly of the A metagenome-wide association study of gut microbiota in type 2... | reverse complement strand
GGAGTTATCTCCCAAGGCTATGGAGTTAACTCCAAAGGCTTGCGGAGATAAAACAGGCAGGAAGAAAACCCTTAACCATACGGCAAGAAAGGTTTAGAGGTATGGATAAGATCTTTTAAGGATGAACCTGATTATAAAGCTATGCATTCCCTATGGAGAGAAAATTCCCAGACATCCTTCTTTTAAATTAACATTTAGTTTTTTATATTCTAAAGCTTTCAAAGTTTTTTCTTTTGTCATTTTGCCTTAGTTATATTTGTCCTTCTTCTAAATTTATAATAAAAGTACTCTTATTTTTTGATTCCCCCAAGAGAAGTATGCGTTTTTTTATTCGTTTATTCCAGTGAATTAATTACCTTTGCATTTCATTGAAGTTGAACAGAGGTAAATAGATTAGGCATTGAACTACAAAGATTTATTTAAGCGAGTAATAGCGTTGATTTCGTCTCCGGCAAAAGTGTGGGAGGAAATTAGCAGAGAAGAGGATAGGCGTAAAGTGTTGGGAGCATTTGTTTATCCCATGATAGGCTTATGTGGTTTATCCGTTTTTATAGGTACATTCATAGGAAATACGGAAGGAGTCGCTGCTTTCCAAATAGCGATGACACGATGTTGTGCTATATTTGTATCCTTGTTTGGAGGATATTTTTTGGCGGCATACGCCATAGACCAATTGGGCAAGAAACTTTTAGGGCGTGAAGACCAGTATGAACTAAATCAGCAGTTTGTAGGTTATTCTATGGTAGTGACTTTTGTGCTCGATATTGTCAGCGGGTTGTTTTCTATTTCCATCCTTCATTGGATATTGCAATTTTACACCGTATTTGTGGTGTTCGAAGGTGCACGTACCCTGATGAAGGTAAATGAAGAGAAACTGACACGATACACCTTGATTGCTTCAGTTATTATAATTGTTTGTCCGGCATTGATTGCCGCTGTGTTTAATGAGTTATCTGTTATTTTGAATTAATGAAACCGACTCCTGTTAATATAAAGAATAAGCGTGCATCGTTCGATTATGAATTTATCGATACGTACACGGCAGGTATCGTGCTCACGGGAACTGAGATAAAATCATCCGTTTGGGCAAAGCCAGCCTGGTAGATACCTATTGTTATTTTGTGCAAGGCGAGTTGTGGGTGAAGAATATGCACATTGCCGAGTACTTCTATGGTTCATATAATAACCACTCCGCCCGTCGAGAACGCAAATTATTGTTGAGCAAGAAAGAACTGCGAAAATTGGAAGAAGCCGGAAAGAATCCCGGTTTTACGATTGTTCCTGTCCGTCTGTTTATTAATGAAAAAGGACTGGCAAAGTTGGTTGTCGCATTGGCAAAAGGTAAAAAACAATATGATAAGCGCGAGTCGTTGAAAGAAAAAGACGACCGTCGCGAAATGGACCGTATGTTTAAAAGATAAATATTTTATAATAATTAGGCACGGATTACATGAATTCACGGTTCCCGGTTGTAGCAACCACAGAGGAAATCCGTGTTGTCCGTGTAATTCGTGCCTAAAAAATAGACCTATGGCTACATTAAAACAAATAATCAACGAGCGGGTCCTCATCCTTGACGGTGCGATGGGAACCATGATACAACGGTACAACCTGTCCGAACAGGATTTTCGCGGAGAGCGTTTTGCCGGGATACCCGGACAAATGAAAGGTAATAATGATTTGCTTTGCCTTACTCGTCCGGATGTGATAAAGGACATTCACCGCAAATACCTGGAAGCGGGAGCTGATATTATTGAAACAAATACGTTCAATGCCCAACGGATTTCGATGGCAGACTATCATATGCAGGATTTGTGTCGTGAGATTAATCTGGCCGCTGCCAGACTTGCTCGCGAACTGGCCGATGAATATACCGCGAAGACCCCTCGTAAACCTAGATTTGTAGCAGGTTCGGTAGGTCCTACCAACAAGACTTGTTCCATGAGTCCGGATGTCAATAATCCGGCCTTGCGTGCTTTGACATACGATGAACTGGCCACCGCCTATCAGGAACAAATGGAGGCCCTGCTGGAAGGAGGGGTGGATGCGCTTCTGATAGAAACCATTTTCGACTCCCTGAATGCCAAAGCGGCCATTTATGCTGCGGAAACGGCATGAAGAAGACAGGGCGCGAGGTTCCTCTTATGCTTTCTGTTACTGTTTCGGATATTGCAGGACGTACTCTTTCGGGGCAAACATTGGATGCTTTTCTGGCATCCGTACAGTACGCGCCTATTTTTTCTATCGGTCTGAACTGCTCATTCGGAGCGAAACAATTGAAACCTTTTTTGGAAGGGCTGGCCGCACGCGCACCTTATTATATAAGTGCCTATCCCAATGCCGGACTTCCCAACAGTTTGGGACAGTATGACCAGACTCCAGAGGAAATGGCTTCAGAAGTGAAGGAATATATCGATGAAGGATTAGTAAACATTATCGGTGGTTGTTGTGGTACAACGGAGGAATATATTGCAAAATATCAGGAATTGATTGTTTCCGGTTCTGCCTGGGTGCCTCCTCATATTCCTGCCACCACTCCTGAGAGGCTGTGGCTTTCCGGGTTGGAACTGTTGGAGCAGACTCCCGAAATGAATTTTATTAATGTAGGTGAGCGTTGCAATGTGGCCGGATCCCGTAAATTTCTCCGTTTAATCAATGAAAAGAAATATGAGGAAGCGCTAAGTATCGCCCGCAAGCAGGTGGAAGACGGTGCTTTGGTGATTGATGTGAATATGGATGACGGTTTGCTGGATGCCCGGGAGGAGATGACTACTTTCTTGAATCTGGTCATGTCCGAGCCTGATATAGCCCGTGTACCCATCATGATTGACTCTTCCAAGTGGGAAGTCATTGAGGCCGGACTGAAATGTCTGCAAGGAAAATCTATTGTCAATTCTATTTCTTTGAAGGAAGGGGAGGAGAAATTTATAGAACATGCCCGTCTGATAAAGAAATTGGGAGCTGCCACTGTGGTGATGGCTTTTGATGAGAAAGGACAGGCTGATACTTTTGAACGTAAAATTGAAGTATGTGCCCGTGCTTATAAAATATTGACGGAGCAGGTAGGCTTTAATCCTCATGATATCATTTTCGATCCCAATGTACTGGCTGTGGCACTGGTATTGAAGAGCATAATAATTATGCGGTAGACTTTATCAATGCCACCGGATGGATAAAGAAGAATTTACCCGGAGCACATATCAGTGGTGGTGTGAGCAATCTGTCGTTCTCTTTCCGTGGAAATAATTATATCCGTGAGGCAATGCATGCCGTATTCCTTTATCATGCTATTCGTCAAGGTATGGATATGGGTATTGTAAATCCTGCTACTTCGGTGCTTTATACAGATATTCCTGCTGATGTGCTGGAACGGATAGAGGATGTAGTCTTAAACCGCAGGCCCGATGCTGCCGAACGTTTGATAGAAACTGCTGAGGCGTTGAAAAATACGGCGACCGGAACAGAAGCCGTAAAGCAGGATGTGTGGCGTGAGGAACCGATGGTAGAGAAACGTCTTCAGTATGCCTTGATAAAAGGTGTTGGTGATCATTGGAAGAAGATTTGGCGGAAGCGGTGAAACTATATCCTAAGGCGGTGGATATTATTGAAGGTCCGTTGATGGAAGGTATGAATAGGGTAGGAGAGCTGTTTGGAGCAGGGAAAATGTTCTTACCGCAAGTTGTGAAGACTGCTCGTACCATGAAAAAGGCAGTAGCTATTTTGCAACCTCTTATTGAGGCTGATAAACAAGAAGGTGCCCGCAGCGCTGGAAAGGTATTGATGGCTACCGTAAAAGGGGATGTGCATGATATTGGGAAGAATATCGTATCAGTGGTCATGGCTTGTAATAACTATGAAATTATAGACCTTGGCGTGATGGTTCCTGCTGAAATGATAGTCCGGAAGGCTATAGAGGAAAAGGTGGATATAATAGGATTAAGCGGGCTGATTACTCCATCATTGGAAGAAATGGCGCATGTGGCTGTAGAGTTAAAGCGTGCGGGGCTGGACATTCCCATTATGATTGGAGGAGCCACTACTTCCAAGCTGCATACTGCCTTGAAAATAGCACCTGTTTATGGAGGTCCGGTCATTCACATGAAAGATGCTTCACAGAATGCCTTGGTAGCCGCCCGTTTGCTGAATCCGGAATCTTCTTCTGAATTTGTGGAAAGGCTGAACAAAGAATATGAGGAACTTCGTCTGAAAAACAGTACCAAACAGGTAAAAACGGTATCTTTGGAAGAAGCTCAGAAAAATAAATTGAACCTTTGGTCATAAAGAAGTGCCCCCCAAAAGTTTTGTGTTTAACTTTTTTGGGGGGCACTTCATAAAGTTACGACTTTTTTTATCTGCCCATTTTATCCGAAAGAATAAGAAGCTGTTTTATTGGATATATTTCTTGGACTGGTTATAATTTACTGAGAAACTCTTCCGCTTTTTCCAGATTTTCCGGTTTACCGATATCAAGCAATTGCAAATCATCTTCTACATAGCACTGGATGTCGACTCTGTGACATATGGAGAGATAGAAATCGATAATGGAATATTTTCCTCTGGGAAGGAGATTTAAAATTTTAGGAGTAGTCACTTGTATCCCGCTATAGGCGTATTCCCGATATTCCCCTTCTTTATACCGGAGTCCTGCCGGTTTGGTTTCCATGGTGTCTTTATTGACCCAGCCACGTAACAGATTATCGTCATTAAACAACAGATAACGGGAGGTCTTGCGTGGGCTGACTAAAAGGGTGGCATTGATGTTAGAACTATTCTGATGATAATACATAAGACTTTCAAAATCGCAATTGGAAAGGATATCTACATTGTGGAGCAAGTAGCATTCTTTCCGCATAATTCCTAAGCCTCTTTCGATTATTTCTTCCTCATCCATTCCTTTCATCAGATTTTCGAATATCAGTTCATACGGAGTTTCGCCTTCTTTGGTAAACATATCCTCAGGATGATGTAATAAGTAGTATGCTCTTTCCAAACCGCCGCCCGTATCAAGCAGACAGTCTGTCTCGTCCGAGATTTGTATATCGATTCCGAAGTTCTGGTTAGCTTCCAGAAAAGCGAGAATCTGATTGGAAAAGTGGTGTACATTGATTACTATTTCATCAAATCCTGCTGCTTTCAGTTTTAAGATGATGTGCTCTAACATGGTTTTTCCACCCACCGTTATTAATGCTTTAGGCCGGGTGTCTGTTAAAGGTTTAAGTCGGCTGCCTAGTCCGGCTGCAAAAATCATTGCTTTCATAATGTTCTTTCAAATGTTTGTTCTATATTCTGTTCTCGGTGTATTAACTCTACTTTTATACCGAATTTTTTATTGAGGTGTTCTGCCATGTGTTGTGCCGAATAAACAGAACGATGTTGTCCTCCTGTGCAGCCAAAACATATAGATAAGTTACTGAATCCGCGTTCCATATATCGTTTTACCGAAGCGTCTACTAAAGAATAAGCAGCATCCAGAAATGGGAATATTTCACCGTCTTCTTCCAGAAAGCGAATGACCGGCTCATCCAGCCCGGTGAAAGGTTTATAACGTTCGTATTTTCCGGGATTATTTACGGCACGGCAATCGAAGACATACCCTCCACCGTTGCCTGTAGGATCATCGGGAATACCTTTCTTATAGGCGAAACTCATGACTTTCACTGTGAGTTGCCGTTTCTTCAAATCATCCTTGAACTGCTTCAGTTCGGTAAGTTCCCTTAGTACGGAGCATAAATAGGGATACTGGGATATTCATTATGAAGTAATTGCCTCAGGTTCTCAATGGCGTATGGTACACTTTGGATAAAATGTGGCTTCTTTTCGAAATAGCCACGGAAACCGTAAGCTCCCAATACTTGCAAGGTGCGGAAGAGCACGAAATGACGCAGTTGGTTGAAGAAATAATCACGGTCTACGGGTTTATATTTACATAGGGCGTCTATATATTCTTCCAACAGTTCATTGCGCAGAGTTTCGGGAAATTTAGCTTTAGCCTGCCATAAGAAAGAGGCTACATCATAGAAAAACGGTCCTTTACGTCCTCCCTGGAAATCAATGAACCAGGGTGCTCCATCCTTTATCATCACGTTTCTGCTTTGGAAATCCCGATACATAAAAGTGGCGGAAGAACTGCGTAGCAGTACATCACTCATTTTTTGAAAGTCATCTTCCAGCTTGTCTTCTTGAAACTCCAGGCCGGTAGCTTTCAAAAAGCAGTATTTAAAATAGTTCAAGTCCCAAAGGATAGAACGTTGGTTGAATTCGGCTTGGGGATAACAGTGTGAAAAATCAAAGCCGTCTGCTCCGGCAAATTGGATAGAAGGCAGTAAGCGGATGGTCTTGCGCAGCATTTCTTTCTCCTCTTCGGAGAAGACGCTGGTCGCCCGCCCTTTTTCAATAGCGTTGAATAAAAGGATATCTCCTAAATCTTCTTGCAGATAACAATTCTTGTCTTCAGAACAGATGTATACTTCTGGAACAGGAAGACCTTTCTTGCGGAAGTGTACTGCCATATAAAGAAAGGCTTCATTTTCTTCTTTGGAGGTGCCGTATACGCCAATCAGTTTTTTAGTTCCGGTCAGCCGGAAATAACGCCTGTTGGAACCGGATGAGGGTAATTCTACAATCTCTTCGGGTACTTCTCCGAGGTAGGTTTGATATAGGTTCTGTAAATCCTCTGTAGTCATAATCATATTTTGGAGCAAAGATATATATTATTCTCCCTTCCTTTGCTGATTTGCAAAGAAAGTTAATGCTTTAGTTCCAATTTATGAGAAAATTACTTGTTTTTACTCTTTCATCCGTATCAGTGCATTTGAAATGATGGCAGTAACTCCACCTGTTGTAATGCCGGATGAGAAAATATTCTTTATTGATTCTGGAAATTGACATAGTATTTCAGGAACCATTTCTACACTTAAACCTAAAGCGAAACTAAGTGCGATGACTAATGTTGCTTTCCGGTTAATCTTTTGTGCTGCGATAATACGAATGCCTGCTGAAGCTACTGTTCCGAACATCAGTAAAGTAGCGCCTCCCAATACAGGTTCGGGCATTAGGGAGAAAATTAATCCTACACTGGGAAATAATCCTAATAAAATAAGGAAACCTGCAATGTAATAGCCTACATATCGGCTGGCTACTCCTGTCAGTTGTATCATGCCGTTATTTTGCGCGAAAACGGAGTTTGGAAAAGAATTGAGAATACCTGCCAGCATCGAATTGAATCCGTCTGCCAAAATTCCTCCTGAAGCACGTTTGATGAATACTTTTCCTTCTACAGGTTCTCCTGATATCAGAGAATTGGCAGTAATGTCTCCATAGGCTTCTATGGCTGTTATCAAAAATACTAATCCCAAAGCTATGAATGCGGAGAAGTCGAAATCCAGTCCGTATTTGAATGGGAGGGGAATATTGAAACCACCAAAACTTTGTACTGCCGAGAAATCAATTCTACCGAGGCCCCAGGCAACTAAATATCCTATAATCAAGCCGATAACGATGGAACTCATGCGTAGGTAGCGGTTGGAACTTCTATTAAAAAGGATAATGAGAATGAGTACCAGTAGAGCTAGACCTAGATTCTCAAAACTTCCGAAAGTGCCGTTGCTTTGGGCGGAGACACCTCCGCCACAAGCTGTGATACCTACTTTTATCAGGCTCATTCCAATCAAAGTGACTACAATGCCCGATACCAGAGGGGTGATTATTTTACGGGTATATTTTAAGATGCGGCTGATGACCATCTCTACAGATGATGCCACGATGCAAGTGCCGAAAATCAGTGGAAGTCCGCCCAGCATACCTGCCGAGATGATAGGACCAATAAATGAAAAACTAGTTCCTTGGATACATAAAAGGCCGGTGCCGATACCTCCTATCCGTTTACATTGGATAAAGGTAGAAATACCTGAGGCAAAGAGAGACATGGATACTAGGAAACTGGTCGTTTCCAAATCCAGTTTTAATGCTCCAGCGATGATAAGAGGCGGAGTAATGATGGCCACAAAAATAGCAAGCAAATGCTGTATGGCGGCAAAAATGGCCTCTCGTACAGGAGGGCGGTCGTTCAATCCGTAAATCAGTCCGGTATTGGATTGGGCGGTTTGAGATTCCTGCATGGGATTATCTTATTTTGATTTCACAATTGTCCAGACTTTCAATGATGGCCAATGACTCTACGCGGATACCTGCATTACGCAAATAATCTCCGCCATGTTGGAATGCTTTTTCGATGATGAATCCCATTCCGGATAGTTCGGCCCCGGCTTTTTCTACCAAATCGATGATCCCCTTGGCTGCATTGCCGTTGGCGAGAAAGTCGTCAATAAAAAGAACACGGTCTCCTTTGGACAGGAAATCTTTGCTGACGCATACATCATAAGAACGGTCTTTAGTAAATGAATATACACTGGTGGTGAGCATATTTTCCATTGTGACGGGTTTCTTTTTCTTGGCGAAGACAACAGGAAGTTCCAGTAAGTAGCCTACCATGATGGCGGGAGCTATACCACTGGCTTCGATGGTCATAACTTTATTGATATTGGTAGAGGCAAAACGGCGTACAAATTCTACAGCAATGGATTTCATGAGGATAGGATCCATTTGGTGATTGATGAAATTGTCTACTTTCAGTATTCCTCCTTCGAAACATTTTCCGTCCCGTAAAATGCGTTCTTTTAGTGCTTTCATTCAAATAGTATTTTATAAATGAGTCGCAAAAGTACGTATTTTGCGGCATTATGCCAAACGTTTGTACAATATCTCTACAGAAGCTTTTTTACTTAATGGCTAGGAAAGTTGGAATAGATAGGGCTGTGAAAGCATAAGCTGGTGTGGATTAAAGAATGTTTATTTCCACAAACTTTAGTTTATATATTTGGTATGTACTTCTTTTCTTAATAATTTAGTTCTCAATATAGTTTTCTTAATTTAGTATTCTTACTTAACGAAGATATTCTAATGGAGGAAAATGACTGAATATGATGTATATTTTTCTTGTCTTTTATGATATCTGTCGGTAGGTAAACATTTAAATTTAACCATTATGAAAAAGATATTTTTATCACTTGTATTCCTTTTTGGTGTAGGAACTTTTGTCATGGCTGATGATACCATGAAAGTAAAGAATGATACAGTTACTGTGGAAGACGGATTTAAAAACATAGACCTGAAAGAGGTTCCTCAATCTGTTAAAGATGCCATAGCTAAAAAATATCCCGAATCGACTCTTAAAAGTGCTTCTCTTTCTCTAAAAGAAGAAGGGGTAAAGGCATACAGAATAGTATATGTAACCAAAGAAGGAGTTGAAAATAGTATTCTTATTAATATAAAGACGGCTCCTGCTAAAACAGCTCCTGCTACAAAGTAGTTTTTGACAGGTAATATAGAATGTTTTATTAATATATTGAAAGCCACCTTGCTATGGTGGCTTTTTTGATGGGATAAGTTCTTTTTCCTGTCGGATTTAGACTTTATATATAGCAAAGAACAGATTGAATTTGTAAGAAATAGGGTATATGCTTATATTTGAACATAGTTTAAAATCAAGTTTATAATCAAATAGAAAAAGTATGAAAAGACAATTATTTGCAGTGTTAGTGTGCATGACGATGTTTGCTGTTACATCTTGTGGTGAAAAGAAAGGAAAGGATAAATTTGAGGAGCGTATAGAAAAAGCCAAAGAATCGGTTGAAGACGTGATGGATGATGCCAAGGATCAGATTGAGGATAAAGCTGATGAGGTTGGGGAAACTTTGGATAAAGCTAAAAACAAGATAGAAAAGACCAAAAAGAAACTTGATGAGGCTGATAGAGATTGAGGAAAATTAACTATGAATGAATGGAAAGAGATTGTCGGCTGATTTATATTAAACCAGCCGACTTAATTTATATTTCTAGACCTTTGTTTACCATTTATTATAATGGATATTTTCGGTCTTGAATTTATCTTTAGATTCTTCCCGATGTTGTGGATAACCCACTGGAATCAAATTGAAAGGAATGATATGGTCTGGTAAAGATAAGACTGACCTTACCTTTGCAATGCGGTCGTTCTCCGGATAGACCGCAGTCCATACCGCTCCCAACCCCATTGATTCTGCTGCCAGCAACAGATTTTCGGATGCGGCGGAGCATCTAGCATCCAGTACCGGTCTTTTTCTCCGTTCAGAGCTTTGCTTAAATCACCACAAACCACGATGGCTAGTGGAGCCTGTGCCGTCATCTTGGCATAAGGCAGTTCGGCGGCTAGTTTATCTAATACTGTACGGTCATCCACTACCACGAAAGCCCAAGGCTGCTTGTTTACTGCTGTCGGTGCAGCCATAGCAGCTTTTACTAATAAGTCCACTTTCTCTTTTTCTATCGGTTGGGATGTATAGGCACGGACGCTCTTTCGGGCAAAGATATTTTCTATAGCCGTGTTTTTTCCTGTTTCTTCTTTTTTTGTTTCCATATTGTTACAACCTCCTGTAATTAGTAATGTTATTGAAAGAGAACAGTTGTCAGAGTTTTAAAGATTGTGCCGCATTCATTTTTATTATTGATTAATAATTGAGATGGAATTCTACCACAGCTTCAATTCCTTTACGGAATATATCCAGAGAGAAGTTTTCATTAGGCGAATGGATGACGTCTCTTTCCAATCCGAATCCCATGAGAACGGTCTTTATACCTAGGATTTGTTCAAAATCGCTGATGATAGGAATACTTCCTCCACGGCGTACGGCAAGTGGTTTTTTCCCGAATGCTTTAGCAAAGCCTTTTTCGGCAGCCTGATAGGCGGGCAAGGTGATGGGGCATACATATCCTTCGCCCCCGTGCATCGGGGTTACTTTTACTTGTACATATTCCGGAGCGATAGACTGGATATAGTCCACAAACAATTGGGAAATAACTGCGTGGTTTTGATGTGGAACCAGTCGGCACGATACCTTGGCATATGCTTTTGAGGGAAGTACGGTTTTTGAACCTTCACCTGTATATCCGCCCCAGATACCACAAATATCAAAAGAGGGACGGCAGCTATTACGTTCTAAAGTGGAATATCCTTTTTCACCTTTCAGTGCTTTTACGCCAATGGCTTCCATATATTTTTTTTCATCGAAAGGAATTTGTGCAATCATCTCACGTTCGGCAGCCGGTACTTTCTCTACATCGTCATAAAAATGGGGGATAGTGATGTGTCCGTCTTCGCCAATGACTTGGGCTAACATACTGCACAGGGTATTGATAGGATTAGCTACCGCTCCGCCGAAGTGTCCGGAATGAAGGTCACGGTTCGGACCGGTCACTTCTATTTCCCAATAAGCCAGACCTCGTAAACCTGTAGTCAGAGAGGGAAGGTCCGCGCCTAGCATACTGGTATCCGAAACTAGAATTACATCGGCTTTCAGCAATTCCTTATGTTCCTTGATGAAGGTATTCAGACTGGGAGAACCTATTTCTTCTTCACCTTCGAAAATAAATTTCACATTGTGTTTCAGCAGTCCGTTTTTTACTACGTATTCGAATGCTTTTACTTGGATCATAGCTTGTCCTTTATCATCGTCAGCGCCACGTGCCCAAATGTGTCCGTCGCGAATTTCAGGTTCAAAAGGTTGGCTTTTCCAAAGGCCCAACGGCTCGGCAGGCATTACGTCATAGTGGGCATAAATCAATAGGGTAGGAGCATCATTGCTTACATGCTTTTGTGCAAATACCAATGGATTGCCTTGTGAGGGCATTACTATGGCTTCATCTGCTCCGGCTGCCAACAAAAGTTCTTTCCAACGTAAGGCACAGGCCAGCATATCGTCTTTATGTTCGGGTAAAGCACTGATGCTGGGAATACGGATGAGGCTGAAAAGTTCCTCCATGAAGCGTGCTTCATTTTCTTTAATGTATTGTTTTATTTCCATAATTGAATGATTCTTATAGTTGTGTAGTCCTGTCTATCAGATAATAATCCAAAATGGTCATGGCAGCCATGGCTTCTACAATGGGGACGGCACGCGGCAGCACGCAGGCGTCATGACGTCCTTTGGCTTTCATGGTCGTGTCTGTGCCGTTGATATTTACAGTATGTTGCTCCATCAGAATTGTGGCAACTGGTTTGAATGCCACACGGAAGTAAATGTCTTGTCCGTTGCTGATGCCTCCTTGTATTCCTCCGGAATAATTACTTTTTGTTTCTACTCTTCCATTATTATTATAAAATACATCATTCTGCTCACTGCCTTTTAGCTCCATGGAGTCAAAACCTTGTCCGTAAGAGAAACCTTTTACGGCATTGATACTTAACATGGCATTTCCTAGTGCGGCATGTAACTTACCGAATACGGGTTGCCCTAGTCCGATAGGGCATCCTTTGATGACGCAACTCACTACACCACCTATTGTATCGCCTTCTCCTTTGATTTTCCAGATAAGCTCTGCCATTTCCTTGGCTTTCCCCGGATCGGGACAACGCACATCGTTTGTTTCTATCAATTCGAGGTTATAGCTTTTGTAATCTTTATCAAGTTTGACAGATCCTACTTGTGAGGTATAAGCTGTGACACTGATTCCTAGTTGTTTCAATGCTAATTTGGCTAAAGCTCCTGCTACTACGCGCGAAATGGTTTCTCGTGCTGATGAACGTCCCCCGCCACGGTAATCACGGATTCCGTATTTTTGCATATAAGTATAATCTGCGTGTGAAGGGCGGAACAGATTCTTGATATTCTCGTAGTCGTTTGAATGTTGGTTCTTGTTCCATACCACAAATCCGATGGGGCAACCGGTGGACTTGCCTTCGAATATACCTGAAAGGAATTCCACTGTATCAGGCTCCTTGCGGCTGGTGGTAAGTAATGACTGTCCGGGACGGCGGCGGTTCAGTTCCTGCTGAACGAAATCCATATCAACCTTAATACCGGCAGGGAAGCCGTCAATGACGCCGCCTACTCCCGGTCCATGGGATTCACCGAAACTGGTTAACCGGAAAATATTACCAAATGAATTGAACATATTGCTTGTAGTTTTAAAAGTTTCTTTCCGTAAAGATAATGATTTTAGGGATAATATGCTTGATTGTTGTTGAAAAATTAGTGAGATGGATAAAAATAGGGTACGGATTGTATGATTTTTACAGTTTGGCATAAAAAAACTGCATGGTTTCTACAATCCGTACCCGAAAGCTGTTTCTTAAGATTGGAAACAGGGACTTGTAAGAGTTAGAATTCTACTTTAGGTGCTTTATCAGCTCCTTCTTCAGATTCAAAATATGGGCGTTTGTCAAATCCGAACATACCTGCAAGCAAATTGCGGGGAAAAGTGCGGATAGCTGTGTTATATGCGCGTGCTGTGTCATTGAATCTTTTGCGTTCTACACTGATTCGGTTTTCTGTACCTTCCAGTTGTGCTTGCAACTCTTTGAAGTTCTCATTGGCTTTCAAGTCGGGATAAGCTTCGGTGATAGCGAGCAGGCGGCTCAACGCACTACCTACTTCGCCTTGTGCCTTTTGATAGGCCTGCATTTTTTCGGGAGTCAGGTCATCGGCGCTGATCTGCATTTGAGTGGCTTTGCTACGGGCGTCTACTACAGCTTGAAAAGTTTCTTTTTCGTGTGAGGCGTATCCCTTTACTGTATTTACCAAGTTGGGGATTAAATCAGAACGGCGTTGGTACTGGTTTTCTACATTGCTCCACGCTGTGCTGACAGATTCATCCATTTTTACCATACCATTATAAGAGGTTATTCCCCAAATGGCAATTAATACAATGACTACTATTACAATAATCGTTGACTTTTTCATATGTATATACTATTAAAATTATGAATATTCTTGTTCTTAAAAACGGCTTCCGGCTCCTCCGCCTCCAAAGCTTCCACCTCCGAAACTTCCTCCGCTAAATCCGCCGCCACTTGCGCCTCCACCGGCACCGTG
>ERZ859937.624-NODE-624-length-13916-cov-1.550754_pt1 | contig 13916 bp, 15 predicted proteins | sample MGYA00509985_ERZ859937 | MGnify/ENA primary metagenome ERZ859937 (study PRJEB30046, sample SAMN00715169) | human gut metagenome | study: EMG produced TPA metagenomics assembly of the A metagenome-wide association study of gut microbiota in type 2... | reverse complement strand
CCTTCTATACCATGACTGTTTTTGTAGGAGGGTGGCATACGGCATACTACCCATGGCTCATGGCTTTTGGAATAGGCCAATACCCCCTTTAGCAGATTGTACGAAAAGGACTCTGTAAAATCGGTCAATAATATCAATCGAATCATAGCAGTTGACTAAATGTAACTGATTGTTACTTATACAAATGTTAGCTTAATTGACAAATATAGGATTTTATTTCTTTTTCTTCAAATCTTTTCCCTCATATTTGCAGATTGCTTCAATCCATTTTTCTTCCAGTGGCTTGGACTCGTGTTTGGCGAGGTCGAAGGCTACCATGACGGAGGTACATACGCATTTTACTTCTTGGGTTTCCGTATCAATGACCCGTTGGGCGAGGTGGAAGCTTTTGGTTCCTATCTCAGTGACGGCAGTTTGCACGGCGATATGGTCCGAACCATAAATCTGTGCGAGGAAGTTTGCTTCAATATGGACGACAACGATACCATCCTTTTCCCAATCTACATCCGGGCATACGGAAGCGAAATATTCCGTTTTTCCTAAATCATAAAAAGAGAAGTAAACAGTGTTGTTTACATGGCCGAATTTGTCGACGTCATTGAAGCGTAGTTGTATGGGCAGGGTGTGGTTAAATTGAATTTCTTCCATTGTTTTCTCTTAAACTTTGTTTATAATCGCTGCAAAAATACTATTTTTGCGTGTTAATCCGTGAACTTATATATCAAGAAATGATAGAAGACATCAAAAAAGCCTGCCAGGTAATGAGCGAGGGCGGGGTAATTCTGTATCCGACAGATACGATTTGGGGTATAGGTTGTGACGCTACCAATGAAAAGCGGTGCGCCGTGTATATGAAATCAAGCAACGCTCTGACAGTAAGGCGATGCTGGTATTGGTAGATTCTCCGGTAAAGGTGGATTTCTATGTGCAGGATGTTCCGGAGGTTGCCTGGGATTTGATAGAACTGGCTGACAAGCCCCTTACCATAATTTATTCCGGAGCGCGTAATCTGGCTCCTAACTTGCTTGCCGAAGATGGTAGTGTAGGTATCCGTGTCACCAGTGAGGCATTTTCAAAACGGCTTTGTCAGCAGTTCCGCAAGGCGATAGTCTCTACTTCTGCCAATGTCAGCGGGCAACCGTCTCCCGGTAACTTCAGTGAAATAAGTGAAGACATCAAGTCTGCGGTGGATTATATAGTAGGATACCGCCAGGAGGAAACGGGACGCCCGAAACCGTCCAGTATCATCAAGTTGGGCAAGGGCGGAGTCATTAAGATTATTCGCGAATAAAAGGAAAAATGGCAGAGGACAAGAGGAGTTTGTTGCAGCGCTTCATCATATGGCGCGAAAAGAATATCAAGGAAAAGCAGTTCATACTGATTCTCAGTTTTCTTGTAGGTATCTTTACGGCATTCGCCGCACTGATACTGAAAGTCATCATACACTGGATACAGAACTTCCTGACGGATAATTTCAATGCGACGGAAGCCAACTACCTTTATCTGGTCTATCCGGTAGTGGGTATCTTCCTGACCGGATTGTTTGTCCGCTACGTGGTGAAGGACGACATCAGTCATGGTGTTACCAAAATCCTATACGCCATCTCGCGGCGGCAGGGACGCATCAAACGGCATAACACTTGGTCGTCCATCATAGCCAGTTCCATTACCATCGGTTTCGGTGGTTCGGTCGGGGCAGAGGCGCCTATTGTGCTGACGGGTTCGGCTATCGGTTCCAATCTGGGAACCATCTTCAAGATGGAGCATCGTACGCTGATGCTATTGGTGGGATGTGGTGCTGCCGGTGCGGTTGCAGGCATTTTCAAGGCGCCGATTGCCGGTCTGGTATTTACGCTGGAGGTACTGATGATAGATTTGACAATGTCCTCCTTGTTGCCGTTGCTGATATCTGCGGTGACGGCTGCAACTGTTTCCTATATCGTGACGGGTACGGATGCCATGTTCAAATTCCATCTGGACCAAGCTTTGAACTGGAGCGTATTCCGTATGTCATTATGCTGGGTATCTTCTGCGGATTGGTTTCCCTTTATTTTACCCGGGCCATGAACTCTGTGGAAGGCGTGTTCGGAAGGTTGAGAACTCCCTATAAGAAACTGATAATGGGCGGTGCCATGCTGAGTATCCTGATATTCCTTTTCCCACGTTGTATGGCGAAGGTTACGATACGATAGAATTGTGCTGAATGGGATGAGCAATGCCGAATGGGACACGGTGATGAATAATTCCTTCTTCTACGGGCACGGCAATCTGTTGCTGATATACCTCATACTGATTATTCTGTTCAAGGTCTTTGCCTCGAGTGCCACGAATGGCGGGGGCGGTTGCGGCGGTATCTTCGCACCTTCGTTGTATCTGGGTTGTATTGCCGGTTTTGTCTTTTCACATTTCAGCAATGAAATAGAGATGACGGCTTATCTGCCCGAGAAGAACTTTGCCTTGATGGGAATGGCGGGGGTCATGAGTGGGGTCATGCACGCTCCGCTGACCGGCGTGTTCCTCATAGCCGAGCTTACGGGAGGATACGACCTGTTTCTGCCACTGATGATTGTTTCCGTCAGTTCTTATCTTACCATCATCATGTTCGAGCCTCATAGTATCTATTCCATGCGTTTGGCCAAGAAAGGAGAACTGTTGACGCACCATAAGGACAAGGCCATCCTTACCCTGATGAAGATGGAGAATGTGGTGGAAAAGGATTTTGTGACCGTGCATCCCGAAATGGATTTGGGCGAACTGGTAAAGGCCATTTCTGCCTCGCATCGCAATGTCTTTCCCGTGACGGATAAGGAAGGGGTGCTGATTGGCATTGTCTTGTTGGACGATATCCGGAACATTATGTTCCGCCAGGAGTTATATCATCGCTTTACGGTGGGAAAACTGATGACTTCGGCTCCGGCACGTCTGTATGATACGGACAGTATGGAGCGGGTGATGCGTACCTTTGATGATACGAAGGCGTGGAATCTGCCGGTGGTGGATGCGGAAAACAAATACTTGGGCTTCGTGTCCAAGTCGAAGATATTCAACTCGTACCGTGAAGTATTGGTACATTTTTCGGAAGACTGAGGACTTTTTGGTATTTACTATTTTACTATTTACAAGTTACTATTTGCCGTTCGGGGTGATGGGGCATTGTAAATCGCAAAGAAGATGCTTCGTACATTGTAAATGGTAAATTGTAAATGGGCAAATGAGCTGCCTCGCAAATGGTACATTGTAAATGGTAAACTGTAAATGAAATGGTGGAAAAGAAGAATTTGAGGATTGTATATATGGGTACTCCCGACTTTGCGGTGGAGGCTCTTCGTTGCCTGGTAGAAGGAGGCTACAATGTGGTGGGTGTCATTACGATGCCCGACAAGCCTGCCGGACGGGGACATAAACTCCAGTTTTCTCCGGTGAAGCAGTATGCACTGGAACATAATCTTCCGCTTCTTCAGCCGGAGAAGCTGAAGGATGAGGCTTTTGTGGAGGCGTTGCGTGCATGGAAGGCCGATTTGCAGATAGTCGTTGCTTTCCGCATGTTGCCGGAGGTGGTATGGAACATGCCGCGATTGGGCACCTTCAACCTGCATGCTTCCCTGCTTCCGCAGTATCGCGGCGCAGCCCCCATCAACTGGGCGGTGATTAATGGTGATACGGAAACGGGCATCACCACTTTCTTCCTGAAACATGAGATTGACACCGGTGAGGTTATCCAGCAGGTACGGGTACCCATTGCCGATACGGACAACGTGGGTATCGTCCACGACAAACTGATGCTGTTGGGCGGTCGCCTGGTGGTAGAAACCGTAGATGCCATTCTTGCCGGTACAGTGAAAAGTATTCCTCAAGAAGAAATGGCCGTCGTGGGTGAACTGCGTCCGGCACCGAAAATCTTCAAAGATACTTGTCGTATTGACTGGAACCGCCCGGTGAGCGTATTTACGATTTTATACGCGGTCTTTCTCCCTATCCTGCCGCTTGGACGGAGCTGGTCCAACCCGGTGGAGAATCTGTTGTGGTAAAAATCTTCGAGACGAGAAAATAGGGGAATCCCATCAACTGACTCCCGGAACCTTGCAGACAGACGGGAAGACCTATATCCGCGTTGCTGCCGAAGATGGCTTTGTCGGCATCTGCTCCCTCCAGCTTCCGGGCAAGAAGAGACTGAAAACGGATGAACTGTTGCGCGGCTTCCGGTTGACGGAAGGATACGTGATGAAATAACTGATTGTCATTCAGTGACTTCCTACTGCAAAACTACTGCACTCGTTTTGCAGCGTCACTGCAAACCACTTTGCAGTGTTGCTGCAACTAATATGCAGTGTGACTGCAACTGCTTTGCAGTAGCACTGCAACACGTTTGCAGTGACGCTGCAAAAGGTATGCAGTAAGTTTGCAGTGAGAGTTTTGACTTCCAATGTTAGGCTGAATTAAATCTTTTCTCTATATTTGTACATAACAAAGTTCGTAAACTTTAGAACATAACATTATGAAACCAATCATATCCCCTTCTATTCTCTCTGCCGATTTTGGTTATCTGGCACGAGACATTGAAATGATTAACGAAAGTGAGGCGGAGTGGGTACATATCGACATCATGGACGGTGTGTTTGTCCCTAATATTTCTTTCGGATTCCCGGTACTGAAGTATGTGGCAAAACTGTCGCAGAAGCCTTTGGATGTGCATCTGATGATTGTACAGCCGGAGAAGTTTATTCCGGAGGTGAAGGCTCTGGGAGCACATGTCATGAATGTGCATTACGAGGCTTGTCCGCATCTGCACCGCGTGGTGCAGCAAATTCGCGAAGCAGGGATGCAGCCGGCAGTAACGATTAATCCGGCAACTCCCGTGTCCTTGTTGAAGGATATTATTAATGATGTATACATGGTGCTGATAATGAGCGTAAATCCCGGCTTCGGCGGACAAAAGTTCATAGAGCATTCTCTTGATAAAGTGCGCGAATTGCGTGAATTGATTACGGTTACCGGTTCGCAGGCCTTGATAGAAGTGGACGGTGGCGTAAACTTGGAAACCGGTTCGCGTCTGGTAGAGGCTGGAGCAGATGTACTGTGGCAGGCAATGCCGTTTTCTCGGCTCCCGACCCGAAAGAGGCCATCCGTGCATTAAGGAATCTGTAATCCGTCTTCTGGATTGATAATCGACAGCTGGCAACGGCATCCTTTCCTTCGACTGTTGATGCCGTTGGTAGTTGGTATTTTGTGTGGAGATGCGTTTCCACATGTGCTTTCTGCATGGGAGTATGTGGCAGGTTTTCTGCTTTTTCTTTTTATTATAGGTAGATACAAGCATACCGGATGGGTGTATGGAGCGGCGGTATACCTTTTCTTGGGTGGTACGGGGTTCTGCTTGATGAGTTGGCAGCAGGGAAAGACGGTATTTCCCTTTTCGGGCAAACCTGCTGTTTATAGGGTTTGTATCCGTGAGCATCCAGAAGAGAGGGAGCGCAGCATATTGTGCAGGGTTGCCCTGCTGGGAGAGGTGGAGCAGGATACAGTTACGGGTTGTCCCCGGAATCATCTTTTTCTGGCTTATTTCCCGAAAGATTCTGCTACGGTCACTTTGTGCCGTGGTGATGAGTTGCTGGTATCTACCCGGCTTGCTCCTCCGGCGAACAATGGTAATCCCGACGAGTTTGACTATGCTCGCTACCTGAGGCGGAAAGGTTATAGCGGCACGGCCTACGTGGCTGACGGACATTGGCGGAAGACGGGGCATGATGCCTCCCGCACTGTCAGCCAGGTGGCACTGGATTATAGGGAGAAAGTGATTGGCTTATACCGGAGTTTGGGTTTTGAAACTGATGAATTGGCGGTACTTGCTGCGTTGACAGTGGGGGATAAAGAGGAACTGAGTGATGATATTGTGGAGACCTACTCCGTCTCGGGAGCCAGCCATGTACTGGCACTTTCGGGATTGCATATAGGGTTTCTGTATGCTTTGCTCTTGTTTGTGCTCGTCCTTTGTGGAGGCGATGGCGGCGGGTGAAACCTTTGTTGCTTTTGCTTCTGGTCCTTTTCTTGGTGAGTTTTGCTTTTTTCACGGGATTGTCTTCCTCGGTGGTGCGGTCGGTCATCATGTTCTCTTTGTTGGCGTTTGCCGGTTTGCAGCCGGAAAAGCCGCTGACTCTGAATACGCTGGCGGCAACTGCTTTCCTGATGCTGCTGTGCAAGCCGGTCTGGTTGTTTGATGTCGGTTTTCAGTTGTCATTCTCGGCGGTTGCAGCTATTGTACTTGTACAGCCTAAGTTATATGCCCTTTGGAAGGTTGACAATCGTTTCCTGCGATATTTGTGGGGACTTATGACAGTGTCTGTGGCGGCTCAGCTGGGTACGGCCCCTTTGGTCATTTTCTATTTCTCCCGTTTTTCCACTCATTTTCTGTTGACTAATCTTTGGGTAATTCCCATGGTGTCGCTCGTTCTGTATTCTGCTGTCTTTCTGTTGATGCTTACGCCGCTGCCTTTTGTACAACATCTGTTTGCAAGGGTAGTAGAGGCATTGGTACATGTCCAGAATGAAGTGCTCCGCTGGATAGAGCGTCTTCCCGGCGCTGCTGTCGATGATATTTGGTTGGATATATGGGGTGTTCTGCTCGTCTATCTGTTCTTGGGGATGGCATATTATGGCTTTCTACGCCTTACGGTACGTAGAGTCTGCTTTGCGTTGCTGGCATTGTTGGCAGTGGTTTCCTGGCATTCCCTTTCCATCATGTCCAATGCTTCCCGGCAGGGGATTGCTTTTTATAGCGTGAGAGGCTGTCCCGTTGTCCATTGTATGGCAGACAACCGTCATTCTTGGTTGGCATGTGCCGATAGCTTGCCGGATATGCCGTGTTTGTGCCGTGCCCTTTCTCCGCATTGGAACCGCCTGCGTCTGGAGACTCCCCGACTGGTTGCCGGAGATTATACCACTTCCGGCTTATCCATGCGCAACCAGATTGTCTCTTACGCCGGTAAGCGCATCTGTCTTCTTTCCGACAACCGTTGGAGAAACAAGAGCTCTTCCCATCCCCTTTCAGTTGATTATCTGTATGTCTCCAAGGGGTATCAAGGTGGGATAGAGGAACTTACTTCGCTCTTTTCCATGGGCATGGTGGTGCTTGACGCTTCTCTTTCAGACTATTATCAGAATAAGATTGCCAATGATTGCGTTCGCTTAGGTATTCCCTATCTTCTTCTTTCTCAAAAAGGTTCTTACCGCATATTGTTATAAATCACAAACTTTTCGTACTTTTGCCCCTTCAATTTGTTATAAACGCCAAATAGTAAATAGTCAATCGTCAAATAGTAAATAAAAATATGTTGACCAAAGTAATAGAACAATCCAAGATAGACCATTTCACCAAATGGTTTGACCGTGCAGACAAGATAGTAATCGTTTCGCATGTGGGTCCCGACGGGGACGCCATCGGCTCTTCTCTGGGCTTGTGGCACTTCTTCAGCTCGCAGGGAAAGACGGCGAATGTTATTGTGCCGAACGCCTTTCCCGACTTCTTGAAATGGATGCCCGGGAGCAAGGACGTCCTTCTGTACGACCGCTACAAGGAGTTCGCTGACAAGCTGATTGCCGAGGCGGATGTCATTTGTTGTCTGGACTTTAATGCTATCCATCGTATAGATGCCATGGGTGACGCTGTTCTTGCATCCCCGGCAAGAAAAATACTGATAGACCATCATCTCCATCCGGAGGATTTCTGCAAGATTATCATTTCCCATCCGGAGATATCTTCCACTTCGGAACTGGTTTTCCGCCTGATTTGCCGTATGGGCTATTTCAGTGACATTTCAAGGGAAGGAGCGGAGTGCATCTATACGGGTATGATGACGGATACCGGCGGGTTCACCTATAATTCCAATAACCGGGAAATCTATTTCATCATCAGCGAACTGTTGTCGAAAGGTATTGACAAGGACGAGATTTACCGCAAGGTGTTCAATACTTATTCAGAAAGCCGTTTGCGCCTAATGGGATATGTCTTGTCACAAATGAAGGTCTATCCGGACTATCATGCAGCCTTAATTTCTCTGACTAAAGCCGAACAAAGCCAGTTCGACTATGTGCGTGGAGATAGTGAGGGGTTTGTGAACATTCCTTTAAGCATCAAAGGGGTGATTTTCTCTTGCTTCCTGCGTGAAGATACGGAGAAGCCGATGATAAAGATTTCTTTACGTTCGGTCGGTACATTCCCCTGCAATCAGCTGGCTGCCGAGTTCTTTGGCGGCGGCGGTCATTTGAATGCTTCCGGCGGTGAATTTTATGGAACGATGGATGAGGCCCGCAAGGTCTTTGAGCAGGCTTTGGAGAAATACAAACCGCTGCTGAATGCCAAAGGATAAAAAAAGTTCAGTTGTAAAGGTTAAAAGTTACGAACTTTCTATCCGCAGCTTTCAACTTTCAAGGAAATCAGATACTTTTGTACGAAATTACTAAATAACAGAAATGAAGAAACTTACTTTATTCTTTTTTGCCTTACTTGCAGTTTGTTTAGCCTTCCAGGCATGCGATAATTCTAAAACTTATGCCGAAATGCTTGAGGAAGAAAAAGATGCCATCAAAGCATTTATCAAAGATAGTAGCATTGTCGTTATTTCTCAAAGTGAATTCTATGCGCAAGATTCGACAACGGATGTAAGCAGGAATGAGTATGTGCAGCTGGCAAGCGGGGTGTATATGCAGATTGTGGATAAAGGTTCGACGAATCCTGCAGATACAGTTAAACCGAATGATTTGATTTTGGTGCGCTTTGAAGAACAAGGGTTGATAGCTGTTGGAGGGGTGAAATCGTATATAACCAATATGAATAGTCCGACTGTTGTGGATGAGTTTAGATATTCTGTTACTTCTTCGTCTATTGCCGGACTTTTCACTCAAGGCTATATGCTTATATATCATGGTTCGTCTGTACCTGCTGGCTGGCTGGTTGCGTTGAATTATATTCGTAACGGAGCACATGTGAAGCTGATTGTTCCTTCCAAGATGGGACAGTCGGATGCTATGCGGGACGTTCATCCTTATTATTACGATTTACATAAACTCCAAATTTGGAACTAACCGATAAATTTTAAATCATTAACCTATGACTCTAATCAAATCTATTTCTGGAATCCGCGGAACAATTGGCGGTAGTGCTGGCGAGGGATTGAATCCGCTCGACATTGTGAAGTTCACTTCAGCTTATGCTACCCTGATTCGTAAGACGTGTACTGTAAAAAGTAACAAAATCGTGGTAGGGCGTGATGCCCGCATCTCTGGCGAGATGGTCAAGAACGTAGTAGTCGGTACCTTGATGGGTATGGGCTGGGATGTAGTGGATATTGATTTGGCTTCTACTCCGACTACCGAGCTGGCTGTAACCATGGAAGGTGCCAGTGGAGGTATTATTCTGACTGCCTCACATAATCCCAAGCAGTGGAATGCGTTGAAACTGCTGAATGAAAAGGGTGAATTTCTGAACGCTGCCGAAGGCCAGGAAGTACTCCGCATTGCCGCCGCCGAAGAATTCGACTATGCCGAAGTGGACCAACTTGGCTCGTACCGTCAGGATTAAGCTACAACCAGAAACACATCGACAGCGTATTGGCACTTGACCTCGTAGATGTGGCAGCTATCCGAAAGGCAAACTTCCGTGTAGCCATCGATTGTGTAAACTCTGTAGGTGGTATTATTCTGCCGCAACTACTTGAACAACTTGGCGTTCAGCACGTAGAGAAGCTCTATTGCGAACCGACCGGTAACTTCCAGCATAATCCCGAGCCTTTGGAAAAGAACTTGGGTGACATCATGAACCTGATGAAAGGGGGGAAGGCAGATGTTGCATTTGTTGTAGACCCTGATGTAGACCGCCTGGCAATGATTTGCGAAGACGGCAAGATGTACGGTGAAGAATATACACTGGTTACTGTTGCCGACTACGTATTGAAACATACTCCGGGCAATACGGTATCCAATTTGAGTTCGACCCGTGCCTTGCGCGATGTAACTCGCAAGTATGGGCAAGAATATTACGCTTCTGCCGTAGGTGAAGTGAATGTAACTACCAAAATGAAGGAAGTAGGTGCCGTTATCGGTGGCGAAGGAAACGGTGGGGTAATTTATCCGGCCAGCCACTATGGACGTGATGCCTTGGTAGGTATTGCCTTGTTCTTGAGCCATCTGGCACACGAAGGTAAGAAGGTGAGCGAACTCCGTGCATCCTATCCTGCATACTTCATGGCAAAGAATCGTGTAGACTTGACTCCTGAAACAGATGTAGATGCTATTCTTGCCAAGGTGAAGGAGCTGTATAAGAATGAAGAAATCAATGATATAGACGGTGTGAAGATTGACTTCCCCGACAAATGGGTTCATCTGCGTAAGAGCAATACGGAACCGATTATCCGTGTCTATAGTGAGGCTGCCACACCGGAGGCTGCCGAGGAAATCGGCCAGCAGATTATGAAGGTGATTGAAGACCTGGCTAAATAAGGCCGAACGAAATGTTATAATGAATGTCCCACTTTCCCGTGAAAGAGAAGTGGGACTTTTTTTAAACCTTCCCATGAACTCCTCCATCAAACTACTACTATGAATGGTATTTTAGATTCTATAGGCTCAGCAATAACCACTGTCAGTGACTTTGTCTGCGGGTATCCCTTATTTATCCTTCTGATAGGGGGAGGACTTTTCTTGTTCTTTTATTCCGGAGCTGTGTCCCTCTGCCGCATCGGATATTCGATAAAGGCCTTGCGCTATAAATCGGAAGTGGCGGGCGAAGGACAAATCAGTTCTTTCCAGGCCTTGATGAGCGCCATAGCGTCAACAGTGGGTATGGGGAATATTGCGGGGGTGGCTATCGCTATTACAGTAGGAGGTCCCGGAGCCATTTTCTGGATGTGGGTAAGTGCCGTTGTGGGTATGTCCACCAAATTCTTTGAAGGGGCTCTTGCCATTATGTACAAAGGACACGATTCTGCCGGAGAACCGCAAGGGGGGACGATGTATATCATTCTTCATGGGTTGGGCGAACGCTGGAAACCGTTTGCTTATTTCTTTGCGGTGGTGGGGTTGATAGGTACGTTGTGTGTAATGCAAGCCAATCAGTTGGTCGAGTCTGTCACTACGGTATTTACTACTCCGGCAGGAATAGAGAATACACTCGGTCTGCGTTTTGTGATGGGTATTGTCATTAGCCTGGTGGTAGGGGCGGTCATTATCGGTGGCTCCGGCGCATTTCGGTTATCTCGGCTAAAATAGTGCCGGTGATGGTTACTTGCTATATGCTGCTTGTCTTCGTTATTCTTTGTTTGAATTTTGATAAGTTGCCGGGAGTGTTGGCTTCCATTTTCCAGTCTGCCTTCAGCCTGGAAGCCGGTATCGGTGGAATTTTGGGAACTGCACTGACTGGTGCCCGCCGTGCTGCCTACGTCAATGAAGCAGGTGTAGGTACGGCCTCTATGATGCATGGCGCCTCCCGTAATGACAATCCCATTCGTGAGGGGCTGGTAGCCATGATTGGACCGGCCATCGACTCGGGGCTTGTTTGTACATTGACGGCCTTCCCTATTCTTATAGCTGGAAACTATGCGTCGGAAGGAGGCATAAAAGGCCTTTATATTGCTTTGAATTCTTTTGAGCAGCTCCTTCCCGGCTATGGGCATTATCTGTTGATGGTGATGGTCTTTTTCTTTGCCTTTTCTACCATGTTCTCTTATTCGTATTATGGACTGAAGTGCACCAACTTCTTGTTTGGTGCGGAGAATGCCAAGTATTATAACTACTTCTATTTGGTGATGATTGTTGTGGCTGGCATGATTCCGTTGGGAGCAGTGGTTGCCATCATGGATTTGGCTTTTGCCTTGATGGCATTGCCTACGATGACGTCACTGCTGTTACTTGCTCCACGGGTCAGGAGAAAGATGAAGGAATATTTTGCGAACTGATAGAAAGCAGCTTCCACTACAAGTTGATGACCTTTCCTATCTCTCCTTCAAAATTCGGGGTGAATACACCTTTGCCGATATTTGCCTTGATTTCATCGGGGCTCCAAAAACGTCCTCCGTCCAGCTCGTCACTGGGATGTATTTCACCGTCGTAGACAGTTTTGTGTACGAAGACCAGTTCCTTTTCGCGGGCAGACTCGAAGACGTAATGCATGACGGTTTCGGGAATAAAGTCGGTAATGCCGAGCTCTTCGCGTACTTCGCGTTTTAGCGCCATCTCTACACTTTCACCTAAATCGACGTGTCCGCCTACGGAGGTGTCCCACTTCCCCGGTTGTATGTCTTTCCATTCGGGACGTTTCTGTAGATACAACTCACCTTTGGAATTGAATACATGAAGATGGATTACCGGATGAAGCAGTTTGCTACCGTTATGGCATTCGCCACGGGTGGCGGCACCTGTGATGTTGCCTTGTTCGTCGACAAGGGGGAACATCTCTTGATTGTTATCGTGGTTCATTGTGCTTAGGGTATTAATAATGATGAATCTCCATAGCTCAGGAAGCGGAAATCATGTGCCAGTGCATAGTTGTAAATCTTCGGCCAATCACCGTGTACGAAAGCTGATACGAGCAGCAGCAAGGTACTTTGCGGTTGGTGGAAATTAGTCACCATAGCCTTCACGATTTTGTATTCATATCCCGGAGCGATAATGATTTGAGTGCTGGTATGCAGAGCCTCCATGCTATGTCTGTCCAGGTAGGCAGCAATGGCTTGCAGGGCTTCTACTGCAGAGGTGGCGGTGGCCTTGGCAGACATTTCATAAGGTTGCCATTGGTGGACGTGCAAGTCTTCCTCTGTGGCTTCTGGATTATTCAGTAAAGTGACTCCGATGTGATAAAGGCTTTCCAATGTGCGCACTGAAGTTGTTCCTACGGCCACTGCCTTGCCGCCGTGTACTATGAGTTTTTCCAATGTGTTGCGCGAGACAGAGATGTATTCCGTATGCATTTCGTGCCCTTCTATTTCTTCACTTTTCACCGGTTTGAAGGTTCCGGCTCCCACATGGAGTGTCAGCTCTTCCAATTCTACTCTTTATTGCGCAATGCGTCCAATACGCGTGGGGTGAAATGCAGTCCCGCTGTAGGGGCAGCCACCGAACCTTTGATTTTGGAGTAGACAGTCTGGTAAGTCTCCTTGTCACTTTCCTGGGTCTCCCGGTTCAAGTAGGGGGGGATGGGCAATTCACCGAAGACCTCGAGAATGTCGGCAAAAGTCACTTCCGGATTATTCCAGCGGAAGTTTATCCAATGGCTGGTTCCGTGGCATTCACCCCGTTCGGCGGTCAGGGTGAGTGACTTGCCTTTCACGGTCATCTCACGTCTCAGCATGCCTTCCTTCCATTTTTTCAGGTTGCCGACCATGCAGAGCCAGGCGGCATGCTCGGTTTGCTGGAAGTTGAGGGCGTAGTCGTTCGGCTGTATGGGTTCCAGGCAGAATACTTCAATCAGTGCTCCCGTTTCTTTCCGGAAATGCAGGCGTGCTTGGATGACTTTGGTATTGTTGAATATCATCAGGCTTCCCGATGGCAGATACTCCGGCAGTGAAGTGAATCTGTCTTCTGAAACTTCTCCGTGGCGATACAATAACAGTTTGGACTGGTCACGTACGGACAATGGGAACTTTGCAATGCGTTCGTCCGCAACGGGTAGTTGAATTCGCTGATTCTGATATGTCTGGGGTCTTCTTTCATGATGGCTTTCTCTTTATTATATCGGCTGCAAAGGTACGGATATTTGGGAAGATTTGAAGAATAAGGGAAATAATTCCTAACTTTGCAGGAAGAAAGTAGGAAAAGACAAACTAAAAGATAAGTTACTATGAAGATAGGAGATAAAGTTCGTTTCCTCAGCGAAGTTGGGGGCGGTGTTGTGACAGGATTTCAAGGGAAAAACATCGTGTTGGTGGGTC
>ERZ859937.623-NODE-623-length-13934-cov-1.759205_pt1 | contig 13934 bp, 10 predicted proteins | sample MGYA00509985_ERZ859937 | MGnify/ENA primary metagenome ERZ859937 (study PRJEB30046, sample SAMN00715169) | human gut metagenome | study: EMG produced TPA metagenomics assembly of the A metagenome-wide association study of gut microbiota in type 2... | reverse complement strand
GATTACTGCAGTACTTGATGGAGATTACTGCAGTACTTGGGCCAAGTACTGGCGCACATATTTTGAGGGATGAACCATATTTATGCTCTTTGGAGTTTTAGCGGACAGCAATAGTTAAAAATACTGCTGTTAAAGCACCGTTTTAGTTTGCTGATGTTGTGTTGTGCAAAGATGTTTCCTTATTGAGAAGATATTTTGCAAAGATGCGGGCAGCGCTTTCTACTTTTGCTGCGCATGGGCGTTTTTTGTAATATTCGGCTGTACGAGCTGATGCTTGATAACTTGACTGTGCTTTTTCGTGCCCTTTTAATCCTAGAATTTCAGCACAGATGATAGAGCCATTTTCTTCCTTTGACTGAGCCAGCAGTTCTTGCACTATTTTATAACATGCTGATTTGCCTTCGCGATCACTACCTTCGGTTTGTCCGCAGTCGAGACCAACTAGTATAACCAGTCCTGATACTGCTCCGCACATCATACGCATGCGTCCTACACCACCGCCAAATCCTGCAGCTATGCGCTTAGCCATCAAGTCGTCAAGGCCATACAAGTCGGCAAATGCTGCTACCACTGATTGGCAACATCCATAGCCTTGCATAAAATTGTCAACTGCTTTTGTTATGCGATTTTGCATATCAGCCTTCAAATCTGGCATGCAGTTTTTTTTTCTAGTTTCCATCTCTTATGTATTATTTTTTATATTATTATCACTAATTATTTCTGTTTCCTATCTTGCAGTTACTTCTCTCTTTTCTTCACTCCTCTGACTGCTTCGGCTTCCATTGGGTTTTCTGGCCAATAATGTTTTGGGTAGCGGCGACGCAATTCTTTTCTCACCTCGAAATATGCATTTTGCCAAAAACTATGTAAGTCTTGCGTAAGTTGTACTGGTTTAAAACCAGGTGAAAGGAGTTCAATAAGGAGTGGCTGTCTTCCTTCATTAACGCATGGTGTTTGTTTCATCCCGAAACATTCTTGCAAGCGTACACTAAGTACAGGTGCTTCAGCTCCTGTTCTATAATCGATACGAATATGGCTTCCTGTAGGCACTTGAAGGTGTGTGGGAGCCAAACGGTCAATGGTGAGTTGTAATTCATAGGGAATGTTGTTCCATAACACCTCTCTAAGATTAATCTTTTTTAGCTCAACTGAATTTTGTATAATGCGATTGCCTTCTATGAGATATAGCGGAAGCCACTGAGTGGCAGTGTCAAGGAGGTGTCGCGTAGGGAGGTCGGGCGCCTGCATTTCTGGATGCCATCCCGCCACAGTAGCTACTCGTCGCTGCAGATGTTGCACCTCATCGCTCCAATTGAGTAAACTGAGGCCTTCTTTTTTTACGGCCTCGCACACAATGTTTATAATCTGTTCGGTAGAGGCGTTGTGTATAGGCTTGCTGCTAATGATTAATTTACCAATACGTAGCTCTTGTTGCATCACTACACATCCATGTTTACTATCCCATGATATATTATCGTATTGTGTAGTAAAGTCTGAACTTAAGTCGTCAGGGTTCAGAGGGGCAGCCAAAAATACAGTACCCGTTGTACCCATTGTGGCATGAAGTGATGCAACGGTTATCCAAGTGTGCGCTGTAAGGGCTTCGTTACGGTTTAACTGCACTTGTGTGCCGTTAGATAATTTGTATAGACCTATATCGTTTACAGACATGGCAACGCGTTCAGGATAAGCATTGGCTAACAATAGTCCTATTTGTTGTGGGGCTATATCGGTGTTGTCTTCATTGGCGTGTATCATCCTACGATAGTCGTGTGCTATTTGTTCTATGCGTTTCCAAATTCCTAGTTGATGGCGTCGGCGCAGTGAACGTAAGGTTGAAATACGTATGCTAAAGTCGGCCTCACCTCTATCTACCATGGGGTCTTTTTCTTCTAAAAGAGCAGCAATGTCACATGCTAATGCTTTATCTGATGTGGTATGAGCATTAGTTATCATGCTTGCAATGCGGGGGTGACAAGGTAGTGTGGCCATACGTCTACCTCGTGGTGTGATGATACCTTCTGAGTTGATGGCGCCTAACGATGTTAGTAATGCAGTGGCCTGTGCTAAGCTAGCAGCGGGTGGTGGTGTGAGCCACGGCAAATGTGTGACATCGGTTTCGCCAAACGCAGAAATAGAAAGAAGAGTAGGAGCCAAATCGGCTGTCTCAATTTCGGCTTTACGTTGCTCCTTCATTAAGTGTTCAGTAGCTTTCGTCCATAGTCGATAGCAAATGCCTGGTGCAACACGGCCAGCTCGTCCTGTACGCTGGGTTGCCATATCAAGGCTTATACGCTCTGTTTTGAGGTGTGTAAGAGCCGTGCGAGCATCGAATATGGGGGTGCGGTATAATCCGCTGTCAACAACGATTCTCACTCCTTCAATTGTAACCGATGTTTCGGCTATAGGGGTAGCTAACACGATTTTACGCTCGCCAGGCTTTGAGGGGGCGATAGCCTGACGTTGTTGTATCGCAGTAAGATTGCCATATAAGGGGAATATTTTTGTGGGAGCGAGACTATCTCCCAATAGTTCAGTACATTGTATGATATCTGCTTGTCCTTGCAGAAATGCAAGAATGTTGCCTTCACACTCTTGATGTGCTTGACAGATGGTAGAAGCCACGACTTGTGCACAATTGGTGGATGTGGCTTCGTGGTTTATATCTGTATAACGAACCTCTACAGGAAACATTTTTCCTTGGCTTTGTAACACAGAAGCCATTAGTGTTTTACTAATAGCAGCTGTATCAATAGTAGCCGACATGATAACAATCTTGAGGTCAGGACGGACAAGTTGTTGAGTTTGACGTGTAAGTGCTAGTGCTAAGTCGGCATGCAAACTTCGCTCATGAAACTCGTCAAAAATAACAACACTTACCCCTTCTAGTGTAGCATCGTCAACCAACATGCGTGTAAGAATTCCTTCAGTAAGCACCTCAACGCAAGTGTTACTTGATGTTTTACTTTCAAAACGAACACGTATCCAATGCTTTGTCCTACGGGTTCGCCTAAAATGTGAGCCATACGTTCTGCAATTTGCCTTGCTGCGATGCGTCGTGGTTCAAGCATCAGTATTTTACCCGCATTATGAAATTCGGTCATGAGGGTAAGAGGGAGAAGTGTAGATTTACCTGCTCCAGGAGGGGCCGTTACTACAGCTACATTGTGGCTATGTAGGGTGGTATTTAAGTGTTGAGCTATTTTAATAGCGGGTAGCGGCCCTGCTTGTTGAAAAATATCGTCTATTGTCATTGCAAGAGATAGTCTAGAAAGAGCGATTCATACGGCACAACTGGCGATATGGGCAGTTGGTGCAGTTGGCGTTATCAGTGGTGGGATAGAATGGCCGAGATGCATCGAAAATTTCATTTAGCGTCATCGACAGATTTTCTTTAAATTCGAGCTCGTAAGTTTTAATGTCGCTAATGCGACTTTCCACCTTATCTTTTTTAAAAGTGAGCACAGGATCGTAGCCTGCTCGTTGCGAATGTTGAATGAAGAGCAAGGCAGGGCTTACGGGAAGTTGCTGTGGATTATGCTGCTTGTTATGACGTATAATGAGCGAGTAGAGCATTGCTTGAAGATAATAGTTGGCATGTAGTGCTCCGATGTCTTTTCTCGTAAACACCGATTGCACATCTGTAACATTGCGCGATGCCTCTTTGCCCGTTTTATAGTCGACCACACGTATTGCTTCTTCGTGTGTGTTGGGGTCAATCATCATATCAAGGCGGTCAATGTAACCACCTACTTCCAGTGTGAGCTTTTTACCGTTTACCTCTACTTGAATTTTATCGTATACAGGCATTTCCAGGCCAATAATGCGGAATGGAGCATAACGTTTGTCAAGATCAAGTAAGTTTCTTACATAACGAATGATAACTGCTCGATTGATTAGTTGGAGTCCATTGTATTGAGGCTTACGTTGAGAGTTAGATATCTTGAACAGTTCGGCACTGAAAGCGTCATCAACGGCTGCATCAATAGCATGTGGTTGTTTCAGTATTTTTTCTATAGCAGAGGCGTACACATTACCTTTGGCATCGCTAATATCGCGGTAAATAGTTTCAGATGCTTTGTGGAAAATATTACCAAATATGCGATTATCCATGCTCAGTTGTTCCTCGTCCATATATTCGTGAATATGTGCTACGTGATAATAGTAAAAACTAAGTGGGCAACGCAGATATCTATTGATGGCGGTGGGAGAGAGGTGTGTCATGTTGTTTAGAACTTGCATGATAGCCTCTGTCTTATTAATGGTTACGGGCGATGTGGGTAAACTGGCATGTTCTGCCTGTAGTGTGAAATGATGGAAAGGAATATCGCTTTCTACCATCAACTGTGTGATGAAACGACTTTTCTCACCTACCTTCATATCGCCAGTGCTAGTGGTGTAAACAATCGTTACGTCTGTAGCGCGTTGTAATAGCCTATTGAAATAATAGGCATAGATAGCTACTTTATGGTCGATAGTGGTTAGACCATACGCCTTGCGTATCGTATAAGGGATAAATGATGCATCGTTAACACTTTTGGGCATCTTGCTTTCATTGCATGATAGAATAAGAAGATGTTTGAAATCAAGATTACGTGTTTCGAGCACTCCCATAACTTGAATTCCTTCTATGGGTTCACCATGAAAGGGTATGGAGGTGCTTGACACGAGTTGTGAGAATAACCGAAGTATGGTAGATAAATCGGCTTCTAACTCTCCCTCTTGCATTAGGGATAGCAGTCGGCTTACCAACGTATACATGCGGAATACCGATTCTACAAATAAAGCATCGGCTTCAGGAGCTTTTATACCAAGTTGTTTCAGAACTTGTTGTAACCATTCAAAAAGGCGTGCGTTATAGGTTGAAGGTTCTGTCTTTGATACTGATGTAATGTCATTGAATATCAATGACGTACCTTCGTCAACAGCCAATTCGTCCATGCTGGGATAATAGCGCTTTTGGTTATAAAGTGCGTTGGCAAGCGACACGTTTTGTGAGGTAAGATAGGCCGTATAAGGGTGACGCAGTGTTTTCAGTACGTGGTGCATGTTGAAGGTATGCGAACTCTTATTATATCCAATGGTTTGTAGAGCAATAAGTTGGCTTACAAATGAGGTAACGGCCGTTTGTTGTAAAGGAAAACCCGTTGTAATATTGGCTTTCTGTACCTTATCAGGTAAGGCGTGCATGATGGTTTGCAGAATGTTCTCGTCGCACATCACAATTGCGGTTTCTTTGCCTTCTGATATGCGTTGCGCGTTGTTTTCTTGCAACCATTGTGTCATATATGCAGCCTGTACTGTATCAGTTGAGGCACTTACAATATTGATCTTTGGTAGGCTTCCTAAGTTGTCGTAGATGTTGTTGTTTGCATTGTCAAACTCGTTTGGAAATAATTCAAGATATTGGGCGATGAAATGCCCTGCTTCGTTCTCAGTCTTGTTTTTGTTGGACAAGTAGTAACGATCAAAGTCCCAGTAAAACTTTGCTTTTCCCTGTTTTTTAAGCGTTTTGAATAATTGTCGTTCAACATCGTGTAACAGATTGAAACCTATAAAGATGTATGTGTCGTACGGATATTGTACGCTGCTGTCGATAGCCACACTTCTGTATAAGGCTCCTTCGTAGGCTAGCCCTTGTTGTGTGAGGCGAGCGTTAAAGTCGGTATAGATATCTGCAATAGTTTCCACAGACTGATAAAACGTCGTTTCAATTCTGTATCATCATCAGCAAAGTTTGCGAAAAACTTTTTTAGCATTTCGCGTTGTTCTACTGTAAGATATGATGTGTCATCAAGCTCATGAAGATTTTCGATGTTTTGAAAAACCTTTTGAGCATCGGCAAAATTTTTATCAATATCGTCGAAGTCGGCAAGCAATAATTGCCCCCATCCATAGAAATGATCAATGCTTTCATTTATACCAGTACATTTTATAAACGATTTATGTAGGTCGCACACTAATTTGATGGGGTCAGCTACTGTGAGGTTTGATTGTGTGCGAAAAAGATCGCTGATGGTGAAATAAGTAGGCGTCCAAATAGGTGCCTCTGTTTTTTGTACGAAATGATCGTTCAGAAACAATGATGCACGTTTGTTGGGAAATACCACAGCAATGCGTGACATATTTGTTCCGTATTTCTGCAGCAGGTCAGTGGCTACGCAGTCTAAAAAATGTTTGTTCATCGTTTAACTTCCTCTATGTTGTTGCTGTAAAAATACCATAAATATCCTTTCACTTCTCTGTAGCCCATGGCCTCGAGCAAAGACATATATTGTGCTACCTGTTTGTGATGTTCGGCTTTAGGGGTTCCAAATTTGAAGTCGAGTACGACCCAGCTTCCTTCGCGCATCATAACACGGTCAGGACGATGTTCTTCCATAGTTCCTGTGTTTGGGTTACGAGATAGGATGGTGCACTCATTGAATAGTGTCCAGCCTTCAGTAAACCATTGCCTTACGAGGGGATGTTGCATGCGTTTATCTATCATCTTCTGTAGACTCGTGCGTGAAATGTCAGTAGGTGTGAGCAAACCACGCTCTTCATATTCAGTCAATACACGGTTGATGTCTGCCGAGGTTCGAAAGTTTGAGAATAGGCTGTGCAGAAGGTTACCTGTCTTGATGTACGAGTGTTGTTGCTGCTCTTCATCGCTTATCACAAACTCGCGGCTGTCGTTACTCTGTCTAAATTCGGCCTTGCTTTTGAAGGTGTTGAATTGCAGTTGTATACGTTCCATGTTTGCGTTGAATACGTTTCCTTTCTGCTGCTTGTTATCTTCTTCATTCGAGTTTTTGGGCGTCTCCTTTTGTTCTGGTAATGATAAAGTTCCGAATTTGAAAGTGAGCACTCTGTCTGTCTCATCGTCGTCGGGTTCAACCAGTATGGCACCTTCTAACGTTTTGGCTACCATAGGAAGAGCTGTTTCAAGTAGTCGAGAACGGCTCAATTCGCCTCCATTTTTTCCTATTACGAACAGGTTTCGTGAAGCACGTGTAAACGCTACGTATAGAAGGTTGAGGTGATCGACGGTATTTTGAAAATTTTCTTCTTCCATATCAGACTCAAAATCAGTACCTAAACATTTGTCTTTTGAGAATGGAACAGGAATGATGGGTAATTGGCTGAATGGTTCCACCTTTGGTGTGCACCAAATATCGCCTTTTACTTTCATGTCCCAGTTACAGAAGGGGAAGATGACGTGGTCGAATTCCAAACCTTTACTGGTATGTATGGTAAGCATGCGTATACCATCTTCTCCATCAATGTAGATGGCTTGTTTGTAGAGGTGGTTGTCCCATTCGTTGAGAAAGCCTTCTATGTCTGAAGGATGATCAATTGTGAACGCATTTATTTTATCGAAGAATGAGCACAAGAACGCACTTTGCCCCTTAATTGTGTTAAGTTTGAAAGTGCGCTGAATGTGTTCGGCAATTTCATACAGTGGCAAAGAGGCCAAGTCGGTACCTACGTTTATGGCTTTGTTGACAATACTAGTTATAGCCTCCATCGATAGAAGTGCATCCTTAGGCAGTGCCTCGCTGTTTACATGTTCAAGATAGAACGAGGCAATGTTGGCATTAACCACCTCATCATTGGGGTGTATGAGGTGGCGAAGTACCCATATAATAGCGTTTACAGCCACCGAACTGTCAAGCCTATATGCTTCTTTAGAGATAACATGCACTTCAGGCATATTTATGGCTAAATATTCTGCCATCTGTTGGATGTTATCATTTGTGCGCGATAAGATGGCTATGTCTTGCATCTTAACACCATTTGCTAACAAGTCACGTATGATTACCTCGACTTGTTGCATCATGTTTTGGTCGGCATCGTAAGTTTCGTCTTCAGGCTTTGTCTTGGGTACAATGGTTATTTCAACTCGACCACTATTGCCTCTCCCCTCAGGTACTTCCTGAGCCACATCGGCGTAAGCCTGTAGTATTTGTGCCGCATCTGGTTCGCTATATTCGGCTATTTTCTCTGCTTCAATTTGTGTAGCAATTTTAAAGAAGGCATTGTTGAATAATACAATGTTGCGTTGCGAGCGGTAATTGGTGGCTAATGATATTACTTCTAGTTTACTTTGAGCTGATGAAAATTGGTTTTCAATGTTGTTCAACAATTGCCAATCGCCTTCACGCCAGCGATAGATGCTTTGTTTAACATCACCTACAATAAGGTTAGCACCTGCTTCGGTTTTACTTAAGCACTCATCAATGAGCACTTTAAAGTTCTTCCATTGTACAACGCTGGTATCTTGAAACTCGTCAATCATTATATGAGTAAGCTGGGTGCCTGCTTTCTCAAAAACAAAGGGCGTATCGCTTTCGCTAATAAGAGTGTGCAGAAGATACTGAGTATCGCTCAGTAAGAATCGGTTGTTGTCAGTATTGCTTTCGCGCACTTTCTTATCAATTGCTCCTAAAAGGCGCAACTTGTGTAGGTTCTCAAGGATTAGCGATGATACTACATAGCGATTCCACTCTTTCTTTCGCTTTTTTTCAGTGTCTTGATAGAAAGGCATAAGTATGTTCTCAACCACTGACACCAGTTGGTCATGTCGTGGTTGATTGCTTTTACGTGTAGCTTTCTTTATCCATTCGCTACTAGCTGTTAGGGCTTTTTGATGTGTTTTGGTGAGCTTGGCTGTTGGCAATATTTGTTCGCGTTGCTTCTGAAAGTAGGAGAGGGTGTTGGCTTTAATTTCACTTTCATCAATACCATGATTGGCAAGCAGTGTATAAAACTGCTCTACAGATTGTTGAACAGAATGTGTAGAGTTGAACCGAATCTTGCGTATGAGTGCAGAATAGTGGTCGAAAAAGCCCTCTTGTGCGAAACGCTTGGCCATGATTTCTTGATGGTCTTTGTAATAATCTTTGTAAATATTATGCCCAAAGCGCTTGATGGTACCAATAACATTCCACCCCTTATCCTCATCGATGTTAGAACGTATAAAGTCAATTATCCAAGACAGTATCGCATCTGATGTAGTAAGATTTTCTACCAATTCGTCAACAGCTTGTTCCTCTACCATAATGTCGTTAAGATCAACGCGGAAGTTGGCGGTGAGGTCAAGTTCACGAGCAAGGTTACGAAGAATGGTTTGAAAGAACGTATCAATTGTTTGTATGCGGAAGTAGCTGTAATGATGGATGAGTTGTGTGAGAGCCATTCCTGCACGGTGCGCAGCTAAGTTAGGTGATATATCCATATCATCGCACACTTTTTTCAGATAGCTAGCTGAAGATGGCAGCTGTTTCCAAATGCCGTATAATTGACTTAGAATACGTGCTTTCATTTCTTCCGTAGCCTTGTTTGTAAAAGTTACGGCAAGAATTGAGCGATAGCATGTAGGGTCGGCTATCAGCATCTTAATATATTCGGTGGTGAGGGTAAACGTTTTTCCGCTACCCGCGCTAGCTTTATACACGGTGAGCGTAGTGGGTACGTTGCCTTTTTGTTTCATGTGTTATTCGTATAGAAAATAATACCAATAAGTGTTGCCGTAAGTGTCACGCATAGCGTTGCGTCGTACGTCAGGGTTGAGATATTTATTTTCAAGGGTTTGGAAATCTTGAAAATCGGCATCCATTATATTGCTGTGAAAGATAATGGATGGATCGGTACGAAGGTGTGTATACAGTAACAGGGCTTCGCGATAATGAGTGGGTAATGGGCCATGAACGTCATAAAGTGTGGGTAATATGGCCACAAACGTGTCAATTTTCTTATCTAGCAGCAACGCCATTAGATAATAATCGGTAAATGGGCGCTTGCCAAGATGGTGGCGATAAAGATAGTCAAGATAACGATGTGCTCCCATTCGCTGTTTAGGGTATACGCCTATGTGGTGAAATAACTTTCCTTCTGGATAGAAAGCCATGCGTGTATGTAAACTATCGGGCGTAAGGTTTTGAGCGCCTTTTGCTACTGAATAGGTGAACAATTTTTCGGGTAACTCTCCTTTAAGCGATAACGTATAAGCAGTTAGCATGGATAGTGATGGCGAGTTGTTGTTCGCTTGTTTCAGTATATTGAGTGCCTCGTCATATTGTTTTTCACTGAGCAACCGTTCTACCTTCAGTTGTGTGTGAAGAGTTGCAGAACTATTACTAGTAAGACCCGTGAACAGAAAACCCACCAGCATGATGAGGGTGTTTGATATTATAATGGTTTGTTGGGTATAATGGAACATCGATTTTGTTTCGATGTTGATGCGCATCAAAATAATGATTATTAATGCATACAGCGCCAAGCTAATAGGCAACATGAATGGCCAAACGCCAAAAGTGTAGCCGTTTGCTTGAAGCTGTATGCCCGTGAGCGCTGCCAATACGATGAATGAAGGTACGTATGATAGCGCATAGAGAATACTGAATGAACGCAGTAGTCGGCCTACGCCAAACTGTAACAGCGCCAGCAGAATTGTTATAGTGCCCGTTCCTATGATTGGGTGGTAGTGTGTGGTGCCTCCCGAGCATAGGTGCTGTGTGAGCATTAAAAGATCCTGCTGATAAATATACAGGTAGAAAAATATGAATGTGTAAAATAGTATGGCACACAAAGTGCGCACATACAGATTGTTGCTGTTACTGTTTGTATGTGACATTTTAGTTTTTCTTTAACACTACTGCGGAACGTGCAGGGATATAGAGTTTTAACCACTCTTTACGCTCCTTCATATAGAGGGGATCGTAATTGGTGAGGTGGGTAATGCTGTCGTCAGCCAATCCGTTGCCTCCAAAGGCTTTGGCGTCAGTATTCAATACTACGTCGTATGATCCTGTTGGTACGAGGAAACCGTAATCAGTAAACGATTGTGTGGGGTTGAAGTTGAATACGAAAATAAGATTTCCGCGCATATATGCTAATACTTGATCGCCATCGTTATGCCATATTTCCTGAACACGGGTTCGTTGTATGTTTCGTTCGCTCTTCAACACCTTTAGCATTTCGCGGTCAAAATCGCCTAAGAAATGATAGTCGAGTTCTAGATTATCAACCAGATTCCACTGTCGGCGTGCATACTTATGGCTCCAACCGTTGCCTTCACGTGGAAAGTCAATCCATTCAGGATGCCCAAACTCATTACCCATGAAATTTAGGTAGCCACCATTGATGGTTGATGCTGTAACCAAACGTATCATTTTGTGCAGGGCGATGCCACGATTAACAACTCCATTTTCATCGCCATGTTTGAAGTGCCAATACATATCGGCATCACACAGACGGAAGATAATGGTTTTATCACCCACCAACGCTTGATCATGACTCTCGCAGTAGCTGATGGTCTTTTCATCGGCTCGGCGGTTTGTCGTTCCCAAATAATTGAGCTCGGCTTCCACTGCTCGTCGGGTAATTCTTTAATTGTTTTAATCCAAAAGTCGGGTATGTTCATGGCCATTCTATAATCGAATCCATAACCACCGTCGGTAAATTTGGCTGCAAGGCCAGGCATGCCACTAACTTCTTCAGCTATAGTGATAGCTCTTTGTTTACTTCGTGAATAAGTAAGTTTGCAAGTGTGAGGTAACAGATGGCATTATCGTCTTGATGACCGTTAAAATAGTCTTGATAACCACAGAAAGCTTCGCCTAAACCGTGACTGTAGTACAGCATTGAGGTTACACCATCAAAGCGGAAACCATCAAAATGGAATTCTTCTTGCCAATATTTACAGTTTGATAGTAGGAAGTGTAGTACCTCATCTTTTCCATAGTCGAAACAGAGACTATCCCAAGCAGGATGTTCATGACGGTCGCCTGGATAGAAGTATTGATTTGGATCGCCAGCAAGGTTACCTAAACCTTCAATTTCGTTCTTTACTGCGTGACTATGCACAATATCCATAATAACAGCAATACCGTTTTGGTGTGCTGTGTCAATAAGGTGCTTTAACTGTTCAGGTGTTCCGAATCGACTTGATGCTGCAAAGAAACTACTAACATGATAGCCAAATGAACCGTAGTAGGGGTGTTCTTGAATGGCCATTATTTGAATACAATTGTAACCATCGGCTATAACGCGTGGTAACACATTCTCTCTGAACTCATCATAAGTGCCTACTTTTTCTTCATCTTCAGCCATGCCTATATGGCACTCGTAAATTAACAGTGGCGATTTTGTTGCTTTAAACGTTTTTTTCTTCCACTTGTAGGGTTGCTCTGGGTTCCATACCTGTGCAGAAAATATTTTTGTGGCATCGTCTTGCACCACGCGACGTGTCCAAGCTGGTATACGTTCGCCGTGTCCGCCTTTCCAGTATACATGCATCTTGTAAAGGTCGCCGTGGCGTAGGTCTTTTTCACGCAGTTTTAGTTCCCAGTTGCCAGTGCCTTCAATGCGGTGTGCTTCATATTTTTCATTTTCTTCCCAGTTGTTGAAATCGCCCACCAAGAATATCTTTGTTGCGTTAGGAGCCCACTCTCTGAACACCCATCCGCGGTTTTTTTTGTGTAAACCATAATAGTTGTGGCCGTTAGCAAAGTCGGAGAGTGTTTTCTTTCCGTTCTTTGTTAGCATGTTTAACTTCCATTGTGCATGTTCGTGGCGGCCTTTGATTGCTTCCTCAAATGGTTCAAGGTAAGCATCATTGCGCACTATGCCTATATGTTTAGGCTTGGTGGCTTTTTTTACTTCCTTAGTCTTCATAGTGTTGAAAATATGATATTTTTAGTGGTTGATTGTTCTCCTTTGTTTTATTTGTTTTCATACCTACGTCCATTTTCATAATGGCCTGTTTTGGTAATACTCCCGTCTCGATTTTTTTCAACAAATTTTCCGTCGCGGCGGTTGTTGGCATATGATCCTTCAAAGCGTCGGCCTTCTTTGTCTTCTTCAATGGCTTGGCCGTGTCGTTTTCCGTCTTTATAGGTGCCTTTAAACTTTTCACCGTTGGCATAATGTATAATGACAGTACCGTTCAGCTGTCCTCGTTTAAAGTTACCGTCATAAACATCGCCGTTTTTCTTTGTTAATTTTCCTTTTCATCTTGTAGGTCATTATTCCATTGACCCACATATATATCGCCATTTTTCCACACATATGTACCCATTCCTTGTTTTGATCCTTCGTTGAAATGGCCTGTATAGCGATCTCCGTTTACATATTTAAAGATGCCTTCACCAGTGCGTTCGCCCTGTACGTAGGCTCCTTCATAAACGTCGCCGTTTTGAAATTTGTATATACCAGGGCCGTTTTGTATGTCATTGGCCCATTCACCAGTGTAAATATCGCCATCAGCATATCGATTAGTTCCCTTTCCCGAGCGCTGGTTGTTTAACCACATTCCATCATATGACGTTCCATCTCCCCAATCGAAGTAACCTTTTCCGCTCTTTTGGTCATCTTTCCAATTTCCGTCGTAAAAGGCACCGCTAGCAAAGGTATATTTTCCTTTGCCCGAACGTTTGTCCTGCTCCCAATTGCCTTCATATTTATCGCCGTTATAATAATACATAATTCCATGGCCGTGTTGATAGTCGCGAAACCACAGTCCTACGTATTTATTATTGTTTGAAAAGTAGAAGGTGCCCAAACCGTGCTGTTGGTCTTGAAACCATTCACCGTCATATTTTTCGCCGTCAGAGAAAGAGTAGATACCATGTCCCTGGCGTTTTCCTTTTACATATTGTCCTTCGTAAGTGTCGCCGTTTTTATACAGGGCGCTACCTTTACCTTGCGGTTTTCCTCCTTGCATTTGTCCTTTGTAGGCTCCACCATCTCGTGTAACGCATGTGCCGAGGGTTATTTTTTGTGCAGAAAGGGCTGAAGGGATAAGAGTAAGTATTATGCTGAGTAATTGTATTTTTGTCTTCATTGTTATGAAACAATTTTGAGGTTTGTCTTTTATGTAAGCATTTATTATTTGCTTTTATCTCCCAAAATTACTGCTTTTTAATAATATAGCCAAACTAATTTATATT
>ERZ859937.621-NODE-621-length-13970-cov-1.769745_pt1 | contig 13970 bp, 16 predicted proteins | sample MGYA00509985_ERZ859937 | MGnify/ENA primary metagenome ERZ859937 (study PRJEB30046, sample SAMN00715169) | human gut metagenome | study: EMG produced TPA metagenomics assembly of the A metagenome-wide association study of gut microbiota in type 2... | reverse complement strand
TGGCAGTCGAGTGGGGATAAGAAGAGCTATGCACATGCTTGTCTCGAAGCGCTTGCGGAAGAATACAAGTTCTCTCTGGACGTGCCGTTTAAGGATCTGCCGGAAGAAGCAAAGAATGTAATCCTGTATGGAACTGAGGGCGAGAAAATCTATGTGCACTATAAGAGTGCTTATAATGGGAAAGATGCTTTCTATGCAAACTACGAAGGACTGCTCCGGAATCTGCAGCGCCGGTACAGAGAGACAACTGCGGAATCAATCAAGCAGGATTATGAGACATACATGACCGTGACGCCGTGTGAGGTCTGTCATGGTAAGAGATTAAAACCGGAGTCTCTGGCAGTTACGATCGGTGGAAAGAACATTGCGGATGTCACAGATCTGTCTGTGGCAGCCCTGCATGATTTTATCTCGAAATTAGAGCTTACCGACCGTCAGAAGATGATCGGTGCACAGGTATTAAAGGAGATTCAGGCAAGACTTGGGTTCATGATCAATGTTGGCCTGGTTACCTGACACTGTCTCGTGCAACCGGAACCTTGTCCGGTGGAGAACAGCAGCGTATTCGTCTGGCGACGCAGATTGGTTCCGGCCTGGTTGGTGTGGCGTACATTCTGGATGAGCCGAGTATCGGACTGCATCAGCGTGACAATGATAAGCTGATTGCAGCACTGAAACGCCTGCGAGACCTGGGGAATACCCTGCTAGTCGTGGAACATGACGAGGATACGATGCTTGCAGCGGATCATGTCATTGATATCGGACCGGGCGCAGGTGCAAACGGTGGTGAAGTCGTGGCACAGGGAACTGCAGAGGAGATTATGCAGTGTCCGGAATCTATCACGGGAGCCTACTTAAGTGGCAGAATCAAGATTCCGGTACCGGAGGAGCGGAGAACACCAACCGGATATATCGAGGTGCTTGGTGCCAGACAGAACAATTTGAAGAATATTGATGTGAAGTTCCCACTTGGCGTAATGACCTGTGTGACAGGTGTATCCGGTTCCGGAAAGAGTTCACTTGTCAATGAAATCTTATATAAGCATCTGGCGAGAACGCTGAACCGGGCGAAGGTAAAACCGGGTAAGCATGACGATATCACAGGACTGGAACAGCTGGATAAGGTGATCAACATCGACCAGTCTCCGATTGGCAGAAGCCCACGTTCTAACCCGGCAACTTATACGGGCGTCTTTGATCTGATCCGTGACTTGTTTGCGAATACAAAGGATGCAAAGGCAATGGGTTACACAAAAGGACGATTCTCATTCAACGTTGCCGGTGGCCGATGTGAGGCGTGCCGCGGGGATGGTATCATCAAGATTGAGATGCACTTCTTCCTGATGTGTATGTACCCTGTGAAGTGTGTCAGGGCAAACGCTACAACAGAGAGACACTGGATGTAAAATATAAGGGCAAGAGTATTTATGATGTACTGGATATGACTGTGGAAGAAGCACTGGAATTCTTTGACAAGGTTCCTTCTATCCGCAGAAAGATAGAGACATTAAATGATGTGGGACTCTCCTATATTAAGCTGGGACAGCCTTCAACCACATTGTCTGGTGGTGAAGCACAGAGAATCAAGCTGGCAACAGAGCTGAGCAGAAGAGTACCGGTAAGACAATCTATATTCTGGATGAGCCTACCACAGGACTGCATTTTGCAGATGTGCATAAGCTGGTGGAGATCTTACAGAGACTGGCTGAGGGCGGTAACAGTGTAGTAGTCATTGAACATAATCTTGATGTTATTAAGACTGCCGACTATATCATAGATATTGGACCAGAAGGCGGAGACGGCGGCGGAACCGTCATAGCGCAGGGCACACCTGAGGAAATATGCGAGGTAAAACAGTCATATACAGGCCGGTTTTTGAAACCATATCTGGAAAAAGACAAGGATAAACTTTAAAATTTTATTAAATATGACCTTTTTCAAAAAAAAAGTTTGAAAAATGGGATTTATTGTATATAATAAGAGAGTGTATGTGTAAATTTAAAGATATGGCAGGAAAGGGGCTATTAAAATGGTCGGATCAGATATCGGAATCGATTTAGGAACAGCAAGTATACTTGTTTATATAAAAGGAAAGGGTGTTGTGTTAAAGGAGCCTTCAGTAGTAGCCTTTGACAGGGACACCAACAAGATTAAGGCAATCGGAGAGGAAGCACGCCTCATGCTCGGAAGGACACCGGGTAATATCGTTGCAGTCAGACCGCTGCGTCAGGGTGTTATCTCAGATTATACAGTTACAGAGAAGATGATCAAGCACTTCATCCAGAAGGCGCTTGGTAAGAAGAGCTTCAGAAAGCCGCTCGTGAGCGTATGTGTGCCAAGTGGTGTTACAGAGGTTGAGAAGAAGGCCGTTGAGGATGCTACATTTGCAGCAGGAGCCAGAGATGTTAAGATTATCGAGGAGCCAATCGCAGCTGCAATCGGTGCAGGTATTGATATTTCAAAGCCATGCGGAAATATGATAGTAGATATCGGAGGCGGTACATCAGATATAGCAGTTATCTCACTAGGTGGTTCGGTAGTCAGCACATCTATCAAGATAGCCGGAGATGATTTTGATGAGGCAATTGTCAGATACATGAGAAAGAAGCATAACCTTCTCATCGGAGAGAGAACAGCTGAGGATATCAAAATCAAGATTGGTACATGCTACCCTCTCCCACAGCCGGAGACAATTGAGGTAAGAGGAAGAAACCTTGTAACAGGACTTCCAAGGACTATTACAGTCAGCTCAGAGGAGACAGAGGAAGCACTTCGTGAGGCAACTCTTCAGATAGTTGAGGCAGTGCACTCAGTGCTTGAAAAGACTCCACCGGAGCTTGCAGCCGATGTCGCAGACAGAGGAATCGTGCTTACAGGAGGCGGTTCGCTGCTCAGAGGTCTTGAGGAGCTTATCGAGGAAAAGACCGGCATCAATACAATGACTGCAGAGCAGCCTATGACATGTGTTGCTATCGGTACAGGAAAGTATGTAGAGTTCCTTGCAGGCAAGAGAGATGAAGAATTCTAGAATATACGTTTTATAAAGGCAGCCGTGAGGGCGATGATATGTCCCTGCATTGCAGGAATGTATTGTCGCTTTTTTGTTAATATTGTTACAAATGGGGATATTACAGTCAGGGGGATTAGTGAACAAAATAAAGGATATTGGGAGAGGCGTAATCAATCTGGTATTTCCACCGCGCTGTCCGGTATGTGATGGTATAATTGGTCCGGTTGAGAGATATATACACAGCAGATGCTGTGAAAAGCTCTTTCCGGTTGAGCAGCCGCAGTGTATGCGCTGCGGGAAGCCGGTTTTGTCTGAGCGAAGAGAGTATTGTGACGACTGTGCACGGGCACTAGAGCATCACAGGCAGATGCGGGAAGATGACAGCTACAGGCAGGGCAAGGCGCTTTTTGCATACAAGGGCAGCATAAAGCAGACCATGTACAGGTTCAAGTATTCAAACAGACGTGAGTATGCGGCTTATTTTGCACAGACAGCAGTGGAAAGATATTCGGACTGGATACAGAGCTGTGGGATAGATGTTATTATTCCGGTGCCGATGCACCGTAAAAAAATGCGCCAGAGAGGCTACAATCAGGCAGAGTGTTTTGCAAGGGAATTGTCTGAAAAAACAGGCATAAGGATGGCAAAAGGGCTTGTGCGCAGAGTGAAAAATACCAGTCCACTCAAGACAATGGGGTATGTTGAACGCAGAAATTGTCTAGAGGGGGCTTTTCAAGTGGCGGATAGTATTGTACAATATGACCAAATACTAATAGTAGATGATATATATACTACAGGCAGTACGGCAGAGTCGATTGGGCATGAGATAGCAAAGAAATGTCCTGGCCGTGTATATGTGCTGTGTATTTGCATAGGACAGGGAAGTTAGGAGGGTTTTATCAGATGAGAATATCTAATTGTAAGGGCTGTGGCAGAATATTTAATGTACTGTCAGATGAGCAGTACTGCCCGAACTGCCAGAAAAAAATGGATGAGAAATTTGATATAGTAAAGAGATTTGTTGAGGATAATCCAAATGTGCCGGTTGAGACAGTGGCCAAGGAGACCGATACATCCATGAAGCAGATAAATAGGTGGATACGTGAGGAAAGGCTTTCGTTTTCACCGGATTCATCATATGGTATACCATGCGAGAACTGTGGCAGGATGATACGTACAGGCAGATTTTGTGATGAGTGCAAGACTAAGCTCACAAACACACTACGCAGTGCCCTTGACACACCAAAGGGCCAGGATAAGCAGCTGTGGCAGCAGGATGACAAAAACCGTATGAGATATATCAGGTAACAGGTAAGAGGATGATTTATGATAAACGAAGAAAAAGTAAGGGAACTGTTTAATATTGCTCTTTGTGACAGCAAAAGCGATGACAGCCGTGTGCAGAAGCAGTCCGCAAGCTATTACGGATGGGACTATATATGGAAAGAGGGCTTAAAAAGCTTCTTTACAGGTACATTCGCATTTGCAGGGCTTGCTGTGATGTGGGTTGCTGTCAATGCAGCAGAGCTTTTGGACAGAATCAATAAGCTTGATTTTAAGGCAATGGGTGTCACAATAGGCATACTGTATATTGCGTTTATGGCGGTTTACATTTTTGTCACAATTGTGGTGTATACTGCAAGATATAAGGCTGGCAGAAGAGAAGTGCGCAAATACGCAAATCACCTGAAGGCAGTGGGCAGAATATATTCCCGTGAGGAAAAGATTAAGCGTTAGGGAGGCTTTATGAACAAGTTACTGGAAATTAAGGATAAGGCAGTCAAATTTTGTGGTGAGTATGAGCACTTTATACTTCCAGTTGTGAGATTTGCCGTTGCATTTATCGCATTTATAACAATAGATTTGAATATCGGCTATATGGCGAAAATCAGCTCGATGCTTGTGGCACTGCTTTTAGCGCTTGTGTGTGCACTGCTTCCGGTGAATGCAATACTCTGGATTGCTTCGATTATGATACTTTTAGATATGTATGCGCTGTCCATAGAGGTTTTTGCTATCACATTTGTACTTTTTTTAGTACTGTATTTTGTCTATTTTCGTTTTGCACCGAAGGATGGCATGCTTGTGATACTCACACCTATATGCTTTCAGCTTCACATACCATCTGTTATGCCGGTTGCAGCAGGTCTTTTAAGAAGAGCTTATTCTTTTGTTGCAATAATATGTGGCACACTGCTGTACTATTTCTTTGACGGAATCAGGCAGAATGCATCAGCGCTTGCAGAGGTGGTAGATAAAAAGGGGCAGAGCACTACAAAGCTCAATGTGACAATGGGACAGCTTCTTGACAACAAAGAGATGTTTATAGTTATGGCAATCTTTGTTATCACCACACTGGTGGTGTATCAGGTCAGACGATTGAAAATCAACAATTCATGGACTGTTGCTACCATAGCAGGAGGACTCGTACAGTTGGTTGCACTTGTTGTTGCTTATCTGGTGCTCGGACTGCCGGAGAAGATAATCTGGCTTGTGCTCAGCACTGTAGCAGCTATTTTTGCAGGTGTTGTCATACAGTTTATATTTATGAATCTTGACTATGCACGTACAGAAAATGTACAGTTTGAGGATGATGAATATTATTATTACGTCAAGGCAGTTCCAAAGAAGATGATTGCCAAGGAGGAAAAGGTTGTAAAGCACTTTGGCAATACAGGAAGCCTTGGAAAGAAGATTCAGAGACATAATCAGGAAAATATCAGCAAAGAGGCTATTGCAAAAGATCTCGAAATAGACGAAAATATATTTGAGGATGACAAATAGTTACATAGTATAAGAGAAAGGAGGGCGCTATGGATAATGTGAGTGGTGTATTGATACGCTTCAAGGATCAGTTCCTTACATTCACAAATGTGCCGGGCATCAAAATCGGTGTGATAGACATTATAGAGATACTTATTATTTCAGTGCTCTTCTATCATATACTTTTGTGGATAAAGACCACGAGGGCATGGAATCTGTTCAAGGGCCTTATTATCATACTGTTGTTTGTGCTTGTTGCAGCATTGTTCCAGATGGATACAATACTGTGGCTTGCTGAGAAACTCTTTAATATAGGTCTCGTGGCACTTGTTGTTATTTTTCAGCCTGAGCTTCGAAATGCCTTGGAGAATATTGGTGGAAAGACCTTTTTGGGTGATTTCTTCAATACCGGCAGAGGCGAGATTGAGAAATTCTCTGACAAGACAATTGATGAGCTGGTGCGTGCATGCTTTGCGATGGGCAGAGTAAAGAAGGAGCGCTAATAGTCATGGAGGATGAGATAAATCTGGGAGAGTATATCAGAACAGGAATAGATGTGGATGCCATACTTACAAGTCAGCTCCTCATCAATATTTTTGAGAAAAATACACCGCTTCATGACGGAGCGGTTATCGTGCGTGGCAACCGTGTGGTGTCAGCTACATGTTACCTTCCGCTATCAGACAGCCTGTCACTCTCGAAGGATTTGGGAACCAGACACCGTGCAGCGGTCGGAGTCAGCGAGGTAAGTGATTCGCTTACTATCATAGTTTCAGAGGAGACAGGATCAGTTTCTACAGCATACAAGGGGCAGATTGAGCACGATATAGATGCCGATCATCTACGCACACAGCTTAAGCTTCGCAGAACAGACATAGGGAGCCGGGTAAATTTGAATTAATTAAAAGGAGGTTTAAGAATGGGAAAGAAGCTTCTAAAAACCTTCACAAATAATATAGGCTTTAAAATACTTGCGATAGCATTTGCATTTATACCTGGCTTGTGGTCTACAATCTCAATGACCCGGTCAAGACAAAGACATTTACCACAACAGTCACCGTCACAGGCCGTGATTCGGTTGTTGACAAGGGGCTATGGCCTACCATCAAGGATTCGGAAAAGACCATCAGCTTTTCGGTATCAGGCAAGAGAAGCTATCTGAACGAGCTTGATGATTCTGATTTTTACGCAAATGTCGACCTTGCAAATATCATAGTAGATAAGGATGATACGAATAAGGCAAGCGTAAAGGTAGATATTGGATGCACCAAGTACAGACATTCGATTACCTTCAACGGTGGAGACCATATGCTCCCGCTTTCGGTTGAAAAATATATGCAGAAGCAGTTTGAGGTAAAGGTATCATTGGATGGAAGTCTCTCAGGTGCGAAAGCGCTGGGAAACAAGCCACAGGCAAATCCAAAGGTAGTAAAGATCGGAGGTCCTGAGTCCATTGTTTCAACTATAGCATCGGCCAATGTAAATATAAAGGTCGATGACAATACCATAATATCAGATAATCAGATAACTGATCGCGGTGATCTCACTCTGATTGATGATAATGGCGATGAGATAGATATATCAAAGCTTGATGTGGACAGCCAGTATCAGTCTATAGCAGTGACCGTTGATGTCCTAAGTACCAAGGAGGTGCCTATCAAGTGTACTACGACAGGCTCACCGGCAGGAGGAAAGAGCGTGCTCGGAGTAGAACTATCAGAGGAGTCTGTAATGCTCAAAGGTAATGCAGAAGCATTGAACAATATCACATCTATAGATGTGGGCCCAATCGATATATCGGGTGCAACAGACGATATAAGTACATCTGTTGACCTGACAGGATATCTGCCGGATGGAGTTTTTATAGTGAACTCATCCAAGGCAAAGCTCAGTATAGATATAAAGATTGAAACAAATGCGACTTCAACTATGACGCTGAACAGCTCAAATATCACATATGACGGACTGGAAGAGGGATATACGCTTACATTTGTAACAGATAAGAGCAGTGTCATAGTAAGCGGCACCCAGTCTGATATAGATACACTTTCGGGAACTACACTGAAGGGTAAAATTGATGTGACAGGCCTTGGTACAGGTACACATACAGTGACGGTAAAGCCGAATCTGGATGAGACCAAGTACACATGGGGCGAGATAAAGGTTCAGATAGTTATCAGAAGGGAAGGTGACGGAGACGGCACAACGGGAACTGATGGTACAGGAACAGCCTCGGGCTCAACAACAGGCGGTACAACATCAGGCGACACCGGATCAGGAAGTACCGGCACAGGTGGTTCATCGTCAGGAAACACCGGCTCTGACAGTTCATCACATTGATAGATATATAACCGAAAAGAGGTAATAAAAGTGGTAGCACAAAAAATAATAATCAAGAATCCTACCGGATTACATTTACGTCCGGCCGGCAATCTCTGCAAAGAGGCAATGAAATTTAAATCAAAGGTAACATTTATATATGACGAGAAAAATGTAGCTAATGCAAAGAGTGTACTTTCAGTGCTTGGAGCATGCATAAAGTCAGGCGATGAGATAGAGCTTATCTGCAATGGCGAGGATGAGAGTGAGGCGCTTGAACACCTTATACAGTACATCAAGGATGGACTCGGAGAGTAGTACACAAGGAAACAGGTATACATGGAGAAACATATATGGAGAAGCTTTTAACCATAGTCGTTCCGGCTTACAATGTTGAAAAGTATATAAAGAACTGTCTTGACTCGTTTATAGATTTGTCTGTGCTCAGAAGTCTGGAGATACTCATAGTGGATGATGGTTCCACAGATTCTACAGCCAGTCTGGCACATACCTACGAGCAGAAATATCCATACAGCTTCAAGGTGCTCTCCAAGGAGAACGGAGGCCATGGATCTACCATCAACTATGCGATACCGCGCGCAACAGGAAAGTATTTCAAGGTGGTGGATGGTGATGACTGGCTGGACAAGAGCCTTCTGCCACAATTTGTACAGCTTTTGAAGCACACGCACTCGGATGTCATATCCAATGACTTCAACCTGGTGGATGATAGGACAAAGAAGGTCACAAAGCGCAGAAAGGCAGTGTCCAACTCTTATCACTACAACAGGGAGTGGGGCTTTGCTGAGGCAGTCATGGACCCGCTGATCACTATACATTCCATGACCATCCGTACTGATGTATTGCAGAAGAATGATATTCGTGTGGATGAGCACTGTTTCTACGAGACCAGGAGTATATACTCTATCCTATACCATACTGCACAAGCATCACGTTTTCACCTCTGCCACTGTATCAGTACAGACTTGGAAGGAGTGGTCAGAGCGTGGACATAAAGATGATGATCAAGCGTCATGACCAGCATCTTAAGGTGCTTGATGCACTGTTTGAGTACAACAACGTGCACGGCAATCTGCAGACCTACAAGAAGCAGTACCTTGAGCGCGGTATAGCCGAGGCAGTCGATGATGAGTACCAGATTTTTCTTGCAAAGGGCAATGATACAAGGAACGTTGAGCAGATGAAGAAGTTTGACGAGATGCTGCGTGAGGAGCACCCGGGAGTGTACCAGGCGTGCAACAGGAAGACGTCTGGATGCTTAGAAAAACAGGCTTTAAGATATTTCCGATGGCAGCATGGGTCTATAGCAGACTGCGTGGTAATTAATTTCATGAATAGGCGTTAATGAGTATGCAATACTCTTTTTAATAATAGTAATCAGGACGGATAGAACAGTTAATGAGTAAAATATTATCAATCATAATACCAACATATAATGCAGAAAAGTTTCTGAATAAGGGGCTGTCGTCATTTCTGGTATGCAGGGATACAGATGCACAGACAGCACAGCACAACTGTAAAATGGCAACGGAGGGCCGCTTTGAGGAAATAGATATTGACAAGGCTATACTCGATAAGCTTGAGGTGATAGTCGTAAATGACGGCACACCTGACAAAAGTGTTGAAGTGGCGCAGAAATTTGTGGACTGGTATCCGGATACCTTTGTCATAGTAAATAAAACAAATGGTGGACACGGTTCTGCAATCAACACAGGCGTGGAGCATGTGAGAGGAAAGTATTTAAAGGTGGTCGATGCAGATGACTGGGTAGATACGCTTGCGCTAAAGCACCTGGTTGAATATCTCGAGCATGTAGATTCGGATGCGGTGATACAAAGCTTCAGGTATTATGACATATCAAAGGATGAGTACAGACCGGCAGATGTGAGTGTGCCTGATTTTACAAGAGAGTACAATTTAAAGGATATAGTAAATATGTGGGATGATGTATATGATGGTCTATCATTTCACGGAGTGATATATAACACAGGGTTCTATAAAGCACTTGGATATAAGCTCACAGAGCATGTATTTTACGAAGACCAGGAGTATGCAACCGTTCCGTTTTCGTATGCAAAAACTGTCAGATTTATTCAGGAAGAGTTGTATGTATACAGGGTTGGAGATGTAAATCAAAGTGTTTCAGCAGCGAGTCAGGTGAAGCGTCTTCCGGATTTGGAGCAGGTTATATTTAATGTACTTGAGGCAGAGAAGAGCTTTGCAAAAATGCCACAGGGTGGAAAGGAACACTTTATCAGAAAGACGTCGGGCATAATCACAAGCTATTATCAAATAGCTTTGATAAAAAATACCGACAGACAATCCGGAAGAGCGATAGTAGAGCAGTTTAACATGAAGCTTGCTCAAAAAAGTGCACTTATGTATGAGGCAGTACAGCGTAAATATAAAGTATTTCGGCTGTTTAATAAGCTGCATGTGAGCAACAGCTTTTACGAGAATCAATTTGCAAAGCTGCTTGAGCTTGCCAAAAGGGTTGGCAGAGCAGACAGACTATACAGAAAATAATACTGACTACCATTGTCAAATATGGTGACAGACAGCGATATAAGTGGAAATTAACATATAGAAACAGGAATTAGATAGGATATGGAAACAGAAAATAAAAAGATACTATCAATAATAATACCGACATATAATGCGGCAAAGTTTTTGGATAAAGGGTTATCATCATTTATTATTGATGATAACTCTCTTTTAAATATGCTGGACATTATTGTTGTGAATGACGGCTCTACCGATAATAGTGTGGAGATTGCACAAAAATATGTAAATAAATATCCTGACGTGTACCGGATACTGAATAAAGAAAATGGTGGTCATGGCTCGGCAATTAATGAAGGAGTAAAAATAATAAAAGGAAGCTATTTTAAGGTAGTAGACGCTGATGACTGGGTAAACACTGATGTGTTGAAAGAAACTATTTGTTATCTTAAAGATAATGAAAATAAACATGAGAATTTCGCAGATGCAGTGCTGATGAGCTATAGATCATATGTGCTGCAGAGAGAAAATACTGATGAGTATCCATACGACGATAAATATATAACAAAAAATGGTGGACCATATAATGCAGGATATGTGGATGAGCATCTGTATGATTTCTGGTGGGGGCTGAGTCTGCATGGGGTGATATATAATACGCAGTTTTATAGAAATACAGGACTGACACTCTCTGAGGGGGTATTTTACGAGGATCAGGAGTTTTCAATAATCCCAATGGCATATGCCAAAAGTATCTATGCATATGATAAGGCACTTTATGAGTATAGAGTCGGTGACGTAAATCAGAGCGTTTCGATAGAAAGCTCACTGAAGAGGCTTGACCATTATGAGAAGGTTATCATGAGGCTGATTGAGGCAGGCCGGGATGCGGAGCACTTTAGTATAGGCGGAAAGCAGCTGTGGTTTGATAAAACAAGCAAATTTATCAACGATTATTTGCAGCTTTGCCTGATTAGAAACACTGATAAAAAACAGCTTAGAAAAAGGATGAAGCTGTTTGTCAGTCAAATCGAAAAAAAGAATACAGATATGTATAAATGTGTAAATAAGAATTATAAAGTATTTTGTATGTTGAATAAAATGCATATGAGCGATAAGGTTTATCAGAACTATTTTATACGCCTGTTACATATTGTGCGTCATTAGGAAGCTTTTTGTTATCATAATGATGAATAATATGTTTAAATAATCGGAAAATATGTGACAAATCTCACTTGAGGCATATATAAGAAAGTGATAAAATATGGTGCTGTGAGAATAATATAAAAATTAAGATTAAGATAAAGAGGACAAAGATGAAGAAGAAAAGTATAAAACTCCTGGTAGTTTTGGCATGTGTGCTTATGGCGCTGGGAATGGCGGGCTGTGGAAAGAAAGCATACAAGACATTCCCTGAAAAGTACAAGCTTGCATCAGTTGATGTAGGTGGAATGACTGCTGACGAAGCAAAGAAAGCCATAAAGACTGCAGTAGGCAAGTATAAGATATCAGTGAAGCTTGACGATACATCATTTGATATGACAGCAGAGGATTTAGGGCTTAAGTACAATGACAAAGCAGATCTTCAGGAACTGATAAATGCGGCCAATAAGGATAAGGAACCGGAAAAGCAGGTGAAGCTTTTTAAAATGGACAAGTCTGATGAGCTGGAGACGGCTCTTGTAGACTCTTATATCACTGCAAAAACGCAGTCACAGTCTGATGCTACGGCTCAGAGCGATACGGATACAGATGCAAATGATGACGAACAAAAGAAGGCTGCGACAGACACACAGACCTTTGATATAAAATCAATTGTGCCATATCGTGCTACAATAGTCTACAATGCAGAGGCAGGACAATTTGAGGGTGTTGACGGGGTATCAGGAGATGCGCCTGTGTATGACAATGCAGCTGCAAATCTTACAAGTGCTGTAAAGGAGCTGAAGGATAAGGTGGAGCTTACATCCACAACAGGATATGTTGATGGAGAAAAGGCTACGGACAGCGAGCAGGTAAAGAATGCATTAAAAGAAGCCAATGCATATCTTGATGTGACGGTGACATGTAATTTCACACCGGCAACAGGTGAAGCTGCTACAGAGGCTGTAGGAAAGGATCAGATAGCCCAGTGGCTTATAGTGGGCAATGACGGAATGTCAGTTTCGCTTGATGGCGAGAATATGGCTACATATTGTACAGAGCTAGCCAAAAAGCATGATGTGTCAAAGAAGAAAACAGGACAGTTTAAGACAACAGGCGGAAGTATAATAAATGTGCCTGTAGCATCATCAGGACAGACTGTAGATGGAAATAAGCTGTATGAGGCGATTGCTGAGGCAATAAACAATAAAAAGTCTGCAACAGTGGAAGCAGTTTACAGTGAGGCAAAGGAAGAAGAAACAGGTGAATATGTCACATATGGTGGCAATTATTGTGAAGTGGATCTTACCAACCAGATGGTATATGTATACAAGAATGGAGAGCTTATAGTATCAAGTCAGTGTGTTACAGGATGTATTTCAAAAGGTCATGGAACACCTACCGGAGTGTATTCTATCTTCTCAAGAGATAAGGATAGATACTTAAGGGGAGACGGATACAAGTCATGGGTTAATTTCTTTATACCATTCAATGGTGGAATTGGGTTCCATGATGCTTCGTGGAGAAGTACTTTCGGTGGAAATATCTACCTGTACAGCGGCAGCCATGGCTGCATAAATATGCCTTATTCAGCTGCAAAGAAGCTATATGAGAATGTAACATTAGATGAAAAAGTAATTGTATATGGTGGTGTTGACAAGGTGGCCGGCAAAGCACAGAGTCTTGGCGGAGCTGACTCTTATAATGTGACAGAGGGCGACGGAGCATTCAATCTCGGTGTGACAGCAGAGGATAATGCAAAGCTCACATACTCAAGTGATAATAATGGTGTAGTGAGAGTGGATGAGAACGGTAATGTGACGATAGCAGGTGTCGGAACTGCAACAATCACTGTCAAGTCTGAGGCTACTACAAGCTATAAGGCCGGCAGCAAGACAATTACAATCACTGTAAATGCAAAGCCACAGCCAAACCAGACACCATCTGTGACAATAGGTTGCGGTAATAAAACTGTAACAGAGGGAGATGCACCATTTTCTCTCGGAGCAAGTGCTTCAAACGGAGCAGCGCTTTCTTACCAGTCAAGTGATCCTTCGATTGCGTCAGTAGATGGCGCCGGAAATGTGACCATTTACAGGGCTGGTAGCGTACAGATTACAGCTATAGCAGGTGAAATGGCAGGCTGGAATAGCGCAAGCAGTTCAATAACCGTTACAGTAAATTCAAAACCACAACCACAGCCGGTGGCACC
>ERZ859937.620-NODE-620-length-13973-cov-7.590387_pt1 | contig 13973 bp, 10 predicted proteins | sample MGYA00509985_ERZ859937 | MGnify/ENA primary metagenome ERZ859937 (study PRJEB30046, sample SAMN00715169) | human gut metagenome | study: EMG produced TPA metagenomics assembly of the A metagenome-wide association study of gut microbiota in type 2... | reverse complement strand
GTTCGTGTCGAGACCTTGACAGCTACGTGTCGAGGTATTTTTGTATAAGCGTTTTGAAAAAAGTATGATTACAATATAACTAAAACGATTATGGCTATAAAATTTGATTTGTTTGAGAATCCGGTAAAGGAGGGAGTCTCCGCACCAAAGTTGCATGCAAAAGTGGTTACCAAAGATGTAGTGACCACCCGTGAAATCCGTGAAGCGATACGCAGGAAATGTACCGTCTCTCCAGCCGATGTGGCAGCCGTCATCACGGCCCTGAACGATGAACTTTATGAGAACCTGAGCAACGGATATGCGGTGCATCTGGAAGGAATCGGCTATTTCAGTCTGAGCCTGAAGTGTGCGCCAGACATTAATCCGAAGTATATTAAGGATGACGATGTACAGGTGAGAAGCATCAAGTTTACGCCCGACAAGGATTTGATTGACCGCTTTCAGAGTGTGTATCTGGAGCGCAAGGTAGACGAGGCGCATCATTCTACTAAGCTGGATGAGGAAGAGGTGAAAAAGAAATTAGCAGAGTATTTCAAGACGCATTCTTTCCTGCAACGCCGCGATTTTGAACGGCTTACTGGGTTTAATTCGTCGAAGTCTACGCGGGTGATTCGGGAACTGGTGAAGGAAGGGGTGTTGAAGAATGCGGGGACGAAGTATCAGCCGGTGTATGTGGTGGGAGAGAAAGGATAATAAATTTAATGTAAAAAATCCAATACGACTATTGTTAAGCTATAATTACTGCAGCCATACTTTGTAGGAGTGTTTTGATAAAAAGATACTTTAAAGTATGGCTGTTACAAATTTTAATCGGTAAAAAGATTCATAATCTTATAAAACTCACCGTTCTTTCCTTGTATAATAAGAGGGCAATCTTGATAAGTTTTGTCTTTCCACTTTTCTTTAGCATCAAGTCGTACGACAATCGTTGGGATTTGTTTTTGGGGATCTTCACTATTAAAGCAGGGCTGAATGTATACGGGGTTGTATGGTTGGTCATTATCATTATACAGTTCTAACATTTTGACTTCATTTACTTCAGATATTATGCAACGATTGAATAACGTTTTTAGGTTGAGGCGTTTGTGGTCATAGTTTTCAATGAAGATAGTTTTTAAAATAAACTCTTTTTCAAGTAAAGATAGTATATTCTCTTTGTAATTGTTGGGAAAATGTGGTTCTTCATTATTTGATTCTAAATAACTAGAAAGTACAATGTCTCTTTGCTCAACATTGACTTTAATAGAGGTTTTCAAGTGGATATTGTGGAAAAAGCAAGTCTCGCATTGGTATAGATTTATCTTACCATTAAGGATAAAATCTATTATGCTATCTGCTTCATTTACTTTTATAAATATCGACTTTGCAGAGGTTTTTAGAGCCCCATAGCTATAATTTCCCTCAACGCAGTATATTAGTAAAGGAACTCTATTGGTTTTGTTTGAATGATAGAGTTTTACGCAATATACCAAGTCGTTCTTTTTAGAACATACAGAAGAGTCATAAAATTTTGCTAAGTTTATGTTACTATTTTCGATACGGATATTAAGTCTCTGATTTTGAAAATATTTGGTTAGAATTTCTATATTTGTTTTTAGTATATTGTCCACATATTGTAAATATAAAGATTCGAGATTCAGTTTATTAAAAGACTCTGTGTCATTCTTTATGATTTTAATATGAGATTCTATTACGGAATTCTTGTATTCTTGATAAAGTCTGGGGTTAATCGTGTAATATGGACATCTGTAGGCATATAAAAAATGTGGTTTTTTAGGCGTGTTGTCTATTGTATATTTCATGCAGAGAGGATAATCCGAATGTCCGTAAGTATTATAATGTTGACAAATTGAACAGTTCTTGATGTTATATCCTAAAGATAGAGCGTAAAAAAGGAAAAAGTTTATTTCAAATTTTTGGTTGAAAACAGAGATCTCTAAAAGGGCCTGTTTATATTGAGGTATAGTAATATTTTTGCACGTCGTTTTGTACGTATTCGGTTCACTCCACTTACCAGAACTAAAGAGAGCATATTTTTGTATAGAATAATTTATTTCTAAGGGTTTATATGCATCCTTTAGCGTAATATTATATATTTCTCCTTTCAATTCTGTGTTTCTTTCGATGTCTTTTATGTCATCTTCTGAGTTTATAGGAATTTCGATAATGGGAAGTTTTGAATTAATTTTTTCCTCAGAGCATGGATGGGTAACACAAATTTCAATTAGGAGAGGTTTAATAGACCTGATATTGTTTTCTAATAATATATCAGCTCTGAAATTTTCTATTTGTTTTTCAGTAGTGCATGCATTGTAATATGATTTTAGATTTACAACTTTTTTTTGTATGTTACAGCAAGTTTTTGTACCTAAGGAGAATTCACATGTATTTACAGAGGAACATATAATGTTTTTATTGAGTTTGATGATAAGAGTATCGCCGCGGTCAAATTTTTCTTTGATTTTGATTTTGGCCAGATTGTGTAGATAGGTTTCATTATTACACGAGATATTATCAGCGCTGCTTTTATGGGCAAAGTGATGTTGGTTCTTTTCTCCCAATCTGGCAATAAGTTCTTTACCACATGAGATACAATAATATTGAGAGTTGTTTCTGTCATGTTTGTTTATTGTAGAAATTTCTACAATTTTCTGGTTATGATCCTTAGCATATTTGTATTTGATTGTGTTGTTCATGTCTATGATTTTATTTTGTTCCTCAAATATCAGTCGGTAATATGAGATAAGGCTTACTTCAAATTTTCTTTTATTTTTGTAACCTCTTATAGTTCTCCTTTGTCATTATCCCTTTGCCAGCTTCTTCTTGCGTTTCAGCTTCTTTATAGAAAATCCAGTGCTGTATCACATTACCAGCATATACAGAGGTATATGCCTGTTGAAAATTCCATCCTTTTTCAGACATATAATTTGCAGCGTCGACCATACTGTTGAAGTCTATTTCTTTGCCGTTTTCGTCTACCAGTTGTTGCTTGCTTTTCAGCCCGCTCCAGACTGAATAGACGGGGCTTTCTCCAAAATCAAATACTATCTTAAGTCCATTGGACAAGCCTTTCTCCATTCCTTTGATTTCACAGAAATATTTTCGTGCCTGAATTTGCACGGGAAGGAAACTTAAAATCCCGATGCAGAAGATAACAAGTCTTTTCATAGTTGTTGGGAGATTATATTTATGTAGTGAAGGTAAGTATTATAACCTGAAGACACAAAAAATACGAGAACTTTATATAGTATTATCAAAAAAATGATGGAAAATATCAGTTATATGGAGCTTTTCTGTAATTTTACTCAATACTAACTATCCCTTTTATGTCTTAACTTTGGATGAATCTCTGCTAATAATGTAACAAACCATGCAAATACCGCAATCACAAACACTTACCACCCGATGCCTAAGTCGGATATTTGATACCACTTCGGCCACTTATAAATTCTTCTATTTATTATTTATCTCTCAAGTTTATGCCTCTACCAAAAAAATTATGTAGACGTATGTGGATTTTTTATTTATAGAATTAATGACACATTTAGAACATTATAGAAGCTCAGAAGGGTATCAGATTAAATTTGCACAATTTTATGATACACGTTATTCATTAATTCTATACAATAATACAGTAGTTTTGTAATCAGTAAAGATGAGATTTTAAATTTTAAATAACTATGAAGGAAACAATAGGTAAATTAATAGAAAAAGAAGTTCGCAAAAAACAAATATCTATTACTTCATTTGCTGATAAAATTTGTTGTAAGAGGAATAATGTATATGATATTTTTAAAAGAAGTAAAATAGATATAGTACAACTTAAGAAGATTTCTCAAGTATTAGAGCATAATTTTTTTAAAGACTTAGCGCATGATGCTGAATTAATATGTGATTCAGAAGATATGGATGATTTACAAGGGAGAGCTGTTTCTCAGTTTTTTGATGTTGTGCCATCTATTCTTACAAAATTAGGAAGATCATATAGTATTGTTTTTACAGAAAAAACAGAGGAATTCAAGGACTGTGGAGTTCCTGACTTAGGTTTACCTAAATATTTAATAACATTTACAATCGGGGAGAATTTAAGTGATAGAATGAAACCATCTCCACTCCTTTATATAGAGAAAAAGATAAATGATGAAGGTCTTGAGATAGAGGTTTGCTACAATAGACTTTATGGTTCGAGAGATATCAATATTAAATTGGACTATAAAACAGAAGAACAATGGTATGAAATTATGAAATTTGCTTTTGAAATATACGATAATAAAAAATAATTATATAATGAATAACTTGATAGATCTGTTCCGTGAAGTAAAAGAATGTGACTATAAGGGAGAACATTATTCTGTTCGTGATAATGGGGCAGTAATGAGACATCCTAAAAAACATAATCATTTAAGGCCACTTGATAATTTATGGACATTTGGTAAGAAGAATGAAAATAATGGATATATGTTTATTGGTGGAGTTCGTGTTCATCAGATTGTTGCTACGGCATTTCATGGTATTCCTGAAGATAAAAATATGGTTGTAGATCACAAAGATACAAATCGGTGTAATAATAGACCGGAAAACTTGCATTGGATAACAAGATTAGAAAACGTATTGAATAATCCAATAACAAGAGCTAAAATAGAATTTATATGTGGTAGCATAGAGAAATTTATTGAAAATCCTTCTATTTTAAGGTTTTACGAAAATGAAAACCCTAACTTTCATTGGATGCGTTCTGTAACTCTGGAAGAGGCTAAAATATCATACGACAGGTGGATGAGTTGGGCAAATAATCCGACAAAACATATAGTAAAAGAAAAAAGTAATATTGATGATTGGCTATATCAACAACCTGACCAAAATAGGACTGAATATTTAATGAAAAACTGGAGGGCTGAGAGTAGAAGTAAAAATAAAAAAGAATTAATGAATTCTGAATTTGATATAATGGAAGATAATTATTATTCTAATTTAAAGACTTCTCTAACAGAAAATGCATTACAACTAAATTGGAATATTCCTTCTGAATTTCCTAATACTCCTGTTTCAATTTCGAGTACGCCGCTTGAAGATTATATGAGAAATCTTAGAGAGGGAAAAATCTTTTGTAAAAATAATTTGTATCAATCAATGGTCAATAAATATGCTTTAAATAAAGATAGGTCGGCATTGATTGTGTTAACTAAATCATCTGGAATTAAAAAATATGCTCTTGCAAAGGTGATTTATAAAGATGGTAACTTTATTCATTGTAGTGAGCGGTCTTTTTTTCACGAGGAGGGTGGGTTGAAGTATTTTACCTTAGCTATTGGGGAAAGGTGGGAAGGGGGAGATGTTTTTGATGATTTTTGTTGATACATTTTTTTAATGTTGTTTGATATGACAACTTTCTATTTTTTGCAGTACAAAGTTATATATTGTAGGACTGAAATTATTATTTTTGTATAAATGATTGTTAATATGATTATTTATGCAGATACCACAATCACAAATACTTACCACCCGATACCTTAACAGAGTATTTGATAAGACTGTAGCGACTTATAAATATTATTGGTTTTTGGGTATACTTGATTTATATGTAAAACAAGGGAAAACAAGAATGAATGTCTGGGAAATTATGATAACAATGGTTGCAAATGCTTGGTATCCTGTTAACTATTTTCGGCTTTCGTTCGGTAAATCGGAATCACTTTATGATGCTATTCTAGCTTTACAGAAGGAAAACAATATTCCTATCAATTTGGGAGTAAAGGAACTGACAGATTTGTTACAGAAACTTATCCAGCAGTTTGACATACGGAAACAGTTGAATTTCCTTCAAAAGAATGTACCTTTCCGGTTTCTACGACCGTGGATTGATACTTCGGATGACCGGGAAATGGTAGTTCGTTCTCAGACATTTGAAAATGGATGCCTTTACAAATTAGAGAAGACAGATGGATCACTATGGATAGAATTGAATCCGGTTTGGTTGACATATCTGAAAGAAAATTATGATATTCTAAGTGCTTTTGCATATTGGGGACTGACTAATTTTCTTCAAGTTAGGAATCCTAATGTACCCAATATACCGAATAAATTGGTAAAACGAGAAGAGAGAAATTCCTTGTCGAATCAGCATGAGTTCTGGAATGTGGTAATAAACCAAGGTATGGAAGTGAGATGTCTTTATACAAGTAAGCACCTGGAAATACGTAAGTATGATTTGGATCATTTTATACCGTGGAGTTTTGTATCTCATGATTTGCTTTGGAATTTGATGCCATCAGACCCAAGTATCAATAGCTCGAAAAGTAATAAATTGCCTGATTTGGAATTGTATCTTCCCAAATTGGCCGAAGCACATCAAGAGGCTTTGAGGATTTATCTGAAAACAGGGAGACAAAATAAGTTACTTGAAGATTATCTTTCTTTAGGATACACTGTGCAAGATATTGTGCAGATGGATAAGGAACATTTATTAGATTGTTTCTTTCAGACCTTTACTCCAATGTATCAAATAGCCTTGAACATGGGATTTGAAACCTGGAAATACTAAATACTATGGAACCTGAAAAGATAAATCATCCTTACCTCACCGCTATCAAGCGTACGAGTCTTTCTGTACCCACCCGTTACCTGCTTCAACATAATCTGCTGAAGGGACGTATTCTGGACTTTGGTTGCGGGTATGGCTTTGATACAGACGAGTTGAAATGTCAGGGGTATGACATCACGGGGTACGACTATTATTATCGTCCTGAATATCCGGACGGGAAGTTTGATACCATTTTGTGCAACTATGTGCTGAATGTACTGGAACCATACGCACAGGCGGAAGTGATGATGAATGTCACGAACCTTCTTGCTCCTACGGGAACGGCCTTTTTTGCCGTGCGTCGTGACCTGACGGAAGAAGGATTCAGGTTGCATGCCATTCATCGCCAGTACACCTATCAGTGTAATGTGCGGCTGCCTTTCCAGAGTTTGGAACGTAATTCGAGCTATGAACTTTATCAGTATCAGCATTTCAATAAGTTGCCCCGGAAGGAAGGGGAGATTTGTCCTTTCTGCCGTCTGTCGCGAAGAGTGGAAATTATTTGTGAGACGGCTACTTGTGTGGCGTTCTATGACGGTTATCCAGTATCGCCAGGTCATGCACTGATTATTCCCAAGCGGCATGTGGCTTCTTACTTCGACTTGACCAATCACGAACGGGAGGCCATGAATGTAGTGCTTCAGTACGTGAAGCAGAAGGTGGACGAGCGATACCATCCGGACGGATACAATGTGGGTATTAATGTGAACGAGGCGGCGGGGCAATCGGTCTTTCATGTACACATGCACTTGATTCCGCGCTACAAGGGCGATGTGCTTAATCCGAAAGGTGGGGTAAGAGGTGTGATTCCGTCAAAACAGAGCTACGATGCCAACGAGGGGCTTTCTTCGCCTGCACAGTCGGAGCGAAAGAAGGCTTATACCATTGAAGAGAAGAGAAACGAGCATGGAAATGCTTATATCCCTTGGGAAGAAGAGGCCGACCAGTTGCTTTGCCGTCTGTATGATGAAGGGAACAGCATAAGTGTGCTTGCCGAGATGTTTGAACGTACTAAAGGGGCTATCCGCAGCCGTTTGAAGAAGTTGGGGAAGATTATTAAAGGATAGTTATTAATAATACGATTTAGAAGGAGGAGATAAATTATTGTGGGTAGCAAAGAATATAGTAAGACTTGCTACCCACGGTAATTTTATAATTTAAGAGTCAATATTTACTGCTTCAATTTCTCTTCCACACCCGGCAAATAGGGTATTTGCGCATAAAGGCGGCGTGCAACAGTCCGGCTCCGGGGGAGCACATCGGTACCGTCGAAAAACAGATCTGCCATCTTTTTGACAAAACTTTCGGGCAAATGGAAATTGGCATTCTCGGCGTTTTCTACCAGATCGTTTAACGCAATCAGTTGCCAATATAGTTCAGCTAAGGCTTCTAGACCGTAACACATGTCCACTACACTAATAAGAAGTAATTGCAAATCATTGTCGGGGCATTTTTCTGCAAAGTCCAATATGAATTCCCAATCTTGTCGCATTAAGGTGATTTGTTCCACCTTGGTTGCTTGCTGTTGTAACCACTTGTCTTTTCCGTGTTTCACGTGGGCATTCCAAGCTCGATAGACCATTTGTGTTATTTCCAGTAGATGTGGCATGGAAAGATAGGGGAAAAAATCGTCCTTGCTAAGTCGGGGCAACAAAGAATTACTCCATCCATAAGTTTTCGAAAGTAGATTGTACAATTTTACATAGGCTTTAAAAAGGTCGTTCAATTCTTTAGGTAAGTAACGGACATCGGTATCGGCATTCTGGGGTATTCCCTCGGTCAACGGTCCTTTAGCAAAGTCAGCCCACTCGAAGATGCGCAACTTGGAAGAAGCGGATGTAAAGGCTGGGTCGCACAAATAAGGGAATATCCACTTGATATGTTCCGACCGTTTTTTTTCGTAGAACACGTGTTCAGAATTTATCACCACCTGGTGTCCTTCTTCCCGTAACTGGGCACTTATTGCTTGAGAATCTTTGCTGCTATCCTTTTCATACCAGTAGACGGCAGTGGATTTGTCTTGCCGTTCGGCAGGCAGGCTTTCTTCTTTGCCGGAATACAAGTCGCCCAGGTTCTTGGCTGCACATTCCTTGTCCAGACGGGCTGCTTGTTGATAGGCTTCGATGGCTTTGTTTACGTCGGGCTTTGTCAGTCTTCCTATGTGGAACATCACTCCACGGTCTACGATGCATTGTAGGTTACCCAGTCGAGCATATTTGTTATTCATCTCTACCAGGTGGTTACGCTCGGCTGGAGTCAGTAGTTCGTCTTCAAGCATGAAGGCTGATATGGTTTCTTCCAGCGGGCAGACTGCCTTACAGCCCAGTTTGTCTGCCTGGCACACATATTCGTAAGCTTGTCCGATAAGTTTTTGTTTGGTAGCTTTATCTATATCAGGCTGTTCGCCGTCGGGCTCATCAATAGTACCCATTATCTGTGAGCATAGCCCTTTGGCTAAGCCGACATATCCGTCACCGCAATCCTTATCGGCAGCCAGCTGATAATATTCGCGTGCCTTTTCCAGATCTTTGTCTACTAGTTCTCCTTTCTCGTAGATTTGTGCTAGCATTACTGCTGCCCGCGGCTCGCCTTTTTCAACAGCCAGTTTCAGGTAGCGTATTCCCTCGAACTCATCGGTAAACCCGTGTCCTTCGGTACAGAGAATTGCCCCATATTTGAAGTAAATCTTGGGAGAGTAATCGCTCATACCAGCTGCCTGCTTCAAGTAGTTAACTGCTCGGTGGTTATCTTTGGGCGCCCAGTCGTAGTAGTAAGTGTTTTCATCGTCTCGCATCAGAGGATTGGTTTCCAGCGGTCGCGTACGGAATATGTTGTAGAGTCTCAGTGCTGATTCGCTGGCATAGCCTCCTCCTATACGGAGAGATTCTTCATAATAATCTACACAGTCAGCTACGGTCTTTCCATCCTGTCCATACCCTTCCTGACACATGAGCCCTAACTGATAAAAGCAACTGCCAAAGGGGATTTGGCTTCCCCGGATAAACCATTTCCAGGCTTCAGCGTTATTTTCCTGGCATCCGTTTCCGTAATAGTACATGCATCCTATATTGAAGTAAGAACCAGGGTCACCTGCCTCGGCTGCTTTTTTGTACCAGCGGAAGGCCTGCTCAGTCTTTTTAAGTACTCCTATACCTTCTTGGTGGCAATAAGCTAAGGTTGACAGGCACATTGCCACTCCGTATTCTATACCCTTACGTAGCAAGCTGATACCCTGCTGTATTTCTGCATCGTCTCTGTACTGAAACGTTTCCATATTAACCAGATAGTACCAGGCCATGCTGTTGTAAGCTTCCAGATATCCTTCGTCCAGCGCCCGTTGGTAGAGTTCCAACGCTCGTTTTCTGTCACATTCCACACCGTCTCCTTCATTATACATATTACCCATCACTTCAAAACTTTCGGGTATACCTATTTCCATGCATTGTTTTAGTAACATAAAAGCTCGCTTGGGATTTCGCTTACGCGTCCAGCCATACAAGTTATCCTTAGCCAGTCGCATCATTGCAAATGGATCATCCATGTTTACAGCCTTGTCCAGCAGTTCGTGTGCGCGCAGATAACTTCGCTCTACACTAGTGGCAAATTCATAAGCCATTGAAAGTTCTAAGTAGCCATAGCTTTTTCCTTGTGCGGCGCACAAATTCGCATAGCGGTAAGCTTCACCCTCATTGCGCTCAATGTGTGTATAGTAGCGACACATCATATACTGTGCAAAAGCATTCCCGGAATCAGCCTTTTCTTTAACATACTTGAAACGGAATGCATTGAGTCGTTGCATACGTGAATAAGTGGTTAGGATAGTGCGTACTAGAAATTGTGCCTCTTTGTAATCGTCTAGCGCCGGACGTATTAGCTCAGCAAAGGCTGTGTCATGTTCGTAGTTCAACAATAATTTTCGAGCTGTTTCTATGGCAACCTCGTATTGGGGGATGGCAGCAGTGACTTCTTTACGAGATATTGAATTTGAGACCTTGGATTGTGGACGTTGAATCTCTATTCCTATATTGGTTGCTACTGCTTCTACCAGTGGCATGAGCATTTTTTTGTAATCAGGATAGGCCACCAGCCAGTGCTTGCGCGAGAGGTAATAATCAAAGTCGTCGTTCATAGGTGTAGAGTCGACCATGAAAGGGATGATGATTTTGCCGTGGCTAAAGGCTTTGTCTACCTCGTTGGCCACTTGTGAGGAACTGTTAGAGTCTTCGGAATAAATCAGTACCATGAGACTACAATCGCGGATAGCTTGTACAATGTTACCAGCCCAGGTTTTGCCAGGGATAATGTTGCGTGGTGCAATCCAGCATGGAATACCACATTCTTCCAAAATATGGCAGGTGGCATCGGCAATGCCTTTGTTGGCCGATGAATAACTGATGAATACGTATTTGTTTTCCATACTGATAGATTTAGAATTATGAATTATACAAACATACGAAAAATCTCTGGAAAAGACGAATAAAAAGGGACAAATGTCTTCGTAATGCCTGTCAATAAGGCGTTTGCGAAGACAAATGAGGACAGGCGAAAAATCGAGGTAACGTAAAGGAAAGCGGATTTATGAAGAAGAACGGTCTCCAAATCATTACCCGCCGAATGGTGATTTTTAACACACCGTGTTGTATTTGGCAGCTTGTGGCACAGGTTGGCATATCAAGGTCTAACTCGTTGAGTAATAACTTTGCAAACAAAAAACGAGTATGGCAAGAAGCACATTCAAGGTTCTGTTCTACGTGAACGGCAGCAAGGAGAAAAACGGTATTGTCCCCATCATGGGACGAGTGACAATCAACGGGACTGTGGCGCAGTTCAGTTGTAAGCAGAACATCCCGAAAACGCTTTGGGACGTGAAAGGAAACAAGGCGAAAGGCAAGAGCCGCGAGGCACGAGACATCAACCTTGCCCTTGACAACATCAAGGCGCAAATCATCAAACATTACCAGCGCATTTCAGACCGCGAGGCATTTGTTACGGCTGAGATGGTGCGCAACGCCTATCAGGGAATCGGCAGCGAGTATGAGACGCTGCTAAAAGCATTCGACCGTGAGAACGAAGTGTTCAAGAAACGGGTAGGCAAAGACAGGGTAATGGCTACCTATCGGGCACGTGTACGGGCAAGAAACCATGTAGCCGCCTTTATCAAGTCGTTTTACAGACGCAGCGATATGTCCATGTTGGAACTTACTCCCGATTTCATCAAGGAGTTCGCCGCATACCTCTCGACTGAAGCCGGATTGCGGAACGGTTCGATATGGGCAAACTGTATGTGGCTGAAAGGCGTGGTCATGAAAGCGCATTATAACGGGTTGATACCGCGCAATCCTTTCATCCAGTTTCATATCAGCCCCAATGTGAAAGAACGGGAATATCTGACGGAGGATGAACTGAAAGCGGTCATGACACATGAGTTTGCAGACAGCAAGCTCGCATACATCCGTGACATTTTCATCTTTGCCAGTTTCACCGCCTTGTCATTCGTGGACATTCAGGAACTGACGAATGACAACATCGTGGAGGTGAACGGCGAGAAGTGGATATTGTCCAAACGCCACAAGACAAAAGTCGCCTTCCAAGTGAAGCTGCTGGATATACCCTTGCAGATAGTCGAACGCTACCGACCGATGCAGAAAGACAATCGTATATTCCCCGGCTTGAACTATTGGTCTATCTGCAAACCGTTGAAACGGATGATAAGGGAATGTGGCATAACCAAGTCAATATCATTTCATTGCAGTCGTCATGGCTTCGCAACATTAGCTTTGAGCAAGGGGATGCCCATTGAAAGCGTAAGCCGTGTGTTGGGACATACGAATATAGTCACGACCCAACTCTACGCAAAGATAACCACGCAGAAGCTCGACAACGACCTGACCATGTTCGGCGACAAACTGAGTAAGACGTTTAACGGAATAACGATGTCATGAGTATGAGAAGAAACAGCATAACAGTGAATGAATCCGGCAATATCATCATGCCGGAGAATGTCTCAAACATTTGGATGAGCGAGCCGGAATTGGTGGAACTGTTCGGAGTAATTGCTCCGACACTTCGTTCTGCCATCAGAAACATCTATAACAGTGGAGCATTAAAAGAATACGAGGTACAGAAGTATGTTCGGCAGGAGAACGGGTATCATGCCGATGTGTTCAGCTTTCCGATGATAGTCGCACTTGCTTTCCGCATTGACAGCTTCGGTGCGGAACAGGTGCGCAATGCCATATTTAAAAGGCTGTACTTGCGAAAAGAGAAAACAAATATCTTCTTTTCGCTGGGTATAAATGGTTGGGATATGTCTAATTATCAGGCATAAGTTCTAATGATATGACGACATGAAGTAGTGAGACCTATGCGTATTCCCATTGCCAACAATGTATTTATACGAGTATGTGAATAGGTGTATTGCCATTCATACGTACGATTACGACAAAGAGGGTGTGTCAAAACTCAATTATTAAAAAGATGAACTTATAATTTGAAATTTGAGCATCCTAAAAGATCCCCAAAAGGGTCGTATCATTACTCCATACAGAGCTTGATACGACCCTTTTAAGTGTTATACGTTACAATCTGTAACTTTTAGAAGTTGTCATTTCTGTTTTGACACACCCTCCTTTTGTTGTATGTCATAAAGCCAAATCCAAGAAAATCTTACGTGAGGTATGCGTGAGTTGTTAATCCGTTCTGCGCTAATTGCCGAGTTTTGCACTGATTAAACAAAAAAATGAAGTGCTAATGAAACAAGGCAACTTTGAAAATGAGGAGTTTATCCGTGTGGGTACTACCCTCTACAAGTTAGTGAACCAGCCCCGTCTGAACGGAGGCTATGTGAAGAAGCGCATCGTGTGGAACAACGAAACACTGCGGCAGGACTACGGCAAGGACTATCTCGCCACCGTGCCGAAGTACGACGGCTTCTGCACCGTCCCCGACCATGTGGACTACCGTCCCGTGGTGGACAAGTTCCTGAACCTCTACGAGCCGATAGGACACCGTCCGCAACAAGGCGAGTTTCCCTGTATCCGGTCATTGGTGCGCCATATCTTCGGTGAACAGTATGAATTGGGCATGGACTATCTTCAATTGCTCTACCTGCAACCCGTGCAGAAACTGCCTATCCTGCTGTTGGTATCAGAAGAACGCAACACGGGCAAGAGTACATTCCTGAACTTCCTGAAAGCTGTGTTTCAAAACAATGTCACTTTCAATACCAACGAGGACTTCCGCAGCCAGTTCAATTCCGACTGGGCAGGAAAACTGCTCATCGTGGTGGACGAGGTATTGCTCAACCGCAGGGAGGACAGCGAGCGGTTGAAGAACCTCAGCACCACACTTTCCTACAAGGTGGAAGCCAAAGGCAAAGACCGTGACGAGATAG
>ERZ859937.617-NODE-617-length-14036-cov-1.432015_pt1 | contig 14036 bp, 14 predicted proteins | sample MGYA00509985_ERZ859937 | MGnify/ENA primary metagenome ERZ859937 (study PRJEB30046, sample SAMN00715169) | human gut metagenome | study: EMG produced TPA metagenomics assembly of the A metagenome-wide association study of gut microbiota in type 2... | reverse complement strand
TGGGTCCCGGAGTTCCCCCGAGTCAGCGGATACCGAAGTATCCGGTCGCGGACTTTACCGCCAGTGGGGAATCACACCCCGCCCCGAGTAAATATTTATTTACTTTTTGACACAACTGTACTTTAGCACCATCGTTTTTTTATGTCAATACTTATACCTCAATCTGTGACAATACCTCACCGATTTTGCCATTGATCACGATATCTGCATAAGAATCACGCGGTGTTGATGCCATGTTAATCACAACAGATATTTCCCATGGAAATAATCGATCAGTCCTGCCGCCGGATATACGGCTAACGATGTTCCACCAATGATCAGCATATCTGCCTTCGCAATATGGTTGATTGAACGCGTCAGGATACTCTGGTCAAGTCCTTCCTCATACAGGACAACATCCGGTTTGATGATCGCGCCACATTCGTCGCACGTTGGAATGCCTTTTGATTCTACGATATACGAAAGCGGGAAAAACTTCTTGCATTTCGTACAGTAATTCCGGTGTACGGAGCCGTGCAGCTCTAACACTTCTTTGCTGCCTGCCGCCTGATGCAGTCCATCGATATTCTGTGTGATGACTGCTTTCAGCTTTCCAGCCTGTTCTAACTCTGCAAGCTTCTTGTGTGCGGCGTTCGGCTGTGCCTGTGGGAACAGCATCTTGTCCTTGTAGAACTCATAAAATTCTTCTGTCCGCTGCATATAAAAGCTGTGACTGACAATCGTCTCCGGTGGATATTTGTACTTCTGGTTATACAGACCGTCTGTGCTTCGGAAATCCGGAATTCCGCTCTCTGTCGACACACCTGCACCGCCAAAGAATACAATCGAATTACACTGTGCAACTGCTTCCTTGAACTGTTCTATCTTTCCCTGTTCCACATTCTCACACTTCTTTCTTCTCTTCCATACTCCGTCCGGAGGATCAATCACCCTTTATTTACTCTCTGCATTTGTGACATTGACACTGACCGTACCACTCATCGTATACGTCACACCGTCAATCTCCTTCAAAGTTACAGTCACATTTCCATGATTGCCAACCGGAAGTCCGGAACAGTCAATCGTTGGAACAACATCATCCAACGTCAGCTTCGATACCACATCTGCAAATCCAGATGCCGTGATCGTAAAGTTATTGATCGTCACCTCATACTGATAGCCATCCACCTGCTTGTCAAGCACAAAGCTGTTTGCTGTCACAGTCAGCTTCTTATCTTCCAGCTTCGTAATCGAGATATTCACGGTAATCTCTGGTGGGATATCTACCACTGAAACTCCATCCGGCAGATAATCACGAATATCTACATCCGTCTGGTAATCTTCGGTCATTCCACTCACGGACACATCATCCACATCTACGGTTTCTATCTTGGCAAGCGTATCCACCGGTCCAACCAGTTCCACGCTCTGTGGCTGATATACCACGCCTTCCACACCATAGCCATCGCCCGGTGTTCCACGCAAGTTCACCTCAATCGGCACGGACTTAGTTGCATAGATTTCAACGCTTACCTTTGCCGATGCAACGTCCAAGGTAATCTTATCATTTGTAATTTCTTCTCCGTACGCATCATAGATATGAAGCTCCGACTCTGTTTCGAAGCTGGAATATTTCTTGTCTACATCGACCGATGCCCGGATCTCTGTAATCTTCTCGACCGCGCTCTTCGGTCCTTCAACCTTTACGATATTCGGCGTAGAACTCGTTCCACTTACCGCATATCCGTTTTTTGTACTTCCAGTTGTGACCACCTTGATTGGAAATTGCTGTGTCACCTTCTCTTCCAGATTGAGTTTCATCGTATTATCCACGCAGGTAATATTGATCTCACTCTGAACCGTGTTGCTTTTTGCCTCCACAGATATTGATACGGTATTGGTAATCGACATCGTGGACAAATCCGCAATTGCCGTAAAATCATCTTTATCAAGTGTACCGACCACAGATCGTCTGCCCTTGACTATGATATCCACAGTATCTCCACTCACTACATCGTACACCTGATCCAGTTCATCAAGCACATCGCCATTGATCTGAGTGACCGGAATATTGGATATCTGCCGTGTCGTCTGGTAGTCGGAAATATTTGCCACCGCAAGCCAGGCAACAATCGCGAGCAAAACTGCCGAAATCTTGTATCCGATATGTCCAAGCTCTTTCTTATTTTTTCCCATTCTTTTTGCCCCCTTTCCGCAGTCTCGCACGTCTGTGCTCCGGAATAACCGGCTGTAAAGAGGTCAATTTCTTTCGAAGTTCAATTGCGTCCAGATTCCGATACAGGGTTCCACCATACGCGATAGAGATTTCTCCGGTTTCCTCGGATACCACGATCGTCATACTGTCAGACACTTCACTGATACCAACCGCCGCACGGTGTCTCGTTCCAAGTGCTTTGTTCAGATCAATACGATCCGTAAGCGGCAGATAACAGGTTGCTGCAAGTACACGGTTATCCCGTATAATTACCGCACCATCATGCAATGGGGTATTGTGCTCAAATATATTGATCAGAAGCTGCCTTGTCAAAGCCGCATCGATCAGAATACCTGTATTCTCGTATTCTCCAAGTGCAACATCCTGCTCGATAACAATCAGCGCACCGGTCTTTACCTTACCCATATCAATCGAAGCTGCAACGAGCTCATCGATCGTATGATTGTTGACGCGTTCCAGATGCAGGTTCTTATCATCCCTCGCCAGAACATCTGTAAAGATCTTCTTTCGTCCCAGTTCTTCCAGTGCACGCCGAAGCTCTGGCTGGAACAGAATGATCACCGCAATAATACCGACACTGATCGTGTTCCGGAATATCCACAGGATCGTATTCAAACGAAAAAGGGTTGCCAGTCCGACAAAGATAAACAACACAACAATTCCTTTGAACAAGGTCCATGCACGCGTCTTTTTAAACCAGATCATGACATGGTAAATTACATACGACAGAATAATGATCTCAATAATGTCCGTCACATGGATCTTCGGTATGTAAAACCAATCAAAATATACACTTAATGCTGTGAGTAACTTTTTCAAACTAACACCCCTTAACCATCGCTAGTCTTATCGATTTATCTGTCCGTTGTTTCGGTTTTGCTGTGGGCGTGGCTGTCTTGCCTGACCATTTGTGCCCTGCTGCGGACGTGGTTTCTTCACCTGTTCCGCAACTTCTTCCTCCGTCATGGTTTTTACACGTTTTTTCTGTGCATTTTCCACCTTCGGAATCGCCTTTACATAATAATAGTAATCATCATCTTCAAACTGCACGGATTCCTTGTGCGAGTAATCAATCACACTCTTACACATCTGTACAATCACGCCAAGCACACCCCCGAGAATCGCGCCGAGTACCAGACTGCCCGCCGGAACGCTGACGTCAACCAACATGCCGCATACCATAAATACCAGAATCGTAAATACGCTCCAACACCGATCGCGACATACCATGCATAGTCAAAATTCAATGATGAATGAGTGCCGTCACCATAACGATAACCACAAATGCAATGATTGCAAGCAGCATTGCCTTGTCCTTCATCATACCATTTACAATATAGGAGTATCCCTGAAAATCCGATCCTCACCAAGAAGGATGGTTGCTCTTGCCTCTTTCGCATACTGTGCAAAATAATAAATTACCACACCAAAGGCGGCTGGAACCGCTCCAGAAAATCCTGCAAAGATTGCTACCATAACAGGCGCCGCAAATGGAATCTTCAGCATATATAAGATTGGCACCAATGCCAGTACATATCCCGTGTTCTGGAACATCCGAATATAGGAGCAATACATCACAAGGAATAACAACAGGCACAAAACGCCTACGTCCATCGATACCGAGAAGCAATGAACGGCAACGACAACACCAGCCAGAAATACAACAACCGGTCCTGTCACAGTGCACAGATCACAGACAATAAAAATGTGATAACACCTCTATGTAAAAACTCACTATATCCAAACAGAGAATTTATACAGGAAAATACAATAAACGAGAAGATAAACCGAAGAATCGGAGTGGTTACCTCATCATATTTTCTCAAAAAATCACGTATGGAATTTCTCACTGCTATCAATCCAGTCATTCGTTTTCTCCCCTTCCTGCACCGTTCGGTGTATTTGTATTATAGACATGATCTTCCCGGTACATACCTTGCTGTTCCTGTCTGATCCGCTCCAGCTGTTCGCGCTCTAACTGCGCGCGGCGTGCGCGGATTCTGCGTCGTTCTTCTTCCATCTCTCGCTGTCTTTGCGCTTCTTCCTGCTGCTTCTCTGAAATACGCTCATTCCGACGCTTTACATTCTCGATAATCTCCTGATTCTTGCGTTCCTGCTGTGCCTGCAGCTGCCGCTGTACCATCTCCGAACGGCTGACATTGGCACGGGATGCCTGCTGTGGCGCATGCGCTCTGGCTGCAGAGACATCATCGGTCGTACGCTTTGTATCGTCTACCATGCGTCGCTGCATCTCCGGCGGATCGTCCGCATGGATCAGTTCTTTCAGGTTAATATTGTACTGTACCAGTCCATTTCTTGCTTTCTTATACCGATAATTATACAGGACAAATGCAAACAGAAAATAGATTGCACAGATGATTACATAGCCACCCAGCATCTTATATACGACTGCAAAATAATCCAGATCATTCAATTTCTCTAAGATACTGTCAAATGTCATGAATATGTATCCTGCAATGACACACCAGTATAGTACTGTCACTGCCACCCATGTTTTTAACACATTATAACGGACATAATCACTTCTATAATATTTACTCACAACCAAGCTTTTGTTCTTCTCATGTTTCTCAAATATCGCAAGCTTCGTCATAAGGATGGTTTTCTTCTCGTCAACCATATCCATACCTCTCAAACCTTTATTCGGCAAAGCCGTTCTTTCTTATCATATCGCATCTTGCCTTTAAAATCAATCTTTGATTCCCTGTACTATTTGAAAATACGGTGAATTTTTAATGCGTAGCATACTTTTTCAAACCATTTATCATATAGCTCAAAAACATCCTGCAGGATTTCCATACCGGATACCCTGCCAGCCGGTAGGTACGATATGTCATCCGTGCCGATTTCAGCTTGTTCCTTGACTTTCCATGCGCGGATAAACGATACTCCAGCAACGGTTCATCGATGCCAACCGCATATGGATATGCCCGCAGCATCTGAAGCCAAGTCAGATAATCCTCATGCACCTCGCTGTGCTGCATCGGATATTTCAGCAGAATCTCCCTTGGTGCAACCACGGAAGAACAGTTGATCACATTCGTTTTCTCCAGCTCTGCAAGTGTGATTTTCTCCGGGGTATGCATGATCGTCTGTGTCAGGCTTCCGTCCGGCGTCATCAGCACACGGGCGGTATTGCAAAGACAGGCTCCCGTCTGTTCCAGAAGCTCCACCTGCTTTTTCAGTTTTCCCGGTGCAAACCGGTCATCCGCATCTAAAAATGCAATATATTTTCCGTCTGCCTCCTGCACGCCCCGGTTTCTTGACACCGCGACTCCACTATTTTCTGCATTCTGCAGCACCCGGATGGAAATATCTGCCGTCTGTGCCGCGTGCACATCGAGCCACGCCTGCACACATGCCACGGAATCATCCGTTGAGCAGTCATCCACCAGTATCACCTCGTGCACATATTCCTGTGCCACCGCGGAGGCAAGTGCCTCGCATATATACTGTCTTGCGTTGTAACATGGAATGATCACTGAAACCATATTTACTCTCCAAACATCATTTTCATAATCCGCTCGGTCGCGTGTCCGTCGCAGGCACTCATAAATTTCTGCCGGAATTCCTGTACCTTTTTCTTATCAAACCGCTCATCCACATGCTGGATATACTCAATCATCTCTTCAGTCGTCGTGTGGATCGGTCCCGGGACAAAGTCCTTATAATCATAATAAAATCCACGCCAGTCATAATAGTTATCCAGATCAAATGCAAAGAAGATCATCGGCTTTTCAAACAGCGAATACTCAAATACAAGCGACGAATAATCTGAGATACAGATGTCTGCCACAAACAATAATTCCTCGATGCTCATATCATCCGTCAGATCAAAGGCAAAATCCTCGTATCCTTCCGGAATCGCAGTCCGTTTCTTCACAAATGGATGTAATTTAAACAAGAGTATATAGTCCTTGCCCAGCGCATCACCAAATGCCGCAATATCCAGCTTATTTGGTGTCTTTGCTTTTGCAACCCTGCCACGGAACGTCGGTGCATACAAAATCACCTTCTTACCCTTTGCCTGTGGCACTACCGAAAGCAGTTTTTCCTGTGCTGCCTTTTTTGCTTCTTCATCATAGAAGAATCCGAACGGGAAATACCGGTTGGCACAACCACGCCCTTTTTATCCTGCAGCGACATTGCCTCCTCATACGCCCAGACAACCTCTGGGGAGCTGACTGTCACATAGGTGTAATTTCCATGATATGGGTATTTCTCCAATGTCTTTCTGTCATCACCAAAGATCAGTTCTGCGGTACTCATACCGAACTTTTTAAACGCACCACAGCCATGCCAGAGCTGCGTAACGATCGTCTCCTTACGCATTGGAAGTGCCGCGATGACATCCGAAGACTCATTTAAAAAGATATATTTTGCATCTGCGATATCTGTGATCATCGCCTCACAGGCATGCTGATAATCCTTCCGCTTTGAGAATCCGCTGCGCAGGAAATGTGTATGAATCTCGTATTTGTGTTCCTCCTGCACCTTCTTGTACATCAGGGAAAAACTGTCACTGATCTTGCTCTCCCGCACCTCGATAAAGACAACCTTCTTCTCGTTGACCGGTCTTGCCGCATATTTATTGTAAAGCTTCGGATAATGCTTTCGCAGCATCTCATAACGGTACATCCTGCGGATCTGCTTTCTGCACGCACGGTACACTTTCCGCAGTGCCCGGTATGGAATCGTCTTCTGAATCGTCTTAAATACAATCGTCTTCTTGAATTTTTTAAACAAGCTTTTCAACATCGTTTCTCTTTGTCTCCTCATGTAAAATATATCGAATCAATCGTTTCGTTGCATTTCCATCACAACAGCTCATATACTGCTCCCGGAACGCATGACGTTTCTCTGCGTACACATCCTTCCCCAATGTGCCAGCAACCGCATCCGCGAGCTGTTCTCCCTCTGTCACAATCGCACCCGGCATATCTTCATAGGAAAGATACCATCCGCGGTCTGTGCCATAGGTTTCGAGATCCGGTGCAAAAAACAGCAGCGGCCGGTCAAGCAGCAAATATTCAAATAAAACAGACGAATAATCGGTAATCAGCAGATCCGCCGAAAAAAGAAGTTCGCCCGTCGTAAGTGGCTGCGCCTCTCCCCGTTTCAGCATATGCGGATGCAGACTTTTTATCACCAGATAATCGGGATTTTTCGCAAGCTCATCGATCCATGCCTCCCCGATTGTCCGCTCACCCTTGCTTTGCTGTCCGGCATTGCCCCGGAAGGTCGGTGCCCAAACAATCACGGTTCTTCCGTTCCTTGCACCATAGATCTGCTCGAGTTTCTCCCGCATCGCACCTTTATATGCCTCATCAAAATAACAGTCTGTATAGCTGCTTCCGTACGCCCGCACCGTCTTCGGATTCTTAATCCGCATCGCCGAGGTAAAAAACGGCCGGCAGTAAGAACTACTCACTGTGACAAGATCATAGTTTTTATAGACATTCCCCCTATAAAACCGGGGAATATCATCCTGTGCATCATAGCCAAACCGCTTAAATGCGCCGCAGCCGTGCCAGAGCTGGATCACTTTGTTCCTTTACGCTTATGGCAGGAGGAAACCGGCAAGAAATTATCCTGCAGAATAACAAACTCCGCCTGTGCATAAAGCTTCATAAATGCAAGCATCCGACGCATACCTGCCTGCGCAGACATCGCCTGCAGATCGAAGAAATCATCCACTACCGTCAATCCTTCCTGCAAGAGCAGTGCATCATGCAGCCGCTGCATCGACGGAGGGCATGCTGTCTTATGTTCATCCGCGAACACAACGAGCCCCTTTGTCACAGGCTTTCTGCAGCAAATAAAATAGTAGATCGGAAACAGCACATGCTGTGCCATCATTTTTATAATCTGTTTGATATAAAAACCCATATTATTCAATCATCTCTTCATAGACAGGAGCTATCTCATCGATATCTCCAAATGCTTTCATTTCCCCATGCTCCAGGATCATGGCCTTGTTGCAGATACGCTTCACCTGGTCCAGATTATGCGATACAAAAAGTACAGTCACTCCGGTATCCATCATATCGACCAGCTTCTTCTCGCTCTTCTTACGGAATTTCGCATCGCCGCCGACAGCACTTCATCCAGGATCAGAATGTCCGGACGCACCACGGTCGCAATCGAGAATCCAAGTCTCGCCTTCATACCGGAGGAATAGTTCTTCAGCGGTACATCGATAAACTTGCCAAGCTCGGAGAACTCCACGATCTCATCGAATTTTTCTTCCATGAATTTGCGCGAATGTCCAAGCACCGCCCCGTAGAGGAAAATATTTTCCGCCCCGGTGTACTGCATGTCAAAGCCGGCACCAAGCTCGATCATCGGCGCAAGCACACCCTGTTTCTCAATCGTTCCCTCTGTCGGTTTGAACACACCTGCGATCACCTTCATCAAGGTTGATTTGCCCGCGCCATTTAAGCCTAAGATTCCGACTCTGTCGCCCTGCTTGACCGAAAAGGTCACATCCTTTAATGCCCAGAACTCCGTGTATGCAATATCATGTTTGACAAGCTTGATAAAATATTCCTTCAGGCTGTCGACCTTTTCCTTATTCAGATGAAACTCCATGCCAACATGGGATAATGTAATTACGTCTTTTCTTGTCTCTTCGCTCACGATATCTCCTCCCATGCCTTACAGATGCAGGATAAACTGATCCTGCTTCTTATTGAATACTGCAATTCCGATCACGATGCAGACAAATGCAAAGGTGAAGGAATAAATCAGCATATGCGCACTCATCGCCCTGCCGAACACACAGTTACGGAAATTGTTGATAATACAAAACAGCGGATTGAATTTCAAAATCCAGCTTACATTACTATTCAAAATCTTCTTTGGATAATAGAAGATCGCACAAGTATACATAATCAGCATCAATGCAACGTTCCACAGATATTCCATATCCCGGAAATACACGCCAATCGTCGCAAGTATCATACCCGCGCCAATGGACAACAAAAACAGATTTAGCAGCGGTACGATGGCAAGCAGTGTACGCCATGTCGGGAACACGCCCAGCACCAGTGCAACAACCGCAAGCACAAGAAGCGATATAGAAACAAAACGTAATTGAAACAGATATTCGCAAGCGGATACAGATATTTCGGAACATACACCTTCTTGATCATCGCCTCATTCTGACGGATGGACTTTAGGGCAGACGTCGTTGACTGTGAAAACAGCGTATACATCAGCCGTCCGGTCAGGATATAGACCGGAAATGATTTCTCCTTGTGTCCAAGCAGCGTACCGAATACCAACGTCAATACGATCATCGTAAGCAATGGCTCGATCATCGACCAGACGATTCCGAGATACGATCGTCTGTATTTTAATTTGATTCCTTTTCTGACAAGCTCCGTAAATAAATTGTTATATTGACGAAACTCCTTGATTTTTGTTCCCATATTTTTCCTATTCCCTGTCTACATGATTTCCCGAAGCACCTGTACGGTGTGGGAAAGTCCGGTCTTCATATCGTATTGTGGCACAAAGCCAAGTTCTGTCTGAAGCTTTGTCGTGTCAAGTGTTGCCTTGGTCGCCTTCGAATAGCCCGCCTGCTCCGTCGCATCCGGTAAGTCAAACACGACCTGTTTATCTGCGAGATCCGCGAGCTGCTTTGCGACATCGCGAAGCTGCACATCCGAATCCTTCGAACAGATATTGTATGCCTCACCATCTTTGCCATCTAACATGACAGCAAGGATACCTGCGACACAGTCTGCCACATAGGCATATGAAAACTCCTGTGTTCCCTCGCTCTTTAACACGATATCTTCCCGCTTCACACTCTTTAAGATGAACTGGGACAGTGCTTTTGTATCGCTCAGCAGCATCGTCGGACCGTACACACGGGACAGACGCGGAATTACGACATCCATCGCCTTTTGTTTGCGGTATGCCTGACACAATGCCTCACCGGTACGCTTGCTCTCCGGATATCCGGCACGCATCGTGTTGCAGTCGATATAGCCGAGATAGTCCTCTGCAAACTTATCCGTATCGCCACGGTTTTCTCCGTAGATTTCAACGGAAGATAAAAATACAAACCGCTTGCAGCCTGCCTCCTTCGCATAATCGAGCAGATACTGGGTACCGAATACATTTGCGGTGATTGTTCCAATCGGATCGCTCGCATAGGCAACCGGATGGGTGTTGCTCGCCGCATGGATTACATAATCGATTTCGCTGGCAAAGCCGGATTTCCGACTACCTTCTCATTGATATCCTGCTTAATAAAATGAACTGTGGACAATCCGCATAGTCCGCGAAACGGGCACGCGCCTTCTCCTCATTTCTGCCTAATATATACACTTGCGTATTTGCCTGATAATGCTTGTCTGCGTACAAAAGTGCATCCACCAAGAAGCTGCCGATCATGCCGGTGCCTCCGGAGATCAGCACCGATTCGTCTGCAAGCTCCTGTACCTCGATCATGCTTGCAACAGCACACACATCCTGCAAATAAAGTTCACTGTCATATAAATGCATCGCTGTCTCTCCTACTTTAACCATTTATCCTTCTCTGCGGTCAGATAACCCTTGAAAATCTCCAGATCATCCTTCGTCGTAAGCTTGATGTTCTTGTCCGAGCCCTTCGCAAAATACAGGCGCTCGCCAAGCTCTACCATCATCGTATTTGTATAAGAAGAACCGTAGATACCGATTTCCTCTGCAAATGCCTTCTCGTATGCCCACACAAGCTTATCGAACTTGTATGCCTGTGGTGTCGATACGCGGCGCAGTGTCTCACGTGGAATGTATTTCGTTGTAGATGCCTCATCGTCAATCACGAAGATCTGCTCATTGTAAGGAAGGGACGTAACACCATTTCCAAACTCATTACATTTCGCAATGACATCCTCGAGCACCTCGTCGTCGACCAGAGGACGGATACCATCATGAATGATGATGTTATCATCTGCAGAGCAGACATCCTTCAAGTTGTAGACACCATTTCGGATAGATTCCTGTGCGCTGTTTCCACCAGAGATCACCCATTTTACCTTTGTAATATTGAACTGCTTGGCATACGCCCATAACACGTTATGCCATCCGTCGATACAGACAACCTCGATTGCATCGATCAGATCATTTCTCTGAAAACTCTCCAGCGTATAGATCAAAACCGGTTTGTCATATACGTTGATAAACTGCTTCGGGATATCCTGTCCCATTCTCTGTCCGGAGCCTCCGGCAATAATCACTGCTACATTCATGTGCGATACCTTTATCCTTTCTCGTTTTTATCCTTTAATGCGGTCTGCTGATTCTTATCCACACCCTCCGAGCTTTCCTTACGGAACACGATACGGAAGGTCAAAAGCAATAATTTCAGATCCAACCGATAGGAGTATTCCTGAATATATGTCAGATCCAGTTTCAATTTATCAATCGGTGTGGTGTTGTATTTACCGTACACCTGTGCATATCCGGTCAATCCCGCCTTTACCTTCAGACGGAAATCAAAATCCGGTACCGACTCCTCGTATTTCTCGAAGATCTCCGGTCGCTCCGGTCTTGGACCAACCATCGACATATCGCCGACAAAGACATTGAACAGCTGTGGCAGTTCGTCCAGATGGAGATTTCGCAGCACCTTTCCAACTGGTGTGATTCGGTCATCATCTTTCTTCGCAAGCTGCGCACCGTGCGCCTCCGCATCAATACGCATACTTCGGAACTTATAGATCATAAACTGTTTTCCACCCCGTGTCAGCCGCACCTGCCGGTAAAAGACCGGTCCGTGGTCATATGCCTTAATCGCGATCGCAATGATCAGCATGATTGGGGATGCTACGATAATTCCAACCCCGGATATTAACAGATCGGTTGCGCGTTTGAAGAAACGCTGATCTGCCTGCAAGCCGATATTTCTTGACAAAAATACCGGTGTATCTACCAGATGCATATCATCCGAGCCTTTCATGATAATATCCGTGATCTTCGGAATGACATAGGTACGGATAGAATGCTTAAAGCAATATTTCAATATATTATTTCGGTCTTCTGACGGCAGATCATACAGCACGACGCCTTCGAAATCCAATACATCCTGCTGGATTTTCTCCATACCCTGCTGATAATTTAATACCTCACAGATCTGATAACGATCACGTCTGGCATTGATCTTAAGAAGGAAATTCTCCGGCGGATAAATACCATAGATCACGATCAGCTTCCGCGGTGGGAAAAACAGCATGTAGATATGCTGGATCAAAATCACCCAGAGCGTCTCAAACACAATCTGTATGATTACCATTATGATAACCGGAAGCACGTTCATATAATCACGCGATACCATGCAGATGAAAATATACGCAACGGCTCCACCGATCACGATTGCAAGTCCATGTGACAGACACAGATCAAGCACGCGCATATAGCTTAATTTATATCCATTGAAGCTTTTGGTGATCAGAAACAGAAAGACGGCATACAACCCGATCACGACATAATTTCCCCGAAAGAATAACGGATTGTGATACTCTCCAAACCAGATCACGCCAAATGATACTGCCTCAAATACCCATATGATCAAATTCGCAAGCAAACTCAATGCTCTTCTTCGTTGTTCTTCTAAGTACATAGTTCCTCTTTTACAAATAAGCTGCGCTCATTTGTCTCTTTCCAAAAACACGACAGTCGCACCGGAGACATAAACTATGTTCCGATGCGACACCCCGCTTTTTATTTAAATTGCTGGATCGGTCGGGTCCCACGTCTGGTTGCCCGGTATCTTCTGCAATGCCGGCTTACCGAGTGGTCCTGGATCACTGGAATTATAGATCGTAATCTTTGTGCCTCTTGGACAATTATCAAATATCCACTTTGCGTCAATAACCTGTAACCGGACGCATCCATGCGATACACGTTTTCCGAGGTTGTTATAGCTGCTTGGAATCAGTGTGCGCGGATTCGTCTTATTATATAACACCGAATGGAATAAGAAATCACCCTGTATCTGAGAACAATACTGTCCCTGTACACCACCCATCAGTGCATTCCAACGCCATTTACCAGCCAGATAGAAGGTTCCAACCGGAGTGGCGTCACCCGGCGAACAGGTCATTGCCTTGATTGGCACGCCATCCTTATAGATCGTGATGCAGCTCTCCTGCTTGTTTACACGAATCTCATATGTATCCTTCGTAATCGCTGGTGGTTCAATATAAACATACGGCTTCGCCGTTGCCCCCGGTGCCTTTCCGCCCTTTTTGACGAGCTGGATCTGGATTGCCTCCATCCGTTTTCCACCATTGGTTGTACCTGCCATCTGTCCATTTTTCGCCCAGTCAAGCCAGCCGAGTGACTGACAATGGACACGATAATAAATATCGTAATATGCCGTGATATCGCCGGTCAGATGCATGCAGATGGCCTCGATCCGCTTCGACCGACCTGTCGTACCACTCACACCGTTGTTCGAAACATCCTTTGTCCAGCCAAGGGACTGCACATGGGTATTATAGACGATACCGCCTGTTACACCCTGTGTCTTCAAATCAATCTTGATCGCTTCGAGACGTTTACCCTTTCCAGTAGTACCCGCGATTGTTCCACCTGGCACTGTATTCATCCAGCCATAAGACTGTGCATGCACTCTGTAATAAACATCGTACTTATCCTTATCTGCGCCTGTAAGCTGGATCTTGATTGCCTCTAATCGCTTTGCTTCACCCTCAGTTCCGTTCATCTCACCATTTGCGGACCAAGGCAGCCAGCCGTAGCTCTGGCAATGGGTTGTGTACTGGATTCCAAGGTTGTCATTTAG
>ERZ859937.616-NODE-616-length-14042-cov-1.714163_pt1 | contig 14042 bp, 14 predicted proteins | sample MGYA00509985_ERZ859937 | MGnify/ENA primary metagenome ERZ859937 (study PRJEB30046, sample SAMN00715169) | human gut metagenome | study: EMG produced TPA metagenomics assembly of the A metagenome-wide association study of gut microbiota in type 2... | reverse complement strand
GCTTAACATCTGTCCAGGAAGGGGCATGGAGGTCTGAGAAGCTTGAAAAGCTGTTTGTATATCTAGCGATGAACAGAAACAGGGGTGTCTGTATAGAGGATATTTCAGAGGCTATATGGCAGGTTGAGGAGGAGACTGATAATCCGGTAGGAGCCCTTAAGAATCTGGCATACAGGCTCAGAAAGGCTCTAAGAGATGCCTCCTTTGGCGAGGAGTGCATAGTTTCTGTTAGAGGCGGCTTGTACAAATGGAATGATGATGTGGAAGTAACCATTGATGTCGAAGAGTTTGACAGATATATAAATGAGGCTGAGATGGCATTTTGCAGGAGCAAGGAGACCGCTATTGAAAGCTATGAGAAGGCCATAGCCCTTTACCATGGAGATTTCCTGCCTCTTAGGACAGATACACACTGGTTTATGACGCTCAATGCATTTTACCATTCCAGATATGTAAATACAGTAAAGGCTCTGGCAAAGCTGTATATTGATACAGGCTGCTATGAGAAGCTTGAGCAGCTTTGCACCAGGGCTATTGTATATGAACGTTCGGATGAGCAGATATACTCATATCTGATTGTAGCACGCATGCGTACCAAAAAGGTACAGATGGCTTTTGATACTTATGAGACTGCCAAGGCTATTATGGACAAGGATCTTGGCGTTAGAAAGACTGTCATGCTCAACAAGGTGTATGAGGAGCTTTTATCTGTCACAAAGGGTGTTTCAAGCTACAATATAGATGAAGTTAAGGACGATATCAGTGAGGAGAGCATGGAGGGTGTTTTCATGTGCGGATATCCTGTGTTCAAGGAGATTTATCATCTGGAGGTCAGGAAGAGTGCACGTTCTACGGTTCCGGAGAGTCTGGTGCTTGTCACTGTTGTGCCAATGTATAGCAGTCAGCCGGATAAGGATCATAGTCAGATGAAGGATTCCATGCTTACACTTGAAAGAGCACTTAGAAAGTGCCTGCGCGTGGGTGATGTGGCAGCAAAGTACAGTGATTCACAGTACATTGTGCTTTTGTCGAAGTGCTCATGCGATACAGCATCCGATGCCATGAAGCGTATTGTCGATAGGTTCAATCATACGTGTGACACACATAGTAATATGACGATACAATTTGATATTGAGCCGGTAAGCTGCTACAGCAGTTTTGTGAGTGACAAATGATATTTTCTGATATAGAGGTGTTTTCGTGAGGAGACTGATTAACATTATTTCCAGTATAATTTTATTAATTCTTGCTTTAATTATTGCTGTAATATTTGCTCCCAAGCTGTTTAGTATCGAGCCGATGGTAGTTGTAAGCGGAAGCATGGAGCCTTCTTACATGAAGGGGAGCCTATTGTATGTAAAGGAGGGTGCCGGTGGGATACAGACAGGTGATGCCATTACTTTTTACAGAAATGGCGAGCTTGTGACTCACAGGGTAGTTGAAATAAATACAGATGAAAAGACCTACACTACAAAGGGCGATGCCAATCAGGTGAATGATGTACAGCCGGTTGCATGGTCTGATGTGGTCGGAGTGCCTGTGTTTGATATCCCGGTGCTTGGTTATCCGGCTTCTTTTTTAGGAACCTCGCAAGGTAAATTTGTATTCATTGTATTGTTGATTATTTTTACCGGTATTACAGTACTGACTGATAAAAAAATGGAGAAAACAAATGGTTAAGAAAGTAATTAGATTTATAGTTCTGATAATCGGTTTGTCTCTTGTGGCTTATTCGGGTTATCATCTGTTTAAGATTTATTCTGACTATAATACCTCGGATAAGACATATGAGAAGCTTCAGGATGAGTATGCAGTGGACGATTCAAAGAAGGATGATGACAGCACGAAAGGCAGTGAAGCACAGTCTCCGTGGTATGATGATATAGATATTGATTTCGCCGGTCTAAGAAGCGAAAACCCTGATGTGGTTGGCTGGATTTATTTTGAGAATGAGGATATCAGCTACCCTGTCATGTATTCGGGGGATAATAGCTATTACCTCAGAAAGACCTTTAAGAGAGAGCATGCCACTGCAGGCTCCATCTTCCTTGAGGGTTCAAACAAGACTGATTTCAGCGACTGCCATACAATCATTTATGGACACAATATGAAAAACCTGTCCATGTTTGGAAAGCTTAAGTACTATAACCGTGATGAGAATTACTATGACAGCCATCAGTATTTCCAGATACTTGTCGATGGAAAAAAGTATAGGTACCAGATTTTCTCATATGAAACGGTTAGTGATGACAGTGATGAGTATACTGTGGGCTTTGAGCCTGACGAGACATTTGGCAAATTCGTACAGAGGATGGCTGCCTCATCAATGAAGGATACAGGCATAGTCCCGACAAAGGATGACAAGGTTGTGACACTTTCAACCTGCTCCACAAGCGGTGAGACATACAGGTTTGTGGTACATGGTGTGAGAGTTGATGAGCATTGATAATGAAAACAGGTGTATAATATGAAAAAAGAAGATGAATTACTTAAAGAGCTTACCGATATGGTAAAGGAAACAAAGAAGGGGCAGATTAAGTGGAAGCTTTCCTGTCAGACTACAGAGTACAATGATGAGGCAGTAAAGCCGACAGTTACAGAGGATGGCATCACCTGGACTGTTGATGAGTGCTACGTGTCATATGAGTGTACCTATAAGGGCAGTGATTTTGTGATGATTACATATGAGATGATTCATACTGCCGGTGATAAAAGACAGACAACCAACCTTGTTTTTTTACCGCCGCTTGGTATCAGATACTTTGATATCAGCACACTGCTTCCATACTCGGTGCCTGCATCCAATATTCTCACCTACGAGATTCACACGCTGTGGCTGTTGCTGCTTGATATGTATAAGAGCGACAATACAAGCGTAGAGCTTGATGCGAGCTCCAGGGAGCTTATGATTGAAGAATAGAGGGGTATGATATATGTATGCAGTGATTACAGGAGCAAGCTCAGGAATAGGTGAGCAGTTTGCAAAGAGACTTGCGAAGGAGGGGTATGACCTGATTCTTGTTGCCAGAAGGCGGGAGAGGCTTACAGCTCTTTCTGATAAGCTTAAAGCCATGCATAAGGAGCTTGAGTGTGATATTTTTACCGCGGATTTGATGCAGCTTGATGAGTGTCAGAGACTTTCGGACTATCTCGAGGAAAAAGATATAGAAATATTTATAAACAACGCAGGCTACGGTGATTGCGGCCTGTTTGAGGAGACTGATATAGCTAAGGAAATGGGCATGATAGATGTCAACGTGCGTGCTGTACACTTCCTGACGAAAAAGCTTTTAAGACAGATGAGGGTAAAGGACAGAGGTTTTATATTAAATGTGGCAAGCTCTGCGGGTCTTATTCCTGCCGGTCCGTACATGGCTGCCTATTATGCCTCTAAGGCATATGTTGCGAGCCTTTCAAGGGCTGTTGCATGTGAGCTTCGACAGAGCCACAGCCATGTGTATGTGGGATGTCTGTGTCCGGGACCGGTTGATACAGAATTCAATGATGTGGCGAATGTGCGATTTGCGCTGAAGGGGATTTCCGCTGAATACTGCGCCAATTATGCCATAGACCGGATGATGAAGCACAAAACGGTCATAGTGCCTACTCTCAGGATGAAGCTTGCTACAACCTGTGGCAGATTTCTGCCACAATCTTTGTATATAAAGATTGTTTCACATCAGCAAAAGAAAAAATGGCACATTGACTAAAAAGTTTTTGAAAATTGGTTGAATTGCCCTATTTACAGTTATTGTAAATTTTATTATAATGTATACGAAAATAAACGAAAAGGATAGTATTATGAAATTAGGAGCGATTTATTCAAAGGAAAAGACAACATTTACACTGTTTTCGCCTGTTGCGGACAGTGTTTTTGTTATTTTTTATGATAAGGGAAATGATTCGACCGAGACAGGCAGGCTTGAGATGATGCGCGGAGAGGGAGAGCTTCGCAGTATTTTTTCTGCTACGGCAGAGGGAAATCTGGATGGTGTTTATTATACATATGAGGTTCACACCTCAGATGGCACATTCAGCTCGCATGATCCGTATGCAAGAGCCTGCGGTGTAAATGGGCACAGGTCTATGGTTATTGACCTGTCAAAGACTGATCCTGATGGATTTGCAGATGAGGACAGGCCAAAGCTTGCAGATCCTATGAGCATGGTTATCACTGAGGTGTCTGTCGCGGATGTGTCTGCCGGTGCATCTGCTCATTCTGGGTATCCGGGTAAGTTTAAGGCATTTACTGAGGATAAAACTCTTTCGTATTTCAAGGATATGGGAGTGACACATCTGCAGCTTATGCCGTCGTATGATTTTGCCAGCATTGACGAGAGTGATTCCTTAAAGGAGCAGTATAACTGGGGGTATGATCCGTACAATTACAATGTGCCGGAGGGCTCTTACTCGACAGATCCGTTTAATGGAGCCGTGAGAGTGAGAGAGTACAAGGAGATGGTGCACTCGATTCATGAGGCGGGTCTTGGTGTAATCATGGATGTGGTTTACAATCATACCTTCAATGTTCATGACAGCTGCTTTTACAAGACTGCGGGCAATTATTTCTACCGCATGCTGGATGCTGCAAAGTACTCTGATGCATCAGCCTGTGGCAATGAAATAGCCTCAGAGAAGCCTATGGTCAGAAAATATATCATTGATTCGCTGTGCTACTGGGCGAGTGAGTATCACATTGATGGCTTCAGGTTTGATCTGAGGGAGTACTTGATATCGAGACATTGAACGAAGCCAGAAAAGCTCTCTTAAAAATAAATCCTGATATAATAATGTACGGAGAGGGCTGGACAGGTGGAGAGAGCACTCTGCCGGAATCAGAGCGTGGCATGAAAATAAATGCTCCAAGGACACCGGGCATCGGCATGTTTTCGGATGATATACGTGATGCGGTAAAGGGACATGTGTTCTATATGGATGAGCTGGGCTTTGTCAATGGAGCTGCAGACAGAGGTGAAGAGCTAAAGCAGGCTGTTACGTGCGCTAAGTGGGCCAAATCGCCTATGCAGTCGATTAACTATCTGTCATGTCACGACAACTATACTCTCTGGGACAGGTTTATCATATCCAATTCACATGAGAGTGAAGAGATGCGTATCCGTATGAATAAGCTTGCAGCAGCCATCCTTTTTACAGCGCAGGGGATTCCGTTTTTCCTGCATGGAGAGGAGTTTGCGAGAACAAAGATTAGTGAGGCTGATGGTGCTCCTGTAGAGAACAGCTATTGCAGTCCTCTCTCTGTCAATGCAATAGATTATGACAGGGCTGAGCAGTTTTCGGACCTTAAAGCCTACTATAAGGGGCTTATAGCACTAAGAAGGGCTCACAAGTCATTTTATCTTGACACAGTAGATGAGATTAAGAAATCCGTACATTTCATGGATGATATGCCTGATGGCGTTGTAGCATATACTATTGATAACGATACAGAGAAGGTGTTCGTAGCTTACAATGCCGGCAAAAATAAAATCACAATTAAACTTGCAGATGCTTTGTGGGAGGTTCTTGCAGATGAATCTTCTGCGGGAGATAAAGCTCTTTACACAATAAAAGACCAGGCAATAATACCTGGGGTATCATGCCTGGTTGCAGTTAGCAAATGTTAGTGAGTTGATTTATTTATGTAGCTTGTCTTGTATTTTGAATATACGATTTTCTGGCTGCGATACAGGCCAAAGTATCCTGACAGCATATAGCTGAATGGAATTGCCAAAAGAAAGTACGGCATGCCGTCGTAGCCAAACAGCTCAAAGCTGATGAGCAGCGATGTAATCGGACAATTGGTGACACCACAGAACAGTGAAATCATGCCGACAGCTGTACACAGCGATGGCTCAAAGCCTGTCAGATTGCCGAACAGGCATCCAAATGTTGCGCCTATGAAAAAGGATGGTACAATCTCGCCGCCCTTAAAGCCTGCGCCAAGAGTCAGTGCGGTGAAGATGATTTTTAGCAGAAATGCTTCAGGTCTGACAGAGCCGTCTATACTGCTTTGGATGACACTCATTCCGGTTCCGTTGTATGTCTGGTTTCCTACAAGCATAGTTGCTATGATGACAAAGCAGCCACCAATGAATACTCTTGTATATTTGTTAGGCAGATATTTTTTGTACAGCGCCTCACTTGAGTGAAGGGCCACACAAAAGAGTATGCTTACGAGTGCGCACAGTATTGCAAGCACAGATATTTTTACTGAGTTTAAAATGGTAAAGTCCGGTATGTTTTCAATAGCAAAAAATTCATTTGTAACATTGAAGTATGATGCGATACCGTGAGCGATGAGGGAGCTTATCACACATGGAACGAGTGCTATATAATACATGACACCGACGCTTATCATCTCCATGGAGAAAATAGCGGCTGCCATCGGAGTGCCAAACAGAGCACTGAATGCAGCGCTCATGCCACACATAATCATGACATGCTTGTCCTTTTCATCAAATCTGAATACCCTGCCTATAGAGCTTCCGATGCTGCCTCCCATCTGCAGTGCAGCACCCTCACGGCCGGCAGAGCCACCGAACAGGTGAGTGATAAGTGTGGATACAAATATAAGCGGGGCCATTATAAGGGCACCTTGTCGCCTGAATGGATAGCTGATATTACCAGATTGGTTCCGGTGTCGTTATCGTCTTTACACAGATGATAGAGTCCTACAATGGCAAGTCCGCCGATTGGCAGAAAGTAAATGAGCCAAGGGTATTTCATTCTGAAATCGGTTACGACCGACAGAGCAAAATAAAATGCGGTGCCGCAGCTTCCTGCGACTATGCCGACAACGATAGAAAAGATTACCCATTTAATGGATGTTATAAGGCGTTTCGTATTATGCTTTACCTTATGCACAATCAATTGCCTGGTTGTTTCATTCATTATGTTACACCTCTTTTAAACTTTTTATTAATTTGATATTAACATTAACTAATTTAATTTACAAGTTGCACTTTATGATGTTATAATAACTAAATAAAACGAAAATATCATATGATTTCATATGTATATTATATATTATTTTAAAATACAGGCTCACGCAGCCAAACAATGAGTATACAACAAAAGGGAGGAAAAATAACATGAGAACTAGCGGTGTATTAATGCCAATCTCATCACTGCCATCACAGTATGGTATTGGAACTATGGGAAAGGAGGCAAGACGTTTTGTCGATTTCCTTGAGAAGGGAGGTCAGACATACTGGCAGATTCTTCCAATCTGTCCTACCAGTATGGAGATTCTCCATACCAGTCATTTTCAAGCTTCGCAGGCAATCCTTATTTTATCGATCTGGAGCTTTTATGCAAGGACAAGCTTCTGACAAAGAAGGAGTGCGAGTCATATAAGTGGGGCAAAAAGCCACAGTATGTAGACTATGGCATTATGTATGTCAACAGATATGCTCTTTTAAGAAAGGCATATGAGCGTTTTTCAAAGAAAACACCGGCTGACTATGAGGCATTCTGCAGTAAAGAGGCAGAGTGGCTTGATGAGTACACACTCTTTATGGCATTAAAGGATGCCAATGGCGGAGTGGCATGGAGCGAGTGGGATGATGCTCTTAAGTTTAGAAAACCTGAGGCTATGGAAGAAGCAAAGGAGAAGTATGCAGATGATATTGCCTTCTACAAGATGCTCCAGTATCTCTTCTTCAAGCAGTGGACTGCTTTAAAGGCATATGCTAATGAAAAGGGCATAAGAATTATCGGAGATGTACCTATTTATGTTGCCATGGATTCAGCAGATGTATGGGCTAATCCTACACAGTTCTATCTCGATAAAGACTTAAATCCAATCGAGGTGGCAGGATGTCCTCCTGATGCCTTCTCAGCTGACGGACAGCTCTGGGGCAATCCTCTTTTCAGATGGGATGTTATGAAGAAGGACAGCTACAGCTGGTGGACAAAGCGTATCAGTGCTATGGCAAAGCTTTATGATATCGTGCGAATCGATCATTTCAGAGGTTTTGATTCATTCTATGCTATTCCTGCAAAGGATGATACAGCAAAGAACGGTGTATGGAAAGATGGACCTGGCATGGATTTATTCAACGTGCTTGAGAAGAAGCTTGGCAAGCTTCCTATCATCGTGGAGGACCTCGGCTTCCTCACACCTTCCGTAAAGAAGCTTTTAAAGGATTCAGGCTTCCCTGGCATGAAGGTTATCCAGTTTGCCTTCGATTCAAGAGAAGATAGCGATTATCTGCCACATAACTATCCGCAGCACTGTGTTGTATACACAGGTACCCATGACAATGACACAGTTATGGGCTGGATGAAGACAGCTCCAAAGGATTGCGTAAGGTTTGCAAAGGATTACTTAAACCTCACAAAGGAGGAGGGCTACAACTGGGGCATGATGCGTGCGGCATGGTCATCAGTTGCCGATATGGCTATTGTTCCTATGCAGGATCTGCTTGGACTTGATTCAAAGGCCCGTATCAACATTCCTTCAACTACCGGTGGCAACTGGCAGTGGAGAGCTACTCCTGAGCAGATAGACAATAAGCTTGCAAAGAAGCTCCACAAGTGTATGCAGATGTATGCACGTCTGAGAGAGGAGCCTGAGGAGGCTTCTGACAAATCAGATGCTAAAGAAACAGCTGATACTTCTACAAGCAAGACAGCAGGATGTGAGAAAAAGGCTGCTAAGTAGTTTGGTTTAAAATACTATATATTATTACAAAAGACCACAGGTTATCTGTTTTGAAGCCTGTGGCCTTTTTATGTGTAATAATTCAAAGAGCAGGTGAATACACTTTGATTATAGAATAAAGTGTATGGAGGAAGCTTTTATGGGCAGTACTATGGACAGTAAAGAGTTTGATTTATATAAAGATATCAGATGCCGCACAAACGGCGAGATTTACATAGGTGTCGTCGGTCCTGTGCGCACAGGCAAGTCCACATTTATAAAGCATTTCATGGAGCTTTGTGTAATTCCGAAGATGGACAATGAGTATGCTAAAAAGCGTGCAGTCGATGAACTGCCGCAATCAGGCAAAGGAAAGACTATTATGACGACTGAACCGAAATTTATTCCACAGGATGCGGTTACTATCAGTCTGGATGATGGCAGCGCTGTGAAGGTACGCCTTGTGGACTGTGTGGGCTTTACAGTGGGGGATGCTGTCGGTTATCTCGAGGAGGACGGCGAGCGTATGGTCAAAACACCGTGGTTCGACGAGGATATACCTTTTGAGGAGGCTGCAGTTGTAGGTACAAAAAAGGTAATAGAGGAGCATTCGACAGTGGCTGTGCTTGTAACCACTGACGGCAGCATAGGCGATATAAAAAGACAGAGCTATGAGGCAGCAGAAAGAGAAACAGTCATGCAGCTTGAGGCTTCAGGAAAGCCATTTGTAATTGTGGTAAATACTACAAAGCCTTTTGCGGCAGAAACAAGACTTTTATGCGAGTCACTTAGCAGAGAGTATAAAGCGGCTGCTATTCCTATAGACTGTGAAAAACTTTGCATGGGACAGATTACAGATATCATGGAAAAGCTCTTATATGAATTTGCAGTCACGAGAGTGGACTATGATATACCGAAATGGGTGCAGCTTCTGCCTTATGACAATTATGTAAAGCAGGCCGTAATTACATATGCAAAGACTTTTCTTGCAAGGGCTTCAAAGCTGAAGGATGTCGCACTGATGAGCACTGATATGCCTGAATCGGATGGGGATATATTAAAAGAGGTATCTCTTGCCGGGATGGGGCTGTCTGATGGTGTGGTAAAGGTCAAAATTGAGATTGCAGAGAAGTACTACTACGAGAATATTTCCGCGCTGTGCGGTGTGACTGTTTCCGGGGAAAAGGAGCTGATTTCCCTGATTCTTTCACTCACTGAGGAAAAGAATGAATACGAAAAGATTAAGGATGCTTTTTCATCGGTGCAGCAGAAGGGTTATGGTGTTGTGATGCCACAGCTGTCTGATATACGATGGAGGAGCCGGTGCTTATAGCCCATGGAAACAAGTTTGGTGTAAAAATGAAGGCCATTTCACCGTCAATACATATGATAAGGGCTAATATCGAGACCGAGATAGCGCCGATAGTCGGAAGCAGAGAACAGGCAGAGGATCTGATAGATTACATAAAAAATGGTGAAAACAGTGACAGTGGAGTCTGGAAGACTAATATTTTTGGAAAGTCTGTCGGTGAGCTTATGGAGGACGGAATAAGAAGCAAAATAATGCAGATGGATGATGAGTGCCAGATAAAGCTTCAGGAAACCATGCAAAAGATTGTGAATGACTCAAATGGTGGCATGATTTGTATAATTATATAATGATATGGGGGGTCAAAAGGTATTTTGACCCTTTAATCATATAATTATTGATTGGTAATTAGAGTTTAATTACTATATTATACGAAATATAAGTTGACTATATAGCATAAAGATAGCATAATGATACATAAAGACTGATTTAAAAGCGAAAGAGAGTAGGTTACATGCAGATAATTTTTATACATCACAGTTGTTTTCTTGTGGAACTGGATGACAAGGTGCTTATATTTGATTATTTTGATGGAGACAAGGTGGAGGGTATGCATTTTACCGGAAAGCTGCCATCTTATGAGCCGGATACAAAAATCTATATGTTTGCAAGTCACAGCCACAAGGATCATTATGATATGGATATTTTGCGTCTGACTGACAAATATTCGAATATACATTATGTTTTTTCAAAGGATATCCGTATCAGTCCGCATTTTTTATCAAAGCATGGCATTGATCCCGCTGTCAGGGACAGGGTGACATTTGTTTCACCTGACAATACATATCATGTGGATGATCTGGATATAATGACACTTAGATCCACCGATGCCGGTGTGGCGTTTTACGTCACTTCTAACGGTGTGAGCCTGTTTCATGCCGGTGATTTAAACGACTGGGAGTGGGATGGTGCAGGAGACCTGATAAACGGCAGAGTGCGCAGAGCCTTCAGGCATGAGATAAAAAAGCTTTCGGAAAAACCAATAAACGTGGCTTTTTTCCCGATGGATCCAAAGCTTATGGAGTATCAGTTCAAGGGTTTTGATTTCTTTTTACAAAATACCTCGGCAGAGTTTGTTTTCCCTATGCACATGTGGCAGGACTACAGCGGTATTACTGAATACAAAAAGAGACTGAGCAATAAGGACAAGGCTGACAGGGTTATTGAGATTGAACGTGAAAATCAGACGTTCGCTTTTGGAGAGAACTATTGAATTATTTCACAAATTCATTTATAATAAATTAGTTCAATAAATTTAGGAGGGTAATTATGGGGGACTTTTTCATGTGCGTAGCACAATATGTTATTATTATGATTGTTTTGGCGGCCATAGGTTTTTGTGGGGCTTTAATAGGGGTAAAGCTTCGTAAAATGAAGGACGAAAGACAAAAGAATAGGAGATTCAAGTAATGAAGAAGAGTTATGGCGTTAACGAATTACGTCGTATGTACCTTGAGTTCTTTGAGAGCAAGGGACATCTCGCAATGAAGAGTTTTTCACTGGTGCCTCACAATGACAACAGTCTGCTTCTTATTAATGCAGGTATGGCACCGCTTAAACCATATTTTACAGGACAGGAGGTTCCGCCAAGACGCCGTGTGACTACATGTCAGAAGTGTGTCAGAACAGGTGATATCGAGAACGTAGGTAAGACAGCTCGTCACCTTACATTTTTCGAGATGCTCGGAAATTTCTCATTCGGCGATTATTTCAAGCATGAGGCAATCGCATGGTCATGGGAGTTTTTGACAGAGGTGCTCGGCCTTGAGAAGGACAGGCTTTATCCTTCAATCTATGGTGAGGATGATGAGGCCTTTGATATCTGGACTAAGGAAGTAGGAGTGCCGGGAGATCGTATTACACGTTTCTACAGAGATCCAAAGACCGGTGAGTGTGACAACTTCTGGGAGCATGGCGCAGGTCCTTGCGGTCCTTGCTCTGAGATTTACTACGACCGCGGTGAGAAGTACGGCTGTGGCAAGCCTGATTGTAAGGTAGGCTGTGACTGTGACCGTTTCATGGAGGTGTGGAACAATGTATTCACACAGTTTAACGGTGACGGACACGGTGGATACACTGAGCTTGAGCATAAGAACATTGATACAGGTATGGGACTTGAGCGTCTTGCTGTTGTAATGCAGGATGTTGATTCGGTATTCGATATTGATACCATGAAGGCTATCCGTGACAAGGTCTGCGAGCTTTCAGGCAAGAAATATCATGTCGATGAGATGGACGATGTTTCTATCCGTCTTATCACAGACCATATCCGTTCGTCTACATTCCTTATCTCTGACGGAGTTATGCCATCTAACGAGGGCAGAGGCTATGTGCTTCGCCGTATCATCAGACGTGCCGCTATCATGGACGTACACTTGGCATACAGGGAGCCTTCCTTGGCAAAATCGCGCAGGTTGTCATCGATGAGAGCAAGGACGGTTATCCGGAGCTTGAGGAGAGAAAGGATTTCATCCTTAAAGTGCTCACTCAGGAAGAGGAGAAGTTCGCGAAGACTATCGACCAGGGACTTGGTATCCTTGCAGATATGGAAGAGCATATGAAGGCTGACGGGGTCAAGGTGCTTTCAGGAGAGGATGCATTCAAGCTTTACGATACATACGGCTTCCCTGTAGACCTTACGGCAGAAATTCTCGAGGAGAAGGGCTTCACATATGATGAGGCTGGCTTTGAGAGTTGTATGGAGGCTCAGAGACAGAAGGCAAGAGGAGCCCGCAAGGAAACAAACTATATGGGTGCTGATGCCAATGTTTACAATGATATAGATTCTGAAATTACTACAGAGTTCACAGGCTATGACAAGCTTACTGACACAGCTGAGATTGCTTTCCTTACCACATCGGATGATGTAGTCGAGGCTCTTTCAGATGGTGATAAGGGTTCTGTAATCGTGCCAAACACACCTTTCTATGCCACAATGGGTGGTCAGCAGGGTGATAAGGGTATCATAAAGACAGAGAGCGGTACATTTGTTGTTGAGGATACTGTAAAGGTAGTCGGCAACAGATATGCACATGTAGGTTATGTGTCAGAGGGTATGATCCGCACAGGCGAGAAGGCTACACTTTCTGTTGATACAAAAACAAGAACAAACACATGCAGAAATCACTCTGCCACTCATCTGCTTCAGAAGGCATTGCGTGAGGTACTCGGCACACATGTAGAGCAGGCAGGTTCTTATCAGGATGCTGAGAGAACACGTTTTGATTTCTCTCATTTTTCTGCTATGACTGCTGAGGAGCTTAAAAGGGTTGAGGATATCGTAAACGAGAAAATCAACGAAGCTATTGAAGTTCACACAGATATCATGACTGTCGATGAGGCTAAAAAGACAGGTGCCATGGCTCTCTTCGGCGAGAAATACGGTGAAAAGGTACGTGTCGTATCAATGGGCGATTTTTCTAAGGAGTTCTGCGGTGGTACACATGTAAAGAATACATCTGATATCAAGGTATTCAAGATTCTTTCGGAGAGCGGTGTAGCTGCTGGCGTCAGACGTATCGAGGCTATCACAGGCGACAATGTATTCGCTTACTACAGCAATATGGAGAAGGAGCTTGAGGAGGCTGCTAAGGTTGTTAAATCAACTCCTGCCAACCTCAAAGAGAGACTTGAGCACCTGATGGCTGAGATGAAGGCACTTCAGAGTGAGAATGAGTCTCTTAAGAGCAAGGCAGCAAAGGATGCGCTTGGCGATGTTATGGATCAGGTAGTTGATGTAAACGGCATCAAGCTTCTTGCAACAAGTGTTGACGGCGTTGATATGAACGGACTGCGTGATCTTGGCGATTCCATCAAGGAAAAGCTTGGCGAGGGAGTTATCGTGCTTGCTTCTTCAAATGAAGGCAAGGTAAATCTTGTTGCCATGGCAACAGACGCTGCCATAAAGAGCGGTGCGCATGCAGGAAACTTAATCAAGGCAATCGCCTCAAAGGTAGGCGGTGGCGGCGGTGGACGCCCGAATATGGCTCAGGCTGGTGGTAAGAACCCTGCCGGTATTGATGAGCTTGA
>ERZ859937.614-NODE-614-length-14091-cov-2.140710_pt1 | contig 14091 bp, 10 predicted proteins | sample MGYA00509985_ERZ859937 | MGnify/ENA primary metagenome ERZ859937 (study PRJEB30046, sample SAMN00715169) | human gut metagenome | study: EMG produced TPA metagenomics assembly of the A metagenome-wide association study of gut microbiota in type 2... | reverse complement strand
GTTTTTTATTGCATTTCTAAATATTACTTACACAAGGTAACATACTCTTGCAACTGTGTTACATTCTTTTTTGTGTATGTTACATCAATAAGGCGTGGTGGTTGTAAATGGATTTTTTTGCAATAAAAATAATTAAAATTAATTCTTTTTTACGGTGGAGCCATGAAGTTTTTTTATCACAAAAGTTACATATGTATCGAATAAACCTGCTTTTTGTTTATCTTTGTCAGACTTTTGTATCTAATAAAAAAGAAAGACTATGAAAAGATGCGTTTGGAAAGTACTTGTAGTATGTTTGTGTTGTATAGCTCAATACAGTGAAGCACAGACGGGAAAAGTGTATACTACAGATATGGGCTTATCCAGTAGCTTAATTAATCAGATATTTCAGGATAAACAAGGCTTTATTTGGGTCACAACTGAATATGGGTTAAATAAGTTTGATGGTTTGCGCTTCACCAATTACCGGCATATTTCAGCTGATTCATCTTCTATCAGGAATAATTATGTACGTACTTTGTTTGAGGATAGTCGACGTAATCTGCTGGTGGGGTGTATTGATGGGTTAATGAAGTATGATCGTGAAACGGATAGTTTTTTGGAGATTCCAATGTTTCGTGCGGGTAAGCGGGTTTTTCCACATATAACGCAGATGCAGGAATTGCATAATGGAGAAATCTGGATGACAACTACCGGGCAGGGAATGTTTCGTTTGGATGAACAGCAAAAGCAGGCAGTTTCTGTAGATAATCTTTTAAAGCAGTCGAATTACAATTTTCAATCTTGTTTTTATGAAGATTCTTATTATAATATTTGGATAGGAACGTATGGAAACGGACTGATTTGTTATATGCCTGCAACGAAAGAAGTGCGTGTATTTAAATATCCAACCCTCAATGACAATAACGTTGCCGCCATAATAGAAGATAAGGAAGGGAATCTTTTTGTAGGGACTCAGAAGCAAGGTCTGTCACGTTACAATAGGCAGGAAAACAACTTTATTCCGGTTCCTTATACAGGAGACGGTCCACTGTCCGTTTATTGTATGTCATTGGTGAGCGGGCAATTGCTGGTTGGTACTGACGGGCAGGGACTGAAAATGTATAATTCTGCAAAAGAACAGTTGGAAGACTATACTATTAATTCTGCCCCAATGGACTTTTCGGAAGGAAAGATTCATACAGTGTTGGAAGATAAGGATAAGAATTTGTGGTTAGGGCTATTTCAAAAAGGGGTAGTCTTGATACCGAAACAAGATAATCCTTTTGAATATTATGGTAGCAAGTCTATTTACTATAATCCTATAGGACAAGGCTGTGTTATGTCTATTTTTCAAGACAGTAACGGTCATTTATGGGTTGGTGCAGATAATGAAGGTATATACGAGTTGGATGCAAACGGGAAGAGGTTGAGACACTATCAGCCGGGGAGTTCCGCCCATTCTGTTGCTAATACGATAATGTGTATTTATGAGGATACGGATAAGAACTTATGGCTTGGTTCTTATACGCGGGGAGTTGCAAGGTTTAATCGGAAAACCGGAGAATGTGACTATTCTTTACCTATTGATAATGAAAAAATATTTTCGATAACTGAAGACAAACAGAAGAATCTATATATCGGGACATTAGGTTCCGGCTTTTATCGATATAACTTGAAGACTGGAGATTTAAAGCATTATGAATCTTCTAAAGATGAAACCGATGACTTGAAGCGGAATGAGCTTGTCAACGATTGGGTGAATTATATATTTTGTGATAGTGAAGGGCTGATATGGTTGGGACATTATAAAGGAGTAAGTTGTTTTAATCCGTCAACGGAGAGTTTTATTAATTATAAAAAGGTCAACACTTTGATTTCCGGATGTGTGGGGTATGTTATTCAAGAGGACCATTCGGGTAAGATTTGGGCCGGTACTACGGATGGGTTGTACAGTTTTGATAAGACAACGAATGAGTTGGAAAGGTTTGCAATGGCAAACGGATTGCCAAACAATGTGATATGCGGGCTTAGTGAAGACTTCCGGCATGATATTTGGATTAGCACTTATATGGGAATCAGCCGGTATGATGTACAAAATAACCGTTTTATTAATTACTATTCGAGAGATGGTTTGCAGGGCAATGAATTTATGCACGGCGCTTTCTATACGGACAAGAATGGAAAGATATATTTTGGTGGTATCAACGGTATCACTTGTTTCTCTCCCGGAAGCATAGGAAATACCTCCAAAGAAACGAATGTATGGATAACGGACTTTTACGTATTTAATCAGCCGATACATAAAAACAGTCTTTCAAACGGAGACCCCATAATCCATACATCGGTGCAAGAAGCCAATCTGTTCCGGTTGTCTTATTTGGATAATACATTCAGCATTATCTTTTCCACATTGCAGTACAACAACCCTGAGCAGATATCTTACCAATATAAAATTGATGAATTAGGCTCTCAGTGGCTTAGTACAGAACCGGGAGTAAATCGTGTGACCTATAATAATTTGCCGCCCGGTAAATATACTTTCCGGGTACGCGCACTTAATTATGGCAATTACTCGGAAGTGCGTACAATCAAGATTCTGATAACCCCTCCCTGGTATCAAACATGGTGGGCGTATTGTTTTTATGCAGCTTTGTTTGGATTGTTGGTGTTGGGTATTGTCAACTATATCTTATCGCGTATGCGGCATCGTCGTGAAATCATGAAGCGTGAACATGCAGAGCAGCTCAATGAAGCGAAGTTACAGTTCTTTATCAACATTTCTCATGAGATAAGAACTCCTATGACGCTTATTATTAATCCTCTGGAAAAATTGTTGGCGGATAAGAAAGACTCAGAGTTACATAAGACATACTTAATGATTTATCGTAATTCTCAGCGCATCCTTCGGCTGATTAATCAGTTGATGGATATCCGTAAGTTAGACAAAGGGCAGATGTTTCTGAAATTTCGTGAGACCGATATGGTGGGATTCATCGATGACCTGATGCAGACATTTGAGTATATGGCGCGTAAAAAGAATATTCATTTTACTTTTGAGCATATGATGCCTCAACTGAAGGTATGGATAGACTTGAATAATTTTGATAAAGTACTGATGAATATTCTATCTAATGCTTTTAAATATACTCCGGAAGAGGGCGAGATACAGGTCAGTCTGGCAACCGGTCATGACATGGCGCGTAAGGACGCACTACGCGAGTACTTTGAGATTGCCATAACAGATAGCGGCATCGGTATTGACCGGAATAAGATAGAACGAATCTTCGAACGCTTCTATCAGATAGATAATGATGTAACGAAGTCTAATTTGGGTACCGGTATTGGTTTGCATTTATCCCGTTCGTTGGTTCAATTGCATCATGGCGAAATACTTGCAGAAAATAGAGAGGATGCTCCCGGCAGCCGCTTTATCATACGCATACCATTAGGGTCGGCCCATTTGCGTACCGATGAGTTGGAAACGGTGGATGCGGAAAACGTGATATACCACACTGTAGATAAACCTGTTTTAGCGAAACTGGAAGAAGAGTTGATAGAAGAAGAGGAAGAGCCTAAGGCCGCTATTAAGGCAAAGACACGCTTGCGGGTATTGGTTGTGGAAGACGAGGACGAGATTAAGGCATACCTGAAAGCAGAATTATCAGATGAGTATAAAGTCGAAACTTGCAGTAACGGTAAGGAAGCGTATGATTTGGTTCTGCGTGATACCCCCGACTTGGTTATTTCGGACGTTATGATGCCTGAAATGGACGGGTTGACTCTGTGTCGCAAGATAAAGTTGAACACGAACGTGAACCATGTCCCCGTAATCTTACTGACAGCCAAATCCAAGCCGGAAGATACGTTGGAAGGAATGGAAACAGGGGCAGATGCTTATATGGTGAAGCCATTCAATACAGAGTTATTGAAAAAGACTATCGCCAATCTGATTGCCAACCGCAAATTATTGCGTAATAAATTCAGCGGGGCACAGCAGCAAGAGGATAAGATGGAAAAAATCACCATGAAGTCCAGTGACGAGATATTGATGGGTAAGATTATGAAGGTGGTGAACGAGCATTTGGACGATCCTGCGCTGAACGTTGAAATGCTTGCTTCCGAAGTAGGATTAAGCCGTGTACACGTGCATCGTAAGTTGAAGGAACTGACCAATCTTTCTACCCGCGATTTTATTAAGAATATACGTTTACAGCAGGCGGCCGCTCTATTGGCACAAGACCAAAAGCTTACTATTTCGGAGATTGCTTATGCTACAGGATATACTAATCTGTCTCATTTTTCCAGTTCTTTCCGTGAGAAATACGGAATGTCACCGAAAGAGTATATGAGCCAGCATAGATAGTTCTGTTCTGGAATAGGAGGGATGCTAAAAATCTCTTGGTTATTGAGTGTGAAAGGCGAGTTGTGCGTATTCCTTTTCAAAACGATTACAAGATGAGAAAAGCTATATTACTATTACTGTTATCGGAGTTACAGCATTGCAAGCACAAATTGATACCCGTACTCTGAAACTTTCCCGGGAGCATCCCCGCTATCTGACGACTGCCGATGGGAAGCAGGCCACCCGTGACTTGATTAAGAATGAATCATGGGCAAGAGAGGTCTTCAATAAGCTGAAAGAAAAGACGGATACCTATACCCGGCTGACAGAGGCGCAACCGGACTGGCTCTTGTCACGTCTTGCCATGTACTGGAACTCGCACGCCACCGATGTATATATAAAAGGTGAAAGTTTCGACCATGCCGGTGGAGCGAAGGCACCCGTTCCTACGGTACGTTTTACCGGGACACGCGGCACATTTGCCACCCATGGTCGCCCCAAACTGGCGGATATCGTTCCTTATGATGATGATAAAGACGGTAATATTACTTTCCATAACAACTCTCTACCCGGTCGCCCTTTGGAGAAAGTCCATCCTTCCAAGACAGGGCGTAACATTGAAAGCTTGAATCGTGAGATTATGGGAATTGCCCGTGATGCAGCTTTTCTTTATTGGCTGACCGATGAAGAACAATATGCCCGGTTGGCGCCGGAGTGTTCGACACCTATATGCAGGGCATCTATTATCGCAATGTCCCTGTTGATGCAAATTATGGTCATCAGCAGACACTGGTTGGCATGAGTTCGTTTGAAGTAATCCATGAAGATATTCTTTATGAGATTGTTCCTCTTTATGATTTCCTGCATGGGTATCTGGCCGTTCACTATGCCGATAAGATGAATATCTATGCCGGAGCTTTCAAGAAGTGGGCGGACAACATCATAGCCAATGGAGTACCCCATAATAATTGGAATCTGATGCAGGCGCGCTATATCATGGACATTGGCATAGTGCTCGAAGATGATAACCATTATGCCGATGGCAAAGGGCGAGGCTATTATATAGACTATGTGCTCAACCAATCCAGTATCCGCCAGTGGAGTTTGAAAAAACTTGCCGACTACGGGTACGACCCTCATACGGGCATTTGGGCGGAATGTCCCGGTTATAGTGGCGTAGTTATGAATGACTATGCTAATTTTACGAACATCTTCGACCGTAATTTGCATTGTGACTTAACGAAAGAATTACCGGTACTTCCCAAGGCTGTTGCAGCTACTCCCCAGTATTTGTTTCCCAACAGAATGATATGCGGCTTTGGAGATACACATCCGGGGTATCTGAAAACCACGCCCGTTGTCCGGATGATTGAAAACGCCCAAGCCAATGGCAAAGAAGAACAGGAGAAGTATTTCACCGCTTTGCTGAAATGCCTTAATCCTGATGCCGGCAAGAATACGGCGAAAGAAAAGGTACGTGTTTCCGTCAATGCTTTTTTCGACGATAAACCCTTGGAACTAAGGTCGGATGTCAATACCGGTAAAATAGAAGATTATGTGTCTCCTTTGTTCTACGCTCCAAACGTGTCGTGGCTGGTACAACGTAATGGCATGAATCCACGCAATAGCCTGATGATATCTTTGAATGCCAGTGAGGGCAATCATATGCACGCCAACGGCATTTCAATGGAACTTTATGGCAAAGGGTATGTGTTGGGGCCTGATGCCGGCATCGGCTTGTACCTTTACAGCGGACTGGATTATGCTGAATACTACTCTCAGTTTCCCAGTCACAACACTGTATGCGTAGACGGTATTTCCAGCTATCCGGTGATGAAGAGCAACCATTCGTTCGAATTGCTTTCCTGTTTTCCGGCATCTTCTGCAGCTGTGGCGTGAAAGATAAGTTCCCTTCCGTTACGTATAGTGATGTCTATTTCCGTGAACCGGAAAGCCGTGCAGACCAGATACGTATGATGAGTATTGTCACCACCGGTCCCGAAACGGGCTACTATATAGATATTTTCCGTAGCCGCAAAGAACGCGGCGGAGACAAGATGCACGATTATTTCTATCATAATCTGGGACAAGAGATGACCTTGACGGCAGCCGACGGCACAGATTTAAACCTGAGGCCTACTGAGGAACTTGCATTTGCCGGGGCCCATCTGTATGCCTATTCTTATCTGTTCGACAAGAAGTGTGCCCGGACAGGCGAAGATGTAAAGGCCGTCTTTACAATTAAGATGCCCGATAAAGATGATATCCGAATGAATATGTGGATGAAAGGAGAGGAAAACCGTACGGTGTTTTCAGCTCTTAGTCCTATGACAGAGGGGCTTAGCCGTACTCCGGGTATGCCTTACAATATTAAGGAGCAGCCCACATTAACCTTTGTTGCCCGTCAGGAAGGAGAAGCATGGAATCGTCCTTTCGTGGCGGTTTATGAACCTTCAACAGTGAAAGAAGCCGAACAGATTACCTCCGTTACTTTTCCGGAAGTGAAGTGCGGACAGCCGGGCAGCCATGTTGGAATTTGTGTAACACAGAAAAGCGGGCGCACCGACTATATCCTGTCTTCAGACAGTGCGGCGCATCTTTGTTCGATGAACAATGGTATGAAAGCCTCGGCCACCTACGCTTTGTGGAGTAATCGGAAAGGAGAAGATTGTACACTCTTTTTAGGGAATGGTACGCTGTTGCAAACTCCTGCAGTGGTTGTCAAGGCGAATGTTCCGGTGAGCGTATTGCTTGAAAAAGGAGCGGACGGATGGTACTGTACGGCTTCGGGTGCTTGTACCATCACATTGAACGGAAAAACGTATAAGATAGAAAAGAGCGTGACGGAGAAGACAAAGTTATAGACAGAGATATGCAATGGAACGGAAACTATTATTCATATTGTTTGTACTGATAAATTGCGGCGTAGTTGTACAGGCACAGTTGAAAACCTATCCGGAGGGATTACATACAGGACTGCCTCACAATGATGACTATACGGTGCGTGTCCGTATACCCGGTGGAGAGTGGCAGGACTTGTTTGAATATAAAGTACAGGTAGATTTGGATAAGCCGCAAGATGCTTCTATGGTGCAGTTTGATATGGGGAGTCCGGTAGAAGTAATGGTAAAAAAGAATAATGGTACAGTACGTGAGGTTGCCATCCGCCCCTTGAATAATAAGGTAGTTTACAGGCAAGTACAGAATACTGTCTTTTTCACTTTGGATAAGCCTCAAAACCTTTCAATAGAGTTTGACGGAGACCGTTTGCACAATTTGCATCTTTTCGCTAATCCTATGGAAGAAGAGGTCTACTCAAAGGAAGCAAAAGGCATTATGTTCTTTGGTCCGGGTGTACATCGTCCGAAAGATTTGCCCAATAATCAGATACGCATACCAAGCAATACTACGGTCTATTTGGCTCCGGGTGCAGTGTTGAAAGCTAAACTTCTGGTAGATAATGCTGAGAATGTGCGTATTATAGGTCGCGGAATATTAGACCATCCTGTCCGCGGCATTGAAATAACCGATTCCAAAAATGTGTTGATTGATGGAATTACGGTTGTAAACCCCGAACATTATACGGTGTTCGGCGGCGGTTCTTCGGAGATAGTAATCCGTAACTTGAAAACTTTTAGTTGTAGAGGCTGGAGTGACGGCATTGACCTGATGTGTTGTCGTAAGGTCTTTGTTGATAACGTTTTCCTGCGTACAAGCGATGATTGTGTCGCGCTCTATAATCATCGTTGGAATTGGTGGGGCGGTTCGAGCGATATTACCGTACAGAACTCTGTTTTATGGGCGGATGTTGCGCACCCTGTTAATGTAGGAGGTCATGGAAATCCGGACTCGTCGACGGGCGAGGTTATTGAGAACCTGACTTTCCGTAATATTGATATTTTGGAACACGATGAGGATGATCCGATGTATCAGGGATGTATGGCAGTAGACTGTGGTGATAAAAACCGGGTACGTAACGTCCTGTTCGAGGATGTCCGTGTAGAGAGTATTCAGGAAGGTCGCCTTTTCTATGTCAAAGTACGTTTCAATCCTAAGTACGACAGACAACCCGGCAGCGGCATCGAAGGCGTCACATTCCGTAATATCACCTATACAGGTGTTGGTGAGAATCGTTCGCTGATTCAGGGATTAAGCCCGGACGGTATGGTGAAGGATATAATCTTTGAAAATATCAGTATCAACGGAGAGAAAATGAGAGATTTGAAAGAATTCGTTATAAATGAATTTGTTGCTAATGTGAAAGTACAATAACATTTCTCCGTTAGCCTCATTGTAAATGTCGATATGGCTATGGCAAAATGCCGATATGCTTGTAACTAAACCTCGTTTTCCAACTGCGGGTTCTCCGGTTGGCAGTTGCGTGCTGCCGGGCCCGCAGTTGGAGGCTCTTCGGCCCGCAATTGGAAAACGAGGTTTTATTACTTGTAAAAATACAAAATGAAGCTGATGATAGGGGATTATATCTAACGAATGTATGGTTAGAGTGTAAGAAATGAATCTGTTACATCAGCGGTCAGGTTGGCTTATGCCTTTCTTCCTTTCCAAATGCTCGTAACTTTTTTATGTATCATCATAACATTCAGTAAAGATACTACGAGGAACAGAACACTGCCTGTTATCCAACATGGAAGCAACGATTCTGTTTCCAATTGTGGAAAGAGCGTGCTGATAATTTCTGTATAGTAACTGCGTATCCATGCTACCCCACTGACAGACAATAACAATACTGACAGATTCAAAACGATTGTCAGAATATTGTAGGGAAGTGCTACGCGGTTCGGGCTGTATCCTATCAGAAGCAGGTTCTCCAGTTTTACGGTATTCTTTTGTAACAGTAAGAAAATGCTTAGCATCAGGATGTAAAAGGATAAAATGCTGATGAATAATCCTACTCCCATGACAATACCGGTAATGAGACGCAGGAAATAAGTCGTTTTTCCGGCATCCAGACTATCGCCTTCGGTTTCGTAACGGTTCTGTTGGAAATAGTTGCTGATGGCTGTGTCGGTAGGGTTCTTTACTTCAACGATGAGGCGGGAAGGTTGGGCTTCTTTGCCGGGAGCAAAACTCTTGTTTGCCCAGTCCATAAATGTTTGTGGGACAAGAATTGTATTCAGGCGGTTGGAGAAGCCTACAATCTTGCCTTTGAATTGTTCTGTACGTCCGTTGCCCCGTAACATGATATCCATTTGTATCAGATTCATGAGGCCTTCGGAGAGCTTAGGCAGGCTTCGGCTTTGTGCAAAACCGAAGTTATATAGATTCAGGTAATTACGGGGGATGATAATAGGTATAATCGGAGAGGTTTCATCAAAGTGCCATTTGTCCAGATTTACATCTACATACTCGTCGGGTACAGACTCAAAAAACATTTCGGTGGAAAGGTGTATTCCGGCTTCCTGCATTCCCAAGCCAGCGGACACTTTGAATAAGGAGGGGGTGAAAGCTCCCACGCTTTCGGTGAAAGGTTGCTCTTTCATCTCCTCGATTTCTTTTGGGGAGAAAGTATTGCTTTTTCCGGTAAAGCTGCCGAGTGTACTGATTCTTTTGGTGGCGATAATGTAATTCTTCTTCATGAAGCTGTCTCCCTGCGTAAAGATAGGGAGTGTGTCCCGATAGAATTGTATGCTCAGTAATACAATCGTCATACCAAAGAGGTTGGCGAGGAAAAATCCGGTCAGCTGACCTACACTGATATGTTGGCGGAGAAGTTTCCAAACAAGTTTGTTCATGATTTTGAATTATGATTTATGGATTATAGACGGAGGGTTTCATCGTACTTAAGCTCCAAGTGCTTTCCAATGGATGTTACAATAATTCCGGCACCTTGTTCTTCGGCTTCTTCTATGAGTAAACGTCCCATTATGGCACTGTTTTCATCATCTAAATGGCTGATAGGTTCGTCCAAGAAGATAAAGTCAAACGGTTGGCAAAGGCTACGGATAAAAGCGACACGTTGCTGTTGCCCAAAAGAAAGTTTACCGGCTCTTTCATTGATTTTATCGGGAATGCCGATTGCTTCAAAAAGAGCGAGAATTTCTTTTTTCTTCTTGTAGTTGGTCAAGCGATTCTTTAATAGGATATTCTCGAGAGCGGTCAGTTCCGGAAAGATACGGAGTTCCTGAAAAAGGATACTGAGCGAATGTTTTCGTATATCTGTCCATTCGTCAACAGAGAATGAACGGATGTTTTGTTCGTCAAAATTGATGATACCCTGATAGTCGCGGCGATACCCGTAGATATAACTGCATAAAGACGATTTTCCGGTCCCTGAGCCTGCTTCTATCAAATAACGTTTCCCCTTGCTGAAAACGATGTCTTGATGCCATATCTGTGAAGTAATGGTGTCACGGTCGGCAAAGACCTGAGGCAGGGTTTGTTGTAAATGAATGTGGTTCATTAATTACAAATTATTAATTACGCATTAAGTGTGCTGAAACTAATCACTAAACGCTGGCCGCTAATTACATTCCTGCAAATAACTTGGCAAAGTCAACTAGTTGTTTTAGGGCATTCTCGTTCTTTTCGCTCAGAACAATTGTGAAGTTTGTCCGGTTCTTGTCTCCCCGCAGGTTCAATTCTTCAATTTTCATGATTAACTGATAGAGGATATTGATTTCCGGTTCGTCTGATGCATATTCCATAAGCACGCGGAGATTGCTCAATGTGAGCAGCTCATCGCTGGTCAATGAGATATTGAAAGGCCTTCCGTGTATCATGCTCATCATGGCTTGCTGTAACTCTCGTGAGTTTTTGGGGTGGAATGGCTGGTTGTTTTCTTTGGTATCTCCTTTGAATTCGGCACTTTGTAAAGTGGCGTATATGCGTCCATTCTCAAACAGTACATAACCCAGCAGTTGTGTGCCGTGCGGCCAGTTCAGCACACCGCGAACATCCATTGGAAGAGCATCGGGAGTTGCCAACAAACGTATATCTCCCTTTTGCTGCATCATCGGAGTAAAATATTTATTTGTATGGATGCTCTTGTCTGCGGTTTGCTGCATAAGGGCGGTGATAGCCGGTTGTAATTTTTGTAGTTGTTCCGAACTGCCACCATACACTCCGAGCAGCGTACCGTTATTGTAGGCAAGCAGTATTCCGGCATCTTTTATTTCGGTACTCTGATAACCTTTGGCTTTTACCGGAGCGGTGCATAGTTGTTCTTGAACAAGTATTTTAAGTATGGCTTCAAACTTTTCCAGATCGGTAATCTTTAAGGTGATTGCTGTGTTGTGCAGGGTAGGAGCCTCGAATAGGTAAACCGGAGCGTTCCAGTCTATTCCACTTTCTGCGGGATTATTCAGCAAGGTTTCCACTTCTTTTTTCAGGTTGGTATTCTTGCTTTCGAGAAGCAGGCCCAACAGTTTTTGCAAGGCGGCTTGGTTGTCTGAATGGTTCAGTCCGGCTTTATTGATAATGCTCTTTATGTTGAGTGCCGCTACTTCAGTGGCATTGGCAGGGATTACATGGGTATATTCTGTTTTTGGGGCAGTTTCATTACATGAACCCAGACACAGCACTATCAGCAGGACGGGGAGTAAATAGAAGAAAATACTTTTTTTCATATCGTATTATTGATTTTGTAAGTTCAATATATGGCAGGCTACAAGCGCTGCCGTTTCAGTACGCAATCGGGAACGTCCAAGACTAATAGGCTCGAAACCGTTTTCAATGGCTTTTTTCACTTCTTCTTCGCTGAAGTCACCTTCCGGTCCAATCAGTACCAATGCGTCTTCTCCTTTCCGGATAATATCTTTCAATAAAGGTTTGTTGCCTTCATAGCAATGTGCAATGAATTTGCGGCCTTTGAAAGGCTGGCTGACGAATTTATTAAAATCAGTCATTTCATTCAGTTGTGGCAAGCGTGCTTTTAGGGATTGCTTGATGGCGGAAATCAGTATTTTAGCAATACGTTCGGTCTTGATTATTTTGCGCTCTGAGAAACGGCAGTTAAGAAAAGTGAGTTCATCAAAACCTATTTCAGTAGCTTTCTCCGCAAACCACTCCGTACGATCCATGTTCTTGGTGGGAGCCATTGCGATGTGCAGATGCCCGTTCCATAATGGTTCTTGGTGAATGGTTTCGAGTATGTTGACAAGACAGCGCTTATTCGTTGCAGTACCAATTTCTGCGCGATAGAAGTACCCTTTACCATCGGTTAGCATTACTTCGTCACCGGTTTGTAATCTTAATACGCGGATAGCATGAGCGGCTTCTTCTTCGGGCAACTCGGCTTGCAATTGTATGTCGGGAGTATAGAATACATGCATGATTGTTTATTGTTTTTTGTGTTGATTGATAATGTCCCTCAGTTGGGCGGCGCGTTCGTAATCTTCCTCGTCTATGGCTTTTTGAAGGGCGACTTTCAACTGCTCCAAAGTCTTTTGGGGTGCAGTATTGCCTGTATTGTCCCCGTTCTCATTTATAGTGATGCTATGTTCTGTTTTCAGGCATTCGGCTTCCAGTATGTCATCGTATATGAAGATTGGAGCATTCATGCGCAAGGCAAGGGCCACGGCATCGCTGGTACGTGCATCAATACGAAGGATTGTTTCTTCTGCCTTCATGTAGAGATAGCAATAGAACACTCCATTGTCTACTTTATAGATGAGTACACGCAATAAATTAACTCCCAGTGCTTTGAGGATAGAAGCAAACAGTGTATGTGTTAGCGGGCGGGGCGGAATAATACCTCTCATCTCAATCATCATGGATTGTGCTTCGGCACTGCCAATAATGACCGGCAATTGTCGTGGACCATTTACTTCGCCCAATACCATAGCATAGGCACCAACCTGCGCCTGGCTATTTGAAATATTCAATACTTGCAGTTCAATCTTCTTTTTGTTCATTCTATTATTCTACCACCTTGTCGGTTTCTTTTTCCGTAGTATGCTTATAACGGAATACGATTCCGAATAATATTCCAATAACTAAGGCATAACCTGCGAATATGAGCCATACAGGCGTCCACTCACGACTTATCAAACCGCCACCGGGAGCATATACAGAGAATGCGTCTACTACGGCACCACTGGCATATCCGCCTATGATTGCTCCCAATCCGTTTGTCACATAAAAAAGAGCCCCTGTGCACTGGCACGAATACTTGGATGGGCTTCCATTTCAGTGAATAGTGAACCAGAGACATTGAAAAAGTCAAAAGCCATGCCATATACAATCATGGAAAGGATTAGCATCCACAGCCCGCTGCCAGGGTCCCCTAAACCAAACAATCCGAAACGGAATACCCAGGCAAACATACTGATGAGCATAACACGTTTTATTCCGAAATGTTTCAGGAAGAACGGAATAGCGAGAATGAATAACGTCTCGCTCATTTGGGAAATGGAGAGTAAAATTACAGAGTGCTTTACTCCGAAAGAGTCTGCATATTGAGGAATAGAAGCAAACGAACTTAAGAATAAGTCTCCATAAGTATTTGTAATTTGCAGCGCTGCACCTAACAACATGGAGAACAAGAAGAAAATTGCCATCTTCTTACGTTTGAAAAGTACCAATGCATCAAGTCCAAAAGCGGAGAGCATCGTTTTTCCTTCACTGCGGGCTGGTGGGCAACCGGGAAGAGAAAAGGCATAAAGTCCTAAGATGATTGCTGAAATAGCCGCTACATAGAGTTGTGCGGGACCAGTTTTGAATCCGGTAAGGTCTACAGCCCACATGGCGCAAATGAAACCTACCGTTCCCCATACCCGTATCGGTGGGAAGTCTTTTATCAGGTCGCA
>ERZ859937.610-NODE-610-length-14161-cov-2.077272_pt1 | contig 14161 bp, 12 predicted proteins | sample MGYA00509985_ERZ859937 | MGnify/ENA primary metagenome ERZ859937 (study PRJEB30046, sample SAMN00715169) | human gut metagenome | study: EMG produced TPA metagenomics assembly of the A metagenome-wide association study of gut microbiota in type 2... | reverse complement strand
ATTTCAAAAACAACACGTATCTTTGCGCACATTAAACGAACGTTTAAAAAACACTTCTATTTTCAGTGCATATTCCCCTATATCACAACACATTACAAGTTTTTTTTCGATAATATATTTTTCATTTTGTGCGTAGTTCGCCAGCAATGCACGCTCTTTTTTCATAAGGCGGGAATTCAAGTTATCCGGTGTCGGCATCCATAAAGGAAAAGAAGAAAACGGGAAGTTAACATCGTTACCGGAATAAAGTTAACTAAGTAAATGCATCAAGTTAACTTAATAGATAGTAAGAAGTTAACTAATTACATACAGCTAAGTTAACTTCATTCCGGTAATAGTATAGGGTAATTGAATATGCTTAAAAATGAAATTATCACAAGAAAAAACTATTTTTGCAGAAAAATAAGCGAAATCACATGAAAACGACTTTACTCGTTGTAGGCGAACCGTAGAACAGCACTTCATCACAGCCATCAATGACTATATACAACGCACGCGGCGCTATCTCTCATTTGATATAGAAGTTATCCCGGAGCTGAAAAACACCAAAAACCTTTCCATGGAAATACAAAAAGAAAAAGAGGGAGAACTCATTCTAAAAGCTCTCCAACCGGGAGATGTAGTGGTATTGCTGGATGAAGGTGGAAAAGAAATGCGCTCCATAGAGTTTGCAGACTATATGAAGCGCAAAATGAACACCGTAAACAAACGGCTGGTTTTTATTATTGGAGGACCTTACGGATTCTCTCCCAAGGTTTATGAAGCGGCACACGAGAAACTGTCTCTTTCGCTATGACTTTTTCACATCAGATGATAAGACTTATCTTCGTGGAGCAGTTATACCGTGCCATGACGATATTGAACGGCGGACCGTACCACCACGAATAAACCGAGAAGCCTCTCTAAACAATCTCCTGCAACAGAGCCGGAATTTTGGGAGTACTGTTTTTTATAACTGTAATACGGTGCTTCCCCTCCGGCGTTAGGGCAAAGTGCATCTGACGCTTATCCGCTTTTCCTACCAAGCGGGTTATCAGCTTCTTCTCCTCTACCGAACGAATAACTTTAGAAGCATTGGAAGCTGACAGTCCGAGTGTTTCCGCTATCTCGCTGGAAGTGAGTTTGGGAGTATTGAGCAGGGTACACAACAGCATACCCTCATTCAACGACAAGTCAAACTCTTGCATAAATTTTACTTCAAACTCGGCTATTGCCCGGTAAATATCACGGATTCTACATAAAGTTTCCATTATTCCTGTTATATAAATAAATTCACATTCGCTTTGTCCGCACGCTCCATATAAGTTGCCACACCGCCTATGGTAACCTCATCCAGCAATTCTTCGCGCTGAATTCCCATCATATCCATAGACATCTGACAAGCAATAAACTCGACACCTTGTGCTAATGCCTGAGAACGTAACGATTCCAAAGAATCTATACCTTTCCGTTTCATAAGAAAACGCATCATCCGGCTACCCAACCCCATCATATTCATCTTAGACAGTTTCAATTTCAATGAGCTGGACGGAAGCATCATACCGAACATCTTTCCGAAAACATCTTTCTCTGTCCGGGGCTTCTGTATTTTTTTCAATACATTCAATCCCCAAAAGGTAAAGAATATCGATACTTTCTGTCCGGTTGCCGCCGCACCGTTAGCGAGTACAAAGGTAGCTAAAGCCTTGTCTAAATCATCACTAAAAAGAATTAAAGTTTTTCCCCTTCCACCTGCTGCCGGAAGAGACGACGGACAAGCACAAGCCTCATCACCTTTCTCAAGCAACACTGTGTAACGCCCCTTTTCTTCTTTTTTCTCTATCAGCTTATTGCCCGTAGTAGCACACCAGGCAGAAGCGTCGCGTGCGAAACCCGCATCGGTCGCTACTATTTCCACCCGCTCACCCGGGGCAATGCTATCCATAGCTTTTTTTACTTGCATGATAGGTCCGGGACATTGTAACCCGCAAGCATTAACTTTCAAAGGCTCTTTTGTCGCGCAATTCTGCATTGATTGAGACGAGACAGAAGCCATAGACAGTGCTTCCGAGAATACTTCAGGGGTTGGAACTGGAGCCACCGCCGTTGAATAGGTTTTGTATCCACCTATCAAGTTAGCCGTATTACGATAACCGTGTCCTATCAGAATACGTTGCGCCAAATAGCCACGCAAACCTACTGCACAGAAAAGTACAACGGGTTTATCCAGCGGTATTCCGGATAAGTGATTACGCATCTCATCCAGCGGAATATTGACGGCTCCCGGAATAGTGCCAAATGAGAACTCCTCAGGCGTACGGGTGTCTATCAGCATCACTTCACCTTTCTTTTCAGCCAGCTCACGCCATGAGATAACTGGCATTGCACCACTGATAATATTGGAAGCCACATATCCGGCTATGGCAATCGGATCCTTTGCCGATGAGAAGGGAGGCGCATAGGCATGTTCTGTCTCCATTAAATCATAAACAGTTCCTCCATGTTTAATTAGTCCTGCTATCTGGTCAATGCGTTTATCTACTCCCTCATAACCTACGCATTGCGCTCCATAAAGTTTTCCGGTTTTCGGATGAAAGGTCAGCTTCAAGGTCAGAGGCAGTGCATCAGGATAATAGCCGGCATGAGAAGCGGAATGGGTCACCGAACTTTGATACTCCATTCCCCATTGTTTCAAACGCTTTGCAGCAAGCCCTGTAGAAGCCACTGTCATATCAAATACTTTGGCTATGGACGTACCGATAGCGCCTTCATAAGATGTGGTATTACCCAATGCCATATTGTCGGCAACAATACGTCCCTGACGATTGGCCGGATTAGCCAGATAGTTGAGCCACGGCTTTCCGGTCAGCGGATGAGGATACTCGATGGCATCACCCACAGCATAGATATCTTTAACAGAAGTTTCCAAGTGCTCATCTACCCAGATACCACCCATTTCACCCAACTTCAAACCTGCCTGTTGTGCCAATACAGTTGCCGGGCGCACACCGATAGAAAGTAATACCATGTCGGCAGGAATCGTTTTTCCGCTTTTCAGAAAAACAGTAATGCCTTGTTCTGTGCGCTGAAAATGTGTAACGCCTTCTTCCAAGTAAAGAGAAACTCCTTTTTGAACTAAATGCTGATGGATATGCGCAGCCATGGAGAAGTCGATAGGAGCCATAACCTGATTACCCATTTCTACAACAGAGACCGCAATACCTGCATGATGGAGATTTTCCGCCATTTCAAGTCCGATAAAACCGGCTCCCACAACTACTGCACGTTTCACTCTTTTATCTATGATATAAGCTTTGATTTGGTCAGTATCTTCTACATTGCGAAGCGTAAAGATACCTTCAGAATTAATTCCTTCCAAAGGAGGCTTTACGGGGTTAGCTCCCGGAGAAAGCAGAAGCTTATCATAGTTTCTTCATATTCCTTTCCGTCAACTTTACGGATAGTCAGTGTTTTGCTTTCCGGATTAATAGCAATGACTTCATTCTCCACCCGCACATCAATGCGAAAGCGTTGACCGAAAGATTCGGGAGTCTGAACCAATAACTTCTCACGTTCAGCAATAACACCGCCTATATAATAAGGCAATCCGCAATTGGCATACGAAATGTATTGCCCCTTTTCCAATAAAATGATTTCAGCTTGTTCGTCTACTCTTCTTAACCGGGCAGCAGCTGTGGCTCCACCTGCAACGCCACCAATAATTACATATTTCATACTTCTTTCTTTTAGTTCGATGCTGCAAAGCAAGCAATAATTTCTAATATAAAATAGTTTCTTATGAAAAATAATGTTAATTGATTAATATACAGAATAATACAAATACAAATATTACATCTATATCTATATTATTATATCATACTATAACTATACGGATATGAAAGAATTATGTTTTAAAAAAGAAATACTACCACCCCATTTGGTCAAGTCCGGCAGCTGTATACCAAGCGGTAGAACGATAGGCAACTGCGGCAGAAGAAGATGTTGACATCGGAATGTAATGGGAAACCCCGCAAGTAGTTTCTTGAGGAATAGGAAACATAGTATTAGCTATCCCTGAATAATTCTTAGGAGTCGTTTTCCAATAAATAATAACATTATTAGCTACAGATGTCCACGCATTTATATCGGTAGATAATAATTGCATCAGTTGTTTCATATCATAATAACCAACATAAGGGCGAGCTGTACTATACTTATTACCTTTATCATAATTAAATAAATTGCTATTTAAAAGAGTGTTCAGATCAACTGATTTCAGAGTTTGTTTCGTAACGGATGCCAATTCCTCCAATGCGGCACAATTTATAACGGAAACAGAAGCGCCACCAGTCCAATTATCATTACTGGTAGAATAGCCCGTGTATTTAGCTTCATAAGGCTCATAATACGCTTTACCAACCTCTACTCCCACATTCTCTGAAGCGAACATAGCCGGTACAACTTTATCATAAGAAGCACCCGGTCCCGGTATTTCCGTTGGTGAACCGATAATGTAACTAACATTATTACGCAGTTCATATGCCACTTCTATAGACTGTCCGAAACAAGCATCAAATAAGATAAAATCCAAATGACACCCTACTGCTTCAAATACAGAAACCATATCAGTTATATTCAAATAGTGCCCACCGTCTTGGCCTATCCAACGCGTAGAAGCATTCTTTACAATCGGCAAAGGACTGGGTATCCATCCTTCTCCATGTGACCAAACAACCAATCCATAACTCTCTGCCGGATACTCTGTAAACGCACGCTTCATGACTTCCTGCATAACAGAAGGATCTGTCGATACTTGCTCCTTATATTCCCTTATAATTTCTTTTGTCACATTTCCTCTTTTATCTTTTGACAAACGATAGAGCGTAGGAAAACTATAAGATTGAGAATTCTCACTACTCGCATCATCCACATATACTAAAAGATTATATAACGATGCATCAACCGTCGACATACCTTTCATCATCTCATCAATATCAGATGATGCAAAACCAGACAAGCTATTATCTGCCATTATATACGCCAATACTGTCCGTGTAACTTTTTCCGCAGGTACAGGGTCATCATCTTGATTACAAGCTGTAAACAAAATAAGAAAAGATATACACAGCAAGGTATAGAACTTCAGTCTCATAATCATTGGTATAATTCCGGATTCAACAATTACTCTTCCGGCTTTTTAAAACTGAACTTACCCGATTCAATAGCTTGCAGCACCATTGTGCCCTTCTTATACTTCGCCTTTACCTTGACAGCTTCCTTTTCCAGTTTCTTTTTGCTTTCACTGAAATAAACCATACATGTATAATCAGGCTTCTTCAAATCGTATTCCAAATAATTCTTCAACTGATAACTGTATAAATCACGTTTGGGCAGAAAACCATTCTTATCCAAAGCTGTACTATCCAAAACTTGAATCTCCGTACAATATACTATTGAGTCATTGAAAGACGCCGCTACGCCAAAAGCATAAACAGGCTTATGACTTTTCATTGTAAATGCCGTACAGAGAGTAAATACGAACATTACTGCAATACTATTTTTACGTACTTCATAACTTCTATATATTTATTTAATGTGGGCAAAGATAATAAAAAAACCGGCTATCCACATTGGACAAACCGGTTTTCTTAATTTCTTTTATTTGTCAGAAACTGATATTCTTATTTATCCCAAATAAGATTTGAGCAATTTACTACGATTACTTTGTCTTAATCTTCTGATTGCTTTTTCCTTAATCTGGCGGACGCGCTCACGTGTGAGCCCAAATTTGTCGCCGATTTCCTCTAATGTCATTTCCTGCTGTCCGATACCGAAAAACATCTGTATGATTTCTTTTTCTCTATCGGTTAACGTAGAAAGAGCTCTATCAATTTCCCTCGCAAGAGACTCGTTCACCAAAGAGCGGTCGGCCATAGGAGAGTCATCATTGACCAACACATCGAGCAAGCTGTTGTCTTCTCCTTCAACGAAAGGTGCGTCCACCGAAATATGGCGGCCCGAAACCTTCAACGTATCAGATATTTTATCAACAGGGATTTCCAGTTCATCAGCAAGTTCTTCGGGAGACGGACGACGTTCGTTTTCCTGCTCGAACTTAGAGAAAGCCTTACTGATTTTATTCAGCGAACCCACTTGGTTCAAGGGAAGACGTACAATACGCGACTGTTCTGCCAAAGCCTGCAAAATGGACTGACGTATCCACCATACTGCATAACTGATGAACTTGAAACCACGTGTTTCATCGAACTTTTCGGCAGCCTTAATCAGTCCTAAATTACCCTCGTTAATCAAGTCGGGCAAACTCAAACCCTGGTTCTGGTACTGTTTGGCTACAGATACAACGAAACGCAGATTGGCACGTGTCAATTTCTCCAATGCAACACGGTCACCCTTGCGGATGCGCTGAGCGAGCTCTACCTCCTCCTCGACTGTAATGAGGTCTTCGCGACCGATTTCCTGCAAATACTTGTCAAGAGAAGCGCTCTCTCTGTTAGTGATACTTTTGGTAATTTTTAGTTGTCTCATTCTTATAATACAGATTTGGGTTGCAAAGTTACGACAAATTATTTGTTACAAACAAACTTGCCGGAACTTTTTCACCTTATTTATATCTTACCTATATAACAAAATAGGTGTCGACAAATATTTGCCGACACCCTCTTTTTCGTCTTTGTTTGCTAATATTACAATCTTCTTACCTATTTACCTTCTTTTGTTATTCTTGAGTTAAATCAACGGCATACATGGCTCGTTTTCCCGACGGGAACATACCGGTGATGAACAATCCTTGCTCCGGAGATTTTCTTGCCTCTTTCATTGTCTTCTCCAAATCATCCACCGTCTTCATCGGCACGCCATTAGCTTTCAGGATAATGAAACCCTTACGGATACCCGCATCGGCCATCTTACCATTGGTAACGCCGGTAACTTCCAGGCCATAGCCTAAATTCAACTGTTTCTTCAGTTCAGAAGACACAGGCTTGAAGGCTGCGCCCAAAATTTCCATTCCGGCATCTTTTACCACTTTCGTAGTTCCCTGTTCGTTCTTCAGAGTGATTTCAAATTCCTTTTCTTTCTTATCGCGAACAACAGTTACTTTCACCTTATCACCCGGACGATGCTTAGCCAAGATTTCCTGTAAATCCGAGAACTTATGAATCTTCTTGCCGTTCAACGCTACAATCACGTCATTTTCCTTCAATACACCTGCTGCTGAACCGCCTTCAACGACTTCGGCAACGAAAACGCCTTCTTTCACACCAAGTTCATCTGCTTTCTTCTTCAGCTCTTCAGTCCAACGTTCGTCCATCTGCAAGTCTGTACTCAAATCGCTACCCTTTATTCCAAGCAATGCGCGTTGCACTGTGCCAAACTGTTTCAAGTCGGCTACCACTTTTGTCATAATACTGGTAGGAATGGCAAAGCCATAACCGGAATAAGCGCCTGTAGGCGAATAAAGCATGGCGTTGATACCAACCAACTCACCTTTGGCATTCACCAAAGCACCTCCACTATTACCTTGATTGATGGCTGCATCTGTCTGGATAAAAGATTGGATGTTTGCAGCTTGTCCGTTAGAAGCGGTAGAACCTATAGAGCGAGCTTTTGCACTGACAATACCGGCTGTAACGGTAGAATTCAAATTGAACGGGTTACCTACTGCCAATACCCATTCACCTACCTTCAACTCATCGGAGTTGCCAACCGGAATAGTCGGGAAATCATCTCCTTCAATCTTAATCAGGGCCAAGTCCGTACTGGGATCGGTACCGATAATACGTCCTTTCAGTTCACGGTCATCATTCAATTTGACAGTAATTTCGTCAGCACCTTCCACTACGTGATTGTTCGTCACAATATATCCATCTTTGGAAATAATAACTCCGGAACCAAAACCTACGCGTGGCTGGGTTTGTATCTGACGTTGACGTCCACGACCGTCTCCAAAGAAGAAGTCAAAAATATCCGGCTGTTCTTGTACCGTCTGGGTCTTACTCAACTGAGTGCACGTATATGCACTACAGCATGGAGCGAACTCTCCCTGCTTGTGTCAAATCCACAGGCTGGGCATCTGTTGCATGGAAAGCCGCCAATTGCAGATTATTCGGGTTCTGCTGGAACAACTCGCTAAATGTAGCAGGTTTTTCTTTATTCAGCATTCTATAGGTTGTAACACCAGCTACTCCTGAACTAAGAATTACAATAGCTGCAACTCCAAGGAAGTTTTTTGTTGTCTGTTTCATACTATTTTCTATTCTCTTTAATTGTTAATATTCAAATCTCGTTTAACATTCTGACGTTAAAATAACGACAAAAATCATTCAGTTATTCCGCTTGTCACTCTTTTTTGTTCTCTTTTAACAGTGAATATTTAGGACTTAACAGCGGTTAACGACAAAGACTGACAAATTAGCATTTATGTACGATTGCTATCTGTTAAAAGACTGACAGAGAAGATATATAAGAATGAGGAATGAAAAATGAAGAATGAAGAATTATGGCTGCGCAATGATACCGTAAGGCAAATTCTTCATTTTTCATTCTTCATTCTTCATTCTTCATTTATTAGTAATTCAGGTAGTCAATATCCATATGATAACTCCACTGTGGAAAATACAAGTTTCCACCCTCCCACTCTACTTCACCACGCTGAAAGTCCACGGTTTCACTACGTGGATATTTCTTTTCGGGCACCAACGGCATACCGTAATCACTATTCACAATCATACGCCAAGAGTCAATACCTCCAAAAAAGAAATACTCTTCATCGGCATTACGGGCAAAAGTCGGTATTCCAAATGACTGGTCAACCGGTATCCACCCCACACCCTCAAAGTATATTTCCGCCCAATCGTGCAGATTCCAGGCATACGGATGCATCATAAATCCACTTTGAAAATGCGCAGGAATACCGCTGATACGACATAATGTAATAAATAAAAGGCTGACTTGGCCACAATCACCGTGATGATTATCCAATACATATTCCGGAATATTTTCAATCGTGGAATACTCACGTGCAGATGCCCAAGGGAAATTATCGTTAATCCAACGGAAGATACGTTTTGCCTTTAAATAAGGATTCGTTTCGCCTGCTGTCAATTTAGCAGCCAACGCTCGCAAACGTGAAGAGAAGACAATGTGTTTTTCTCGTTCGGAAGTATATTCTTTATAAAAGGTAGTAGTAGTATCATAAGGCAAAACATCTTCAGCCTGTAAATTGCGCCATTCTCCACAAGATGTATATTCAAATGTTTCAGAGAATATGGTAGGCTCACCTTTCACTGCACGTTTTTCCATATAGAGCGTGCTATGCCGACACTCCTGAGGAGAAAACACACATTCCGGTTCACTGGCAGAAACAAACTTCACATCCAGTTGACGAGCCTGATCTTTACGAGGATAGGGCAACCAACAACGAATTAGTTTCCCGGCAGGCACTGCATTGGTATCTACAGTCAATGTGTAAGTAACACGCATACGCTTAGGAGCGACAATAGTCTTGCCATCCTTCTTTACAGCGGCAATGATTTCGGGCAAGTTTTCTTTATCCACTTTCTCACTCCCCCTCAATGCTGTGCCCTCTTTGGCTATTTTTATATTATAACAAGCTGAGTCTACACGGAACAAATTAGGACCGGCATTACGGAAATAGCGTTTTTCACCATCCAAAATCATACACTCCAAAGCATCAGATGCTTCCCATTGCCGCATTTGCTCATCCGTTACATCAGGAATATATTTTCTGATATAGTCTCTAACCTGAGATTCAGTCAGACAAAAATCCGTAAGCAGCCGTTGGTGCAAATCATCTTCCCAATTATAGGAAGTATTTTCCTGCTTTGTACTACAGGCAGAAGCAATGACAAACAAAAATACGATATATAACAGCTTCTTCATGATGAAAATCTATCGTTGATAATTCATTTAAATTCTTACAACTCCGATACCCGGTAAATCCGGTAATGTAACCTTCCCCTTTACAACTTCCATACCTTTGAAACGGTCATTGGCAATTAGCAAACTACCATCCAAATCGGCAAAGTCCACCGCAGGAGAAAATTGCGAGGCTGCAGAAATAGCACATGAAGTCTCAGTCATACACCCCACCATCACCTTCATACCCAAAGCTCGTGCCAACGTCACCATTTTCCATGCTTCACGCATACCGGTACATTTCATCAGTTTGATATTGATACCGCTAAAAGCATCCTTCAACCCTACTATATCTTTTAAACGCTGGATGGACTCGTCCGCGAATATCGGCAACGGGCTTTGTCCGGTTACCCAAGCAATATCATCCAGCTGTTCTTTGGGCATGGGTTGTTCTATCATAACAATTCCTTTCTCCTTTAACCAATGAATCATATCAAGTGCATGGTACTTGTCTTTCCAACCCTGATTGGCATCGACAGCAATGGGAAGATCCGTCACAGAGCGAATGGTTTCAATCATTTCCTTATCATTATCACGCCCCAATTTCACTTTCAGTATGTTAAACTGTTCGGCACACTCCTTGGTCTTTTCACGTACCACATCAGCGGTATCAATACCGATGGTAAAGGTGGTAGATGGTGTCTTTTCTTTATCCAATCCCCATATCCTATACCATGGAGCCTGCAACATTTTACCCACCAAATCGTGTAAAGCAATATCCACAGCCGTCTTTGCAGCTGCGTCTCCTGCAGAAAGACTATCTATATAGCCAAGAATATCTTCCAACCGGAAAGGATCGGAAAACTGTCCGATAACATCCTGCACCTTCTTCAGGAAAGCCATCACACTATCCATCGTACCCAATTCATGTTGCAAATAAGGAGGCATGGAAGCTTCGCCGTAGCCGATGATACCGTCATACTCTAATTCAACCTGTACATCAGGAGTAGTGGTACGCGAATAAGTAGCTACCGTAAACACATGGCGCAACTTCAATTCATACGGAAAGAAACGCAGTTTCATTTTAGGAGTAGCACCGCTTTTATTGATATTGAACACAGGCATCGCGCCTTCACCGGCCAATACACGATTAATAGCCATACCCGAACCCAAAGCGGCAAAGGCGGCAGTCTTTAAAAAATCCCTTCTGTTCTGCATATTATTAGGGTTTACACATCATTTATAATATTCATTCACTTCTGTTGTATTCAATCCCTCCTCCTTATTTATATAGGGTAACACGCGCGTAGCAAACAACAACCGCCCGAGGTTGTATTCATCAAACAATTCATCGGCCGGATTGAAACTACTGATATGTACATCTCCCTGAGAATGGATAAAGCGCTTGTCACCGATGTACATTCCTACATGTACAACACGTTCTTTGCGCTCCGAAGTTGCTTTGCGACCAAAGAATATCAAATCACCCGGTTGCAGGTTAGAGAAATCAGGCGCAATATCGATATGCTTACCTACGTAAGCCTGCTGGGAAGCATCACGCGGAATGATAATATCATGCATAAAAAGTATAGTACGCATAAATCCGCTACAATCCACGCCCTTTGATGAAGTACCTGCCCAAAGATAAGGTATTCCCATCATTGTATACGCAGTACGGATAATGCTGGCTGCATCCTGCTTTAAACCGGACCGCCATTTCTTTTCAGGCATTGCTATGGATTTGGAGATATATCCCTCACGACCGTCAGGATAAACCACTTTATAAAAAGCTCCTTTAGTTCCATCCCATTTCAAGCGATTACCCGCTACAACGTCCGAAATCGTCTGTGAATTTTGACTCGGTTCGGAATAAACAAAACCGTAATGAGCAGTTACCACAATCTTTTCCGCATCATTCCATGCGGTCATTTCCTCTTTAGTGACAGGATATACACCTACACGATGTACCCATGCAATATAATCATCGGGGGTCTGAATACGTACCCAGCCATCACGCTGCAACACACGTACAGGCATTCCCATTAACCCTTGCGTCATCATCTCCGACGAAAAATCGGGAGCTACACGCAAGTTCGCCACAGATACGTTAATAATACCATATGTCTTACCTTCCATCCCCCCTTCGTCAGGAAGCACTTGAAGGCAGTCCATCACGATATATCCTTTCCTCGCCAGTTCCTTCAATAAAACCACTTTTGCTTTTGTCGAAGTAGTAACTCCACGCAACATTACGTTTTTACCCGCAAAAGAATAATCAACATCCAGCAAAGCCACACGTTTATCCGGTGCGAATTGTTGTTTCAGGCTGTCAGTGAGTTGAGCTATTTCTACCGGTATACTGCGGTCTCCAACTTCTGAAGCGACAGTAGGAAGAATGATTGAAAGAAATAAAATAAAGAGCAAGGCTAACTTTTTCATGGACTATATAAATTGGGGAATTATTAATGTTAGCAAAGTTAATAATTTATTCTAAAAGAGATACATTTTTTCAGTGTTTTTAAGAAACTGCACAAATAAGCTGCTGAAAACAAACAAATCACCGATAACCAACCATCAATCACCAAAAAAATTCCTATCTTTGCAGCATAAAGCAGTTGGTCGGTTTGTCGCTTGCGCCTCGCGCGTATGAGGAAAGTCCGGGCAACACAGAGCATCCTACTTCCTAACAGAAAGCTGTCCGTGAGGGTAGAGTAACGTAGAAGAAAATAACCGCCATATTCTTTGGATTATGGTAAGGGTGAGAAGGTAGGGTAAGAGCCTACCAGTCTTGTGGCGACACAAGGGCTGTGCGTCTTGGGAGTTGTAAGGTCATGTAAACCGACGTTATGAGAGTTGCTCGCTCCATGTCGGAGGGTAGACCGCTAAAGCTTGTATGGTGACATGCGGCTCAGATAAATGACAGACACTTCTTTAATGGAGAATGGATAATGAAGAATGGATAATTCCTAATTAGGCTTTTTCAGAAACAGAAGAACAGAACCCGGCTTACAGACTGACTGCTTTTTTATTGACAATGGATAATCGAGATAATAGCATGAACAAGCGTATTGCTGCCCTTTGGAAATTCCTCACCTACGACATCTGGCGTATTACGGAAGATGAAGTCACGCGAACGACCTTTTCCGTATACAATATCATCAAGACGATTTATCTTTGCATCAACCGCTTCACCAAAGACCGGATAGTAAACAAAGCCTCGGCGCTGACTTACAGTACGCTGCTTGCCATCGTGCCTATTCTTGCCATTTTGTTTGCCATAGCCCGCGGTTTCGGATTCGATAATCTGATGGAAAGCCAGATTGTCAACGGTTTCGGCGGTCCTACGGAAACCACGGAAGTCATCCTGCAATTCGTGAATTCGTATTTGTCTCAGACCAAGAGTGGAATATTCATCGGAGTGGGTCTGATTATGTTGCTGTGGACAGTCCTGAATCTAATCAACAATATGGAAATCACCTTCAACCGCATCTGGCAGGTGAAAAAGGCGCGCAGCATGTACCGCAAAATAACGGATTACTTCTCTATGCTTCTGCTGATGCCCATTCTGCTGGTGGTGTCCGGTGGTCTTTCCATCTTCATGAGTACGATGGTGAAGAACCTCGAAGACTTTACCCTGCTGGCTCCCGTCGGCAAGTTTATGGTGCGCCTCATCCCCTTCGTGCTGACCTGGTTCATGTTTACAGCACTGTACGTCTTTATGCCGAATACAAAGGTCAAGCTGAAACACGCACTCATATCCGGTATTCTGGCAGGTACGGCACACCAGGCATTCCAATTCCTTTACATCAGCAGCCAGTTGTGGGTTTCCCGTTACAATGCCATCTATGGTAGTTTTGCCGCCCTTCCGATGTTTCTGCTATGTTGCAGGTATCCTGGACCATCTGCCTATTCGGTGCCGAACTGACCTACGCCGGACAGAATATCCGGAACTTCAGCTTCGACAAGGATGCGCGCAATATCAGCCGGCGCTACCGCGATTTTATCTCCATCCTGATAATGTCTCTCATAGCCAAGCGCTTTGAACAAGACGTCCAGCCCTATACAGCCGAAGAGATATCCGAAGAGTGCCAGATTCCCATCCGGCTGACACACGAAACCCTTTATGAATTGCAGGAAATCAACCTCCTACATGAAGTGGTGACCGATGAAAAGAGTGAAGACATCGCTTACCAGCCTTCCATGGATATCAACAAAATGAATGTGGCCCTCCTACTGGACAAACTGGACACGCACGGCTCAGAAGATTTCAAAATTGATAAGGAAA
>ERZ859937.605-NODE-605-length-14243-cov-1.707711_pt1 | contig 14243 bp, 15 predicted proteins | sample MGYA00509985_ERZ859937 | MGnify/ENA primary metagenome ERZ859937 (study PRJEB30046, sample SAMN00715169) | human gut metagenome | study: EMG produced TPA metagenomics assembly of the A metagenome-wide association study of gut microbiota in type 2... | reverse complement strand
AAAGAGTATAAGGTTGAAATAGGAACCATCGAAGAAATATTGCCGAGGTTACTGTCAACGGTGAAACTTTTAAGGTAGAAATGGAACCTGAGCCCGAACCTGAGAAGAAAAAGGTGGTAGTGAGTGCTGCTGCGGCTCCTGCTAACGACGAACAGCCTGTTGCTGCTGGCAACGTTAACACTGCTAATGCTGTGAAGGCTCCATTGCCTGGCGTTATCACCGAGATAAAGGAGCCATAGGCGATACTGTAAATGCTGGCGACACTGTAGTGATACTTGAAGCCATGAAAATGGCCAACAATATTGAGGCAGAAAAGTCAGGTAAGGTTACTGCCATCTGTGTAAAGCAAGGCGAAAGCGTTATGGAAGATTCTCCTTTGGTAGTAATTGAGTAAAAACAAAGCAATTGATTATTATATATAATATTATTACATATATAATATAAACATTGAAAGCGGTGATACACAAAATGTTAAACACAATAAGTATCACCGCTTTTTATTTTGTCACTGCTTTTTGTAAATTTCATTTATTATTACTTGTTTTGCTGTTTGCATTATTGTTTGATCATATATAATGCATGTTAGCTCAAAAAATTATACGAAGACGAAGAGCAGTGAGCAATACAATTGTTTTCCTAAAATATACAATAATAGTATAGGGGCAGATGATGCGAGCCCCACGGTAAGCATATCATAAACATCGTCCATTGCCTTTATCATTGCTGTTATTCCTCCATATGTTATTGAAACGAGGATGAGCAAGAAAGATATTTGTGCAATGACACTTTGTGAAAAAACGCCTGGATAAAGATGTCCTGTAACACCTAACAGCATGCCCTGTGGGCCAAAGGCCAACCATGAGATGATGATGAAATACACACACAATTCTGCAATAACGACCTTTAAGCCAAACACTTGCCGATACTGCCGTTTAAATCTTTTGTCAAACAATAGATGCAGCCCACTTTTATAGACCGCCCCAAATGCTATGGCCAGCAGTAATATCCACACAATAACAGGCGACGTAAGATTAGAGATAAAATGCCCAAACATCCATCTTATGCCATCGCTACTTAACAACGAATGCATATTTGTTTCAGCAAAGACCGAGGTTATAACCCATGACAAAAAGGCCAAAACTCCTTGAGCGAGCACAAGCATTGTAGCCACAAAACCTATTACACGCTTATATCGTTTTGCCATCCATTGTTTTTGCTGTTGCAGATACTTATTTATAGACATCTTGGTAGGTTTTTATAGGAATGATTATTACTTCCATTATTCCTTCTGGATTGTTTCATTACTCGTCGTCGGCAACAAGATTGTCAACATCGAGTAGATGCAATTCGAAGGCACGAACTACTAGGCTGTTGCATTTATACCCACTCCACCATTGCCGTTTGGAAAAAGACGCTGTACCAATTCGTTTTGTCGTTTCTCCAAACTTTTCACACCAAAAGGTATACCTTTTAAATTTGCTATTTGGTCTTTGGTGTAGCCCAATGCTAGATGTCGCAAAAAACGTTCATCATATTCGTCCAGTTCATATTCTATAATAGCTTCTTGATGTTCTATCGTTTTGTTTACACTTTGTTTAAAACGTTCTACTATTTTTGACAAGATAGGCTGATTGAAGACCATGCGTTTTCCATACATAACGCTTGCTACATCGTTACGAGTAAGCATTTCGCCCGATTTAAGAATGATGCCATCGCAGCCAGCATCTAGTGCATCAACCCATAACTTTTCGTTTAAGATTTCTCCTGTAAAGATCAGTACCTTTACTTGAGCATAGCTATTCTTAATGTGCCTACATATTTCAACTCTACTGTTGTAGAGCCTCCCAGTCCTAAGTCGAGTAACACGAGATCGGGCAATTGCACTTTTAGCAGTCGCCAGAATTCACCTCATTGCTTGCGGTACCTATAATATCGGCTTCGGGTATATCGGTCTTCAATATTCCCTCAGTGCCTTTCAATTCAAGTGGTACATCTTCAACTATGATAACTTTAAATTTTTCCATATTTTGTTTGTTATGATAATTTCAATTACTATGTTATTATTTTCGTTTTTTCGTGCCTGAATACCGCAACCACGTGCATTTGTCAGCTCTCCACACTCACGAATTATTTGTCTACAAATCAGCCATCTAAAATCGACGGTAGCGGGTGTAAATAGTTCAGATAATTGCTGATTGGTAAACGATACCTCTTGTAGACAAGCCGTAAGCATTACATATCTCTTGTCGGGCATTGTACTTACATCAAAGGCCAGCGTTGTGTTGCCCGCCATTTTTCTGATCATGGTTATCACTTCTTCAAGCAGTGAATAGTCAATTTGTGGGCCAATATGTATCTGGCGCATTGCCTGTTCGCTCAAAACGCTAAACAGTTCTTGATAATATTTTGCTATCTCATTGATAGCCGATACATTTTTATCGGCATCATCATCAACCAGTCGCATGATACGTGAAGGATAATACATGGTTTCATGTTTCAATGTAGAAAGGCAGTTGTCTAACACATTATTACTAACGTAGATATTATCTTTTTCGTATCTCAGGCGATGCAAATGGTCGGTAGCCACTGCCATTTTCATGTCTCTTTCCTGTTGTTTAGCCACAGCTTTTTTCAACGCTACTATCATGTGTTTTACCTCATGGTCAAGCTGTAGCAACAGTTTATTGTTTCTCGGCATATTTGGCAGTTGGCCCCATAACTGTTCTATCTTGCATATCTTATCTGTCAAAGCTTTATCACCTAGTAGAACCTCGTTAATTTGCTTCACTCTATCAATGCCATACCGATAATACAATCGGTATCGATAATACAAGAAATAATAAGCTGGGATAATGCACAAGAGCAAAGCCACGAGTAAGATGATGGCCACATTTTTGTTTGACTCCATCTTTGTCATCTTGTTTACATAGTCGGGCAACGAACTATCGGCGCTGCAGGCATTAAACAATCTTGTATACGCTTTATTATTATATTGGTATACATCCCACTTGTGCAGAGCCAGCGCTGCCACTGCACTTTCGTTGCGCATATCTAAAATAATGCTATAATTTATGGGCACCTTGTTGCTAAACCACGCCAGTTCGGCAGCCCATGCAGCATCATTATCGCAAGCCTTCATAAGCTGTTTGCTTTTAGGGTACAGCGTTTTATAGTAGCTGTTTAAACAGAATCGGCAGCTATCGGCATAGCGCAAAGCATCTTCATATCGATCCGCTATATTACTAAAGTATGCACTGTCGGCATATTCGTTTGCTCTTACCTCCCATTCATTGTTGTTAGGTGCCGCCTGTGTTCCCAAGGTGGTGCATAGCAGTACAACTATTAGTATTAGGGCCCGTTTGATACCTTTAGGCAACCTAAAAAACATACGTGTGCCTTTTCCTTTCTGGCTTTCGGCACCTATGGCACACACATTAAATCGTGCACTGGTTTTCTTATATTTTTCGATGATACCCTTACAGTTCATCAATCCGAAGCCATGCGACTGTTGTTTAACATTGTCTTCGGTGGCGTTATTTTCTGCTGAAACGGTCTCGTCAATAATAATTTTATTTTTGAACAGCTGCTGCAGCTGTTCCTCATCCATGCCTTCGCCATTGTCGGATATTGATATTTCAACATAGCTGTCGGTAGCCACGCTACTAATGGTTACACATCCGCCTTCAGGTGTATGTTTTCTTGCATTGTCAAGCATGGTGTTTAGCATGAATAAGGTGAGCACCTTGTCGGCTTTCACTATATGTGCTGAAGGCACAATGTTTAGAGCCACCTTTTTTAACATAAAAGCTGTTTTACTATGCGCCAATATATCAAAAAGTGTCTGTATGCCAAAACTTTCAATGTGCAAGGTGAGATCACCTTGTCGCATCTTTATCCACGTGGTTAGAGCATTGTTATATTGATCAATTTTTTTTGTCAACTCAATAATATATTCACATCTATAGTTCTTCGTTATATTGTCATCTGTCCCTTCTTTCATCTTTTCGGTTTCGTGCACGATACGGTTTATCAGTGGGAGGATATTGTTTACCAGCGACACTTTTGCCCGTTGTTCTACATTCACCCTTTTATATTCTATTAGCTGTCGTTCAGCTACCGCTATATGCTCTTCGGTTTCATCATATTTCTCTGTCCATAGTTTGTTGTTTTTATCCCATTTTTCTTGCCATAGACACAGAGAATTATTGCTTGTTTCATGGTTGTTTGCTTCTTTTTTATGATTGCGTTTTGCATACAGCCACGCCATAAACGCTACCACAATAAGCATTACGAGGCAAACGATAGCAATCATTATATTGAGTTGCATCACCGACTTTCCCAATTGTTCTGCCCTTGCTTCCAACATTCGGTCTTGTCGTGTGTTTTCTTGCAAATCGAGATAAATGTTTCGATAATAGTCGCTTTGCTGTTTGTTATTTATGGCAGCATAAGCCAATGACAACTTTTCGCATATTGAAGCAGCCAAATCAGGAGCGTTTTTCACTCTTTTATTATCATTAAGAGCATGATGCAAACATATCAGTGCCGACTGATAATCGGCTATATCCCAGTAACTTTGTGCAAGTGTGCGGTAAGCGCCGGCCTCTTGATACACATCGCCATAGGCATGAAAAATTTGCTGTGCACGTAAGGCTAAGTTGCCAGCAAGCAAGCTATCTGGCATATTATCAACATTAATATAGCTTATTTCTTGTTTATTATGCAGTAAGAGATATGGCAACAAGTGTTTATCTTGCAGATGTTCGCTCATCGACTGCATCGAGTTGGCCTCAAAAAATCTGATATTATATTGTCTGGCCAGCATGTAGCAACGTATTAAGCACTGAAACTCTTGTTGCCCTATCTTGTTTTTATCATTGCCATGTAATATGCCACCCGACCCAATGTTGTAATAATAGTTGATAAGTTGCTGTACATCAGTTACGATAGGCCCTTGGGCATTGATATAGGCCAGCATGCGTTGCCCTTCACTTTCCAGTCCTACATAATAATAATAGGTCGAAGCCACAATATAATATTCGGTTTCAGCATATACGAACCTTGCTTTTAGATGGCTATTCAGGTTATGGGCCTCTTCGTTAATGCGGCGTTTTAGCTGACTGGCAGCTTGCATGTGTATATAGAAATCTTTGTTTTGCGATTGCCGTTGGCACAATCGCATGAGCTGCACTTGTGCTATCATCTGTTCTACCAGATTATCGGTAGCGTGTAATGCCAACTGCAAGTAGCGGTGTGCTTCAGCATAATTCATATGCGCAATCTCAACAAAGGCCAAATGGTTATATGCTTCGGCTTTTCCTGCCGAATAATGGCTTGACTTCTGTAACGCCTGTTTGGCTAACTGCGTAGTGCGTTGCAAGTCGGCATAATGGTTCAGATATGCCTGTCTGTTTAGGCTGTCAACATCATTACAACTCGACAAATCGTTACACGAAATGATGTTTACCGCCACACATAGTGCAAGCACCCCACCCTTACAAAAAGCCACAACGTTGCGCATGCCCATTATTATTTACGTATTTATGTATAAGTATATCAATACAAAAGTATAAAAAACCCTTTATATAACGAAATTATTGCCTATAAAATGAACAAAAGCACAATTTTTTAAGCTGTGTTTTCGCACAACAAAAATATTATTATTAATTTTGCAAACATATATATAACCATACATGCCATTATCATGAGCGAAAAGATAAGGATTAAAGACATAGCCCTCAGAGCAGGTGTCTCAGTAGGTACCGTCGACCGTGTGTTACACGATCGCCCTAACGTGTCAAAGCCTGCACGAGAGAAGGTAGAGAAAGCCTTGCAAGAGATGAATTATCAACCTAACGTTTATGCCAGTGCATTGGCCTACAACAAGTCGTTCACTTTTGCGTTGCTGTTACCCAAACACGAGAGCGAGGCCTACTGGGAAGAGGTAGAGCAAGGTGTACGTAAGGCCATTGAGGCGCGCCGCGATTTTCATCTTGACGTAGAGTTTCATTTCTACAAGCGTTTTGATAACCAATCATTTAAAGAAGAATACAGTCGCTGTCTTGAGTCGTACCCTGATGGTGTTATTATTGTGCCAGCCGAACTTGAAACCACCCGCCAGTTTACTGACCAACTGCACCAACGCGCCATTCCCTTTGTCTTGCTCGACTCGTATATGCCTGACCTTAAGCCCCTTTCCTTCTTCGGTCAAGACTCGTTTTGCAGTGGCTACTTTGCCGCTCGCATGCTGATGTTATTGGCAGGAGGCGATTCTGAGGTGATGTTGATGAAGCAGTGAAAGACGGCCGTGTTACCAGTAAGCAGCAGGCCAACCGCGAGGTCGGTTTTCGCCATTATATGCATGACCACTTCCCTAGTACCACAATTGTTGAGCTACAATTACCCTTCAACGGCACTCGTAGCGAGTATGATTCCTTGTTAAAAGCCTTTTTCGCTCGCCATCCACAAATACATAATGGCATATCGCTCAACTCGCGCGCACATATCGTGGGCGACTACTTACTGCGCAACAATATGCGCGACATACAAATAATGGGATACGACATGGTTGCAAAAAATGCAGAATGCTTGCGTCAGGGTAGCATATCGTTTATCATTGCGCAGCATGGCTATCAGCAAGGTTATAGTTGTGTTGACACGCTATTTAAAGCCATCGTGTTGAAGAAGAAAGTTCAACCTGTCAACTATATGCCTATTGAGCTGCTTACCAAGGAAAATGTCGACTTTTATCGGCGTACACAGCTCTAATAAGCTATCTTCGTATAGAAGCGCATAAGCGATATATATGTGAGAGAGAATAAGAAAGAAGGAGAACTACGTACACTAAACCGACAAGCGAGAAAAAAGAAAGGAAGGAAGAAGAAAAATGAGTAACAAGAAGGGATTGTTTGCATTAAGCCCCCTATTGGTATTTTTGGCCATATATTTAGGTAGCGCTATCCTTGCATCCGATTTTTACAAGGTGCCCATAAGCGTGGCCTTTATGCTTGCATCAATATATGCCGTAACCACCCTTCGTGGATATAGCATGCAGCAACGCATAGCTGTGTTTAGCCAAGGTGCAGGCACCCCCAGTATCATGCTTATGCTATGGGTGTTTATCTTGGCAGGCGCTTTTGCTGCCTCGGCAAGTCACATTGGGTGTATTGATGCCACCGTAAATGTTATGCTAACCATTATGCCTCATAGCTTGGTGTTGCCTGGTCTTTTTCTTGCGACCTGCCTTATAAGCATGGCCATAGGCACTAGTGTGGGCTGTATTGTGGCCTTAGTGCCCATTGCCGCGGGTATGGCCGCCAGTATGCATGGCAACACTGCATTCTATACCGCCATTGTTGTCAGTGGCGCCTTCTTTGGCGACAACCTATCGTTTATTAGCGACACCACCATTGCCGCCACCACCACACAGCGTTGCAATATGGCTGACAAGTTTAAGGCTAATGCCTACATTGCCCTGCCCGCAGCCATCATTGTGTTTATAATATATGCTGTACTGGGTGCTCAGTCCCCCTTGTTGCCCCCTATTGGCCAAGTTCAATATATAAAACTGTTACCCTATGCCGTGGTGCTGGTGGCAGCCATCATGGGGCTAAACGTGTTAGTAGTGTTGGCTCTTGGCATAGCCCTTACAGGCTTGATAGGGGTATTTACGGACAGCACCACTGTTTACGGATGGTTTACCTCAATGGGTAGCGGCATTATGGGTATGGGTGAGCTCATTATTATTACCATGCTGGCTGGTGGTATGTTCGAGATAGTGAAAGAAAACCGTGGTATCGAATATGTTATACAAAAAACTACACACTGCATACAAGGCAAGCGTGGAGGCCAACTAGTGATAGGAGCGCTAGTTTCAGTGGTCGATGTTTGCACAGCAAACAACACTGTGGCCATTATTACCGTGGGAGGTATAGCCCGAAGGCTGGGCCTACGATACGGCATAGCACCACGGCGCGTGGCAAGCCTACTCGACACCTTCGCGTGTTTTATGCAGGGGCTTCTGCCCTATGGTGCACAAATGCTCATGGCAGCGGGTCTGGCACACATAACGCCTGTCGACATTATGCCCCACCTTTATTATACTTATGTGTTGGGCGCTATGGCGTTGCTATCCATTGTGTTTTCTTTCCCCAACCCCCACACACGCTAACCCCTACCTCACAACACACGCCATGCCTACACCCGATATTGTAACACGCAATTTTTTCGCCCTCATGCGTTGCGCTGTACTACACCAAGTACAGCCACTTGAACCCATGTCGCTCTTTAAATGGAAACGCCTGTTTGCCTATGCTGCAAACAAGCATGTTGAGGGTATAGTGCAAAATGCACTGTTGGCCTATCAGCGTATTTCTGATGCTGCCCTACCTCCAAAGGCTGTGCACACTTTTCAAATTATGCACGGGGCAGCTATCGTGCCTAATGTTATGCAAGTGCCTGAAACATGGCTTAGCAACTGGTTGTTGAATCGCCATCTGAAACGTATAAGACGAACAGAGCAAAGTCAATCACAGCCAGATTTGGCTACCCTACATGCCCTTAACATCATACTGCACAGTTTTATACTGCTTCTAAACCAAGGACTGTCGTTGGGAGCCCTGTTATGCCTAGCAAAATACGTTCATACACAAGGGCCACACATTAATTATGATAAGCTAAACCAGTGGCTATCCACACTAGGTCTGAATAATTTTGCACAGTTGCTGGGTAGCATGCTGGTGCTGTTTATGGGCTTAGACAAGGCACAGTTGCCCTTCGTGAAACACATTAATCCAACGGCCTATAGCATGGTTCTTAAAACACTGAGTGTACCTGATCCGCAAAACACACCACAACACATAAAGGTATGGCAGAGCCATTTAGGTATAGTGCACAATAACAGCACACTTTTAAGTCAAAGTTTTCGACACACGTTGGCCTATGCTCACCTGGCACCACTTGAGGCTGTAAGTAACTATCTGCATAACATTAAACAAAATTTGGCCAATCTTGAGGAGTGATGGCTCACTGTTTCTTGTATTCGGTGGACGTTATGTTAACTGTTTTTTCAAAAAACATTGAAAAGTTTTCACTATTTATAACCTGCCTATACATAAACTTTATACGCTAAATCGCCACACATTAAGCATTGTTATAGCCTTTCTGCAACCGTTTTGCAGTATTTAGTTTAGTATGTTACCTCATATGTCAAAATCAATGGCCTCGTAAACAGTGATAAAACTATTGATGAGTATATTTTATCTTTATAGCTTTTGGCAATTTATTAAGCATCAATAGATACGACTCGTGTATCAAGGTGGTAACAAAGGCTTCATTAAGCTGTTCATAATAGATGTCACTCCAGTGCCTTTTATTCCAATGAAAGGCGGGTACAATACAAGGATATTGCTCGCGTAAAAGGTCGTTGCGCTGGGGCGGTAGTTTGCATGCAAATCGCATACCATCGGGTTGCTGATAAGGATGAGGACTACCCAGCCATAAGCAAAGAAATATTTTTCCTTCTAAACGAAACGTAATGTTATCGGGACCAAAGGGTTGGTCTTCAGTTACGCCATATAATGACAAGGCGTAGGCTCTTACTTGCTCTATGTTCATAGTGCTATTAAATTGATGTATGTGCAAAGATAATGTTTTTTCAAGAAAAATATGTAAATCTTTTGCAGGCCCTTCGCTTTTTTGCTATCTTAGCAGAAAGAAAAACGACAAATATAAAACACATACTTATGACATTGAAAGAAGCTATTGAGCAACGGCATAGTGTGCGAAAATATATACACAAGCCGTTGACGGACGAAGTTGTTGATGCATTACAAAAAAAAATTGACGAGTGTAACGCTCAGAGTGACTTGCATATACAACTTGTTACTAATGAGAAGAAAGCTTTTACGGGCATCTTTTCATATGGCAAATTTGCAGGTGTAGAAAACTATTTAGTCATGGTAGGTAAAAAGGCCGATGATATGGATGAGCGGATAGGATATTATGGCGAACAATTAGTTCTATTGGCACAAACCCTTGGTCTAAATACATGCTGGGCTGGGTTAAGCTATCGCAAAGTGAACGGGGCATATTGTTTGGCTACTGATGAAAAACTCGTGTGCATGATAGCTTTAGGCTACGGTACAACACAAGGCGTAAAACATAAAACAAAAACAAAGGAACAGGTGAGCAATGTAGATAATGACTCGCCCCAATGGTTTCGACAAGGTGTAGAGGCGGCGTTGATGGCTCCCACTGCCATCAACCAACAGAAGTTTTACTTTGAACTGCTGCCGCATGAGAATGGTACTACCCCAAGACAAAAAGTAAGAGCTAAGCGTGGATTCTCAATGGTGGGCTACACGAAGATAGATCTTGGCATAGCTAAACTGCATTTTGAGATAGGCGCAGGAAAGGATAATTTTTGCTGGGCATAAGGGTATGGTATAAACAAAGACCTTTTTGTCCATAAGGTGTGTCCTCTGCGTAATTCACACATTGCCGCCCAATACGAGACCAAGCACAAAGGCAATAAGCATGGCATAACGGTAGCGTCTGAGACAAGCTTCTTCGTGCTGCTTCAGATACTCCATGGCGTCAAGGCGTTGCAGCAGTTTTGCAATGAAAGCGTCGCCGTCATCGAAGGTGCATTTAGATAACAAGCTGCGGAGGCGAAAGGAGACATTGTATCAGCAATTTTATTGAATTATTTTTGAAAACAGCGCTCAGACTGTATTCCGATATTCGCTAGGTGTCTTTCCCGTATGCTGTTTGAAAAATCTAACAAAGTGCTGAGGGTATTCAAATCCGAGTTTCGTGCTTATCTGATTAACTGTCAGCAGGTCATCGTTGAGATACTCCTTAGCAGTGACAAGTAGTCGATCGTTGATGAAATCTCTGGCTGTACGATTTTTGATAGAAGATTGGTTGAAAGTGATATTCTTCTTAATGTTTTAGATACCAATGCTCTTACCATCGTTTGAGAATAAACGCTGATAAGACTGGGGTACATAGTGATGGTTTTTCTTTTCTGCCATATATTAGTATTCAAAGATCCAATCAAGATTATCATATGGGCACCACTTTGCGTAAAGTTCGTATATATAGTAAGCAACGCCAAAGTGTTCTTTGCCCAACTCTTTAGCAAACTTATATAGTCTAATATCATTTTGCCTTTCGAGTGTATCCATTCCTGCCTCTATCCATTGCCCAATATTATCACCATCTTCGTGAAGCATCATTTCTCCATGCCAAAAATCAGCTTTATGTGTACCTTCATATTTCTTAGGCATTTCCGTATTCACTTCCGAATAATACTGATTGAGGTATTTATATGGTGATTCCAGATAAAGCCAATTGTGTTCAACAGAATATAAAGCTTCCTCGATACCTGTTACAGAAGAACCATTCTCATCGGACTCTTGAACATCAAATATTCGATAAGTCCCGTCTTCCAATTTCCTAAATCTAAATCTCCCAAGTAGAACAAAACTTCTGCAAACATATATCCATCCATTATCCAGATAGAAACTGTATCGATCTTCCCATCCGGGTTCAAACGACTTGATGATACGTCGATGTAGCTCAGGAGAGATGACCTTTTCTTTAAAAGGACTACCGAAATCGAAAGCATTGTAAAATGCATCCCAAGCTCTAAGAATGTATGGTATTGGAGATTCTTGATTCCGCCAGTCCCAATCGTGACGGCAACCTTTGAATACACCTCCAAGTTCTGCATAGACTTCATCCTTTGTCTTACCATTCCTCAGTAAGTATATTATCTTACGAAGGAATTGTAAGGAGTACCATGCTTCTTTCTCAAGGTTTTGTTCAAAAATTAGACCGCAGTTGCCCTGACTTTTCTCTTGATACCATGCGCAAGGAATCACTCCTACCATTGCAATTCCTATGACCATTGTATTATAGTTGTAGTTATAGTCTTGCTTTTCAATCCATTCTTTAACCCCTTCAGAGTAGCATACGACATCGTCATTGACAACACAAAACCATGAACGAATGTATTCCTGATATTCTGCTTCGTTCATGAATAGATTAAAGTCAAGTGCATCTGCGGTTGCAAGCACAGAAAGACCATATTCAGAGAGCAATGCTTTCTCTGAAATCAAGGATGGGTAAAACTTCTCATGATCGTTTTCCCAAGTCCATGCTGCTAAGTCGCCAATAATTGCGCCAATCATACAAAGTTTCTGTTATAGTGCTACTCAAAGTATTTATCGATGAAGTTTATCTGTTCATTATTGAGAACAGAATACTGAACATATCTGCTGATACCTATAGATTCCAGTTCATTATATCCAAGTTCTTCGCCTTCATACATGGCAGCAACAGGAGTGAACTCAAAACAATCATTATCAGGAACAAATGGAGCCAACCAACATTTTTCGTCTTGTCTTGGCACACTTGTGTTGGTTACTTCTAATTTGTATCTGATTTGATAATGTCCTTTACCTGACATAAAAAGATACACGATGTCACCAACATTAAGTTTCTTGTCAGACTTGCGCCAATAGAGTTTGCCGTATAAAGCAATACTCTTTGGATAGCATTATAGTGTTCACGAAGCATTGCCCCAACTTCTGGCTTTAGTTTAACGGCGCATGTTTTCTTTGGGGCTTCCAGCCAAAAATCGACATTTTTTTGGAGGGGGAGATGTCTATATTTTGGTCGAATGACTGTAGAAAGCCATGTGCCATTTGGCTACGGCAACTATTTCCAGTGCATAAAACAAGTATTTTCATAAGATGAAATTAAATAGATAACCCAATAAGATGATGAATAGCGTGATGGTGCCGAAGAATATACCTATGAGCCGCCATGTCATAACCTTCTTGAACAGCGTGGCTATTGGCAGTAATCATGGAATAGCCAAGCACATTTTTCGTAAAGCACGTGCAGAATTTGTTAAACCAATCGTGCCTTCTGTACTTTTTGGCATCAAAACTCGAAAAATGCCCAAATACAAAGAAACGAGGTAAGTCTCTGTTTATACAAAACTTACCTCGTTATTATAAATTCATGCTTTTTGCAGATTATTCTTCAACTGCAGCTTGGGCGGCTGCTAAACGTGCGATGGGCACACGGAAGGGTGAGCAGCTAACGTAGTTGAGACCTACGCGGTGGCAGAACTTCACTGAAGAGGGCTCGCCTCCGTGCTCGCCACAGATACCGCACTTAAGATCGGGACGTGTGGTGCGACCCTTTTCAACGGCCATCTTCACAAGCTGTCCTACACCATTTTGGTCGAGCACCTGGAAGGGGTCTACATTCAAAATCTTCTTTTCAAGATATACGGGAAGGAAGCTTGCAATGTCGTCGCGGCTGTAACCGAAGGTCATCTGGGTGAGGTCGTTGGTACCAAAGCTGAAGTATTCGGCCTTCTTTGCGATATAGTCGGCTGTGAGAGCAGCACGTGGAATTTCGATCATGGTTCCCACCTTGAAAGGAATCTCAATTCCTTCTTGTTCGAAAAGTTCTTTAGCGGTGTCGCGGATAACCTTTTCTTGGAGATCAAACTCGTTCACAATACCAATGAGAGGCACCATAATCTCGGGATGAGGGTCGAAGCCTTCTTTCTTCAACTGTATGGCTGCACCCAGAATGGCGCGGGTTTGCATCTCGGTGATTTCGGGATAGGTGTTACCCAATCGGCAACCACGATGACCCAACATGGGGTTAGCCTCGGAAAGGCTGTTCACACGCTGCGAATCTTCTGTACAGAAACGCCCATCTCATCGGCCATAGTCTGTTGTCCAGCAAGTCGTGGGGAACAAACTCGTGCAAAGGAGGATCGAGCAAGCGAATGTTTACGGGATGGCCATCCATAGCCTTCAAGATGCCATAGAAGTCTTTCTGCTGGAAAGGTAACAGCTTGGCAAGCGCTTTCTTGCGTCCTTCCTGATTGTCGGAAAGGATCATCTCGCGCATAGCCTTAATCTTATCTGCCTCGAAGAACATGTGCTCGGTACGGCACAGGCCAATGCCCTCTGCGCCCAGCTCCTTTGCCTTCTTGGCATCGGTGGGGGTATCGGCATTGGTGCGGACCTTCAGACGGCCCTCCTTATCCCCGGAGATCACGGAGATGTTCGTCTCCAAAAGCAGCAGATTCACGGCGCTCACTTGCTCGCCGGTGTTGCCATCCACATAGGGGGCCTGATACTGGCTCACCAGATACTTGCCGGTGGCGGCATCGTAGTCAAACAGGCCGGTCTTATAGCTGGTGTAGG